>SMUY01009273.1_pt1 | contig 10999 bp, 7 predicted proteins | sample 2456441 | NCBI WGS metagenome assembly SMUY01 (sample SAMN11095931, study PRJNA526329) | marine sediment metagenome | biome: Marine sediment; feature: Surficial sediment; material: Deep marine sediment; isolation source: Hadal surficial sediment | place: Pacific Ocean | collected 2014-11 | depth 0-1...
CGACGTGACCGGTGCGGTGGAGTTGCCGGAGGGCACTGAGATGGTGATGCCGGGGGACAACGTACAGATGGTTGTCAACCTGATTGCACCGATTGCAATGGAAGATGGATTGCGTTTCGCGATTCGCAAGGTGGCCGCACGGGCGGCGCCGGCGTGGTGGCGAAGGTTATTGAATAATTGGTGGTAGCCGATTGCTGAGTTCGCCTAGCTTGTCGCGTGCTCAACTATTTCTTGCTACCAAGGATGGAAATACGCGGTGCACTAACTGGCACAAGAGTGACCAATTGGTGCAGAGATATAAAGAACTAGGCCAGTAGCTCAATTGGCAGAGCGGCGGTCTCCAAAACCGCAGGTTGGGGGTTCGATTCCCTCCTGGCCTGCCATTTAGGCATCGTAGGAGGCGGCCATGCCGGCGACTGCGATGATTGGATAAACGAACAAGCATGACAACACAATCAGAAACAAGCCAAAGCGGCGCGCTGGACATCATCAAGTTGCTGAGCGCGGTGGCGGCAATCGTCGGTGGCCTCTACTCGTATTATTTTTTCGAGTTTCAGGTCTCATTGCCGCTCAGAGTCCTGATGGTGCTCGGCGGAACAGGTGCCGGTATTGCGATTGCGATGACCAGCACCCAGGGTCAGCGGCTTTGGAGCTTTATTCAGGGTGCGCGCGTAGAAATTCGCAAAGTCGTCTGGCCGACAAGGCAAGAGACGACACAAACTGCAATTGCCGTGTTTGTATTCACGCTGATTATGGGCGTGTTTTTCTGGTTGTTGGATTCGGGTCTGCTCTGGCTGACTCGCAGACTCGTCGGCTAGGCCGACAACTTAGGTATAGAGAGGAAATATGTCAGTGGCCTTACGCTGGTACATCGTTCACGCCTATTCGAATTTCGAACACAAGGTGAAGGCTTCGCTCGAAGAGCGAATCGAGCGCTTGGGCCTGCAAGAGAAGTTCGGCGATATTCTCGTCCCGACCGAGGAAGTGGTCGAGATGAAGGAAGGGCAGAAGCGCCGCAGTGAGCGCAAGTTCTTCCCGGGCTACGTGCTGGTGCAGATGGAAATGGATGACGAGACCTGGCATCTCGTGAAGGAAGTGCCGAAAGTGCTCGGATTCATCGGCGGATCGAGCGAACGACCGGCACCGATTTCGAACAAGGAAGCGGATCAAATTTTGCAACGCGTTCAGGAAGGCGTCGACAAGCCACGGCCGAAGGTGTTATTCGAGCCGGGCGAGGTGGTACGGGTTATTGATGGACCGTTCAACGATTTCAGTGGCGTGGTTGAAACAGTGAATTATGAGAAGAGTCGCCTGCAAGTGGCTGTTCAGATATTAGGAAGATCGACGCCGGTCGAATTGGATTTCGGCCAGGTCGAAAAAGGATAGGAAAGCATCGTAGGAGCGGCTTGTGGGAGCGGCTTTAGCCGCGACTGCATTAGCGTTCGGGCCTAAAGGCCCTCCCACGACTGGAAAAACACACGAGGAGCCTGAAATAGGGCGTTTGAACTCGGGAGAAAGAAAATGGCCAAAAAGGTCGCTAGCTACATCAAGCTGCAGGTGCCTGCAGGGCAGGCAAATCCGTCTCCGCCGGTAGGTCCCGCGTTGGGCCAGCATGGTGTGAACATCATGGAGTTTTGTAAGTCGTTTAACGCGGAGACTCAGGGTGTCGAGCCTGGGTTGCCGATTCCCGTGATAATTACGGTCTATTCCGACCGCAGTTTCACGTTTATTTCCAAAACCCCGCCAGCCGCGGTTCTGCTGAGAAAAGCCGCCGGCGTTCCTAAAGGTTCTGGAACGCCGAACACCGACAAGGTGGGCAAGGTCAATCGCCGGCAACTCGAAGAGATTGCAACGACGAAAATGCCTGATCTCACGGCTGCCGATATGGATGCTGCCGTACGTACCGTTGCCGGTACGGCCCGGAGCATGGGAATCGAAGTAGAGGGAGTCAAGTAATGGCCGCGATGACTAAGCGCAGGAAAGCAGCGCGCGAAAAAATTGATGCCGAAAAGACATATTTGCTGGACGAGGCCCTTGGCCTGGTCAAAGAATTTGCAACCGCCAAATTTCCAGAGAGCATCGATGTGTCCGTGAACCTTGGTGTGGATCCGCGTAAGTCGGATCAAGTAGTACGTGGTTCGACGGTACTGCCGAACGGTACCGGCAAGACGGTACGCGTCGCTGTTTTCACCCAAGGCGAGAACGTTGACAAAGCCAAGAAAGCCGGCGCCGATATTGTCGGCCTCGAAGATCTTGCCGAAGAAATAAAGGGTGGCAATTTGAATTTCGACGTTGTTATTGCGACCCCTGATGCAATGCGTGTCGTTGGTCAACTTGGCCAGATTCTTGGCCCGCGCGGACTGATGCCGAATCCGAAAGTGGGCACTGTGACCGCGGACGTTGAGACTGCTGTCAATAATGCCAAGTCTGGCCAGGTGCGTTATCGCACGGACAAGGCGGGCATTATTCATTGCCCGATTGGTCGCGCCGACTTTGAGGTTCCCGCACTGAGGGAAAACCTGGAAGCGCTATTGGCGGACCTGAGAAAAACCAAGCCGGCGTCAGCGAAGGGCGCCTATGTCAAGAAGTTGACTGTCTCGTCCACGATGGGTCCTGGCGTGTCAGTCGATCGGGCGTCAATAGACGCTTAGGTGCAGTAAGCAAGTACAAGAATTTGTGGTTCTGTCTTCGGACGGGGCCGTAAACAGCCGCAAGGATGCGGCGATCGTCGAAGACCGTAGGCGATCAGTTTGACGACTGATCTTAATAGCCGCCTACGCAGATGGTGAAACCTTAGTCAGATTTGTCTGGCGGCGGTTGCCATCCGACAAGGGAACGGAAGTGGTTATAACCGTAGGCCAGGAGAAAGTTATGGCACTGAGACTCGAAGACAAAAAAACACTTGTCAAAGAGGTGAATGCGATTGCGGGAGATTCTGTGACAGCCGTTGCGGCTGAATACAGGGGTCTTTCGGTATCCGACATGACGGAGTTGCGCAAATCAGCGCGCTCAGCCGGCGTATACCTGCGTGTCGTAAAAAACACGCTGGCACGTCGGGCCGTTGAAGGAACTGAATTTGAGTGCATGCGAGACACACTCAAAGGACCAATTCTGCTCGCGTTTGCAAAAGACGATCCAGGTGCTGCTGCCAGGGTCATCAGGGATTTTGCCAAAGAGCACGGCGCTCTGCAGGCGGTCTCGCTAGCAGTTGGTGGGCAATTGTTGCCTGCGACCGATCTCAAGCGATTGGCAGAATTGCCAACGCTGGATCAGGCGCGCGCAATGCTGCTCGGCGTCATGTTGGCACCGATGTCTCAGTTGGTACGCACGTTGGCCGAACCTTCCGCAATGCTCGCACGCACCCTGGGTGCGCGCGGCAGCCAGGAAGCGGTCTGAACGGATCAAGAAAAGGTTTACCTGACTCAGGAATAAATTTAGAGGATTAAAGAAATGTCACTGTCAAACGAAGATCTGCTCAAAGAGTTGAGCGCAAAGCCAATCATGGAAGTTGTTGAGCTCGTCAAGATGCTTGAAGACGAGTGGGGTGTTTCCGCAGCGGCGCCGGTTGCTGCAGCAGCCGGACCGGCCGCTGGTGACGCCGGTGAAGCAGCGGTTGAAAAGGACGAATTCGACGTCGTCCTGACAAGTTTTGGTCAAGCGAAAGTCGGCGTCATCAAGGCTGTCCGAACGATCACAGGACTTGGCTTGAAAGAAGCCAAGGACTCGGTCGAAGGCACACCGTCAACGATCAAAGAAGGCGTGTCGAAAGACGCAGCAGAAGAGATCAAGAAACAGCTTGAAGAAGCTGGCGGCACGGTTGAGTTGAAGTAGTCAGCGCAAGCCAGGCTGTTGCAGTCTCTAATGTTCCGGACCCGACGGTCCACAAGTCGGGCAAGCAGCCAGTCGGTAAACGGCTGGCCGCTTGCGCGCATCTGTAATTAACGAAGGTGTTCTCGAATGGCCTACTCATTCACTGAGAAAAAACGTATACGCAAGAATTTCGGCAAGCGTCCGACAATTTTGGACGTCCCGTACCTGTTGTCCATCCAGGTCGACTCGTACAAGAAGTTTCTGCAGACAGACAAGTCGATCGAAGAGCGTGCTGACCGAGGGTTGCACGCCGCTTTCAAGTCCGTATTTCCGATCGTAAGCTATTCGGGCAATGCGGCACTCGAGTATGTGAGTTACCGCCTCGGCACGCCGGTATTTGACGTCAAAGAATGTCAAATGCGTGGCTTGACTTACGCGGCACCGATTCGCGTACTCGTAAGACTCATTATTTATGACAAGGAAGCAAGCGGTACGCCGAAGCCCGTCAAAGATATTCGCGAGCAGGAAGTTTATCTCGGTGAAATGCCGCTGATGACGGACCACGGCACCTTTGTTATCAATGGTACCGAGCGAGTCATCGTGTCGCAGCTGCATCGCTCTCCGGGAGTTTTCTTCGACCACGACAAGGGCAAGACGCATAGCTCGGGCAAGCTGCTGTTTTCAGCACGCATAATTCCGTATCGTGGATCCTGGCTCGACTTCGAATTTGACCCGAAGGATTCGGTGTTCGCACGCATCGACCGTCGCCGCAAATTACCGGTGACGATCATTTTGCGTGCGCTCGACATGACTAACGAAGAGATGCTCGATTTGTTCTTCGATACGAACGAGTTCTTCCTGTCTGAGAAAGAAATCAGGATGGCGCTCGTGCCCGAGCGTCTGCGAGGCGATACAGCAACCTTTGACATCAAGCTCGGACGTAAGTTGATTGTTGAGGAAGGTCGCCGCATCACCGCGAAGCACGTTCGTGATATGTCGAAATCAACCGTCAAGAAACTTGTGGTTCCGGCTGAGTATCTTGAGGGCAAGATCCTGGCTCACGATGTCGTCGATACCGAGACGGGCGAGTTGCTTGCCGCTGCAAATGCGGAACTGACGCCTGAACTGATCGAGGCCCTGATTACAGGCGGTATCGAGCACATTCGTACGCTGTATGTGAATGATCTGGACCGTGGTCCGTTCATCTCGAATACTCTGAAAATCGATCCGTCGACGACTCGCCTTGAAGCGCTCGTTGAGATCTATCGCATGATGCGGCCTGGCGAGCCTCCGACCAAAGAGGCGGCCGAAAACCTGTTCCAGAATTTGTTTTTCAATCCTGATCGCTACGACCTGTCAGGCGTTGGTCGGATGAAATTCAACCGCCGCGTCGGGCGCGACACGTCCGAAGGTATTGGCGTTTTGAATAAAGACGACATCCTCGATGTCCTGACGACGCTGGTCGGCATTCGCAACGGTTTTGGCACCGTTGATGATATCGACCATCTCGGTAACCGTCGTGTACGTAGTGTCGGGGAGATGGCCGAGAATGCATTTCGCGTCGGCCTGGTTCGTGTCGAACGTGCCGTCAAAGAGCGTCTGACGCAAGCCGAAGCGGATGATTTGATGCCGCAAGAGATGATCAACGCGAAACCTGTTGCTGCGGCTGTAAAGGAATTTTTCGGCTCGAGCCAGCTGTCGCAATTCATGGATCAGAATAATCCGTTGTCGGAAGTTACGCACAAGCGTCGAGTTTCGGCGTTAGGGCCCGGCGGTCTGACGCGTGAGCGCGCAGGCTTCGAAGTTCGCGACGTCCATCCGACGCACTACGGCCGCGTTTGCCCAATTGAAACGCCTGAAGGCCCGAATATTGGTCTGATCAACTCGCTCGCAGTTTATGCGAGAACCAATGAGTATGGCTTCCTGGAAACACCGTATCGCAAGGTCAGCAATGGCAAGGCGACGTCAGACATCCAATACCTGTCGGCGATCGAGGAAAGCCAATATGTGATCGCACAGGCGAACTCGGACCTGGACAAGAATGGCAAGTTTACCGAAGATCTCATTGCTGTACGGCACGAGAATGAATTCACATTGTCGGGGCCGCAGGAAGTGCAATTCATGGATGTCAGCCCACGCCAGATCGTCTCGGTCGCGGCATCGCTGATTCCTTTCCTCGAGCACGACGATGCGAATCGCGCCCTGATGGGCTCGAATATGCAACGTCAGGCCGTACCGACATTACGATCGGAAGCACCGCTCGTTGGTACCGGCATGGAACGCACCGTGGCGATCGATTCTGGCGTGACAGTTGTTGCTCGCCGCGGAGGAACTGTGGATTCAGTCGATGCGTCGCGAATCGTCGTGCGTGTCAATGACGACGAGACGAGCGCAACTGAGGCAGGCGTTGATATCTACAACCTGACGAAATACACGCGCTCGAATCAGAACACCTGTATCAATCAGCGGCCGCTCGTAAAGGCGGGAGATTCGATCGCGTCGGGTGATGTTCTTGCTGACGGCCCGTCGACGAATATGGGCGAGTTGGCATTGGGACAAAATTTGCTGATCGCGTTTATGCCGTGGAATGGCTACAACTTTGAGGACTCAATCCTTATTTCGGAGAGTGTCGTCAAGGAAGACCGATTCACAACCATTCACATTGAGGAACTGCAGTGCGTCGCTCGTGACACCAAACTTGGACCCGAGGACATCACGTCTGATATTCCGAATGTTGGTGACTCCGCGCTGGCGAAACTCGATGAGTCGGGAATTGCGTTTATCGGCGCCGAAGTGAAGGCTGGCGATATTCTTGTCGGCAAGGTAACGCCGAAGGGCGAAACTCAGCTTACGCCGGAGGAGAAGCTCCTGCGCGCGATTTTTGGTGAGAAAGCGTCTGACGTGAAAGATACGTCATTGCGCGTGCCGCCAGGAATGGATGGCACGGTTATCGACGTTCGTGTGTTTACACGCGATGGCGTAGAGAAAGACCTACGTGCGCTGTCGATCGAGAAATCCGAGCTTGAAAGTGTTCGCAAGGACCTTGATGACACACTGCGCATTCTCGAAGAGGATATTTACGAGCGTGTCGAGCGCTTGCTGACGAACAAGATGGCGCAAGGCGGACCGAACAAGCTCAGGTCCGGATCGAAAATCACGAAGGCGTACCTCGATGAGGTGCCGCGTGAGCAGTGGTTCGAAGTGCGTCTCAAGAACGATGAGGCGAACGAACAGCTGCAGAAGGCGTTCGAGCGTCTCAATTCGCAGCGCGAGGAATTCGATAGCCGCTTCGAGGAGAAGCGCACGAAGATCACCGCGGGTGACGATCTTGCACCGGGTGTGCTGAAAATGACCAAGGTCTACCTGGCCGTCAAGCGACGCATTCAGCCGGGCGACAAGATGGCTGGCCGTCACGGTAACAAGGGCGTGATTTCGATAATTGTACCGGTTGAGGACATGCCATACCTCGAAGACGGCACTACCATCGATATTGTCCTCAATCCATTGGGTGTGCCGTCTCGAATGAACGTTGGTCAGGTGCTCGAAACGCATCTGGGCTGGGCAGCGAAAGGACTCGGTAAGAAGATTGACAAGATGCTCAAGGCGCAGGAGTCGGTCACGAAGATTCGCCAGTTACTCGATGCAATCTATAACAAGAGCGGTGGTCGCATCGAAGACCTCAAGTCATTCAATGACGAAGAAATCATCGAATTGGCCGGAAATCTGACGGATGGTGTGCCAACGGCGACCCCAGCGTTTGACGGCGCGACTGAAGAGGAGATCAAGGGATTCCTCAGACTGGCCGACCTCTCGGACACGGGTCAGTCCCAGTTGTTCGATGGTCGTACCGGTGACAAATTCGATCGTGAAATTACGGTTGGCTACATGTACATGCTCAAGCTCAACCACCTGGTGGATGACAAAATGCATGCGCGTTCGACCGGTCCGTACAGTCTCGTTACGCAGCAGCCACTCGGTGGTAAGGCACAGTTCGGCGGCCAGCGCTTCGGTGAGATGGAGGTTTGGGCGCTGGAGGCTTACGGCGCGGCGTACACCTTGCAAGAAATGCTGACGGTCAAGTCTGACGATGTGCAGGGGCGTACCAAGATGTACAAGAACATCGTCGATGGCGAACATGAAATGGATGCCGGCATGCCGGAATCGTTCAATGTTCTGGTCAAGGAGATTCGTTCTCTTGGCATCAACATTGAGTTGGAGACAGACTAATGAAAGATCTGCTTAGGCTTTTTAAATACCAAAATCCGGTGCTCGATTTTGAGGCGATTCGTATCGGTCTGGCGTCGCCGGACATGGTGCGGTCGTGGTCATTCGGCGAAGTCAAGAAACCCGAAACGATTAACTACCGGACCTTCAAGCCTGAACGCGACGGCCTGTTCTGCGCCAAGATCTTCGGCCCGATCAAGGACTATGAGTGCCTGTGCGGCAAGTACAAGCGCCTGAAGCATCGTGGTGTTGTTTGCGAAAAGTGTGGTGTTGAGGTTACTCAGACCAAAGTTCGACGCGAGCGCATGGCACACATCGAGCTCGCGAGCCCGGTTGCACACATCTGGTTCCTGAAGTCATTGCCGTCACGTATTGGGTTGATGCTCGACATGACGCTCAGAGAGATCGAGCGTGTGTTGTATTTCGAGGCCTTTGTTGTCGTCGAACCCGGCATGACCGAGCTTGAACGTGGCCAGTTGCTGACGGACGAAATGTATCTCGATGCGCTCGAACAGTACGGCGATGAATTCGACGCCCGCATGGGCGCCGAAGCCGTTCGCGAGATGCTCATGACGATCGACTTGCAGCGCGAAATTCTGCAAGTGCGTGAGGACATGGACGCGACTCGTTCGGAAACCAAGATCAAACGACTTTCGAAACGATTAAAACTGGTCGAATCGTTTATCGAGTCCGGTAACAAGCCGGAATGGATGGTATTGACAGTTCTGCCAGTATTGCCGCCGGACCTGCGCCCGCTGGTGCCGCTTGACGGTGGTCGATTCGCAACATCGGATCTCAACGACTTGTATCGTCGCGTGATCAACCGAAACAATCGTCTACGGCGTTTGCTCGAACTTAATGCGCCGGACATCATTGTGCGTAACGAAAAGCGCATGTTGCAGGAGTCGGTCGACGCATTGCTCGACAACGGTCGTCGCGGTCGCGCGATTACGGGAACCAACAAGCGTCCACTGAAGTCGCTGGCCGACATGATCAAGGGCAAGCAAGGGCGTTTCCGTCAGAACCTGCTTGGCAAACGTGTCGATTATTCGGGTCGCTCGGTGATTGTGGTGGGCCCAACACTAAAGCTGCATCAGTGCGGGCTACCGAAAAAGATGGCGCTCGAGCTCTTCAAGCCGTTTATCTTCTCAAAGCTGCAATTGCGTGGAGAGGCTACGACGATCAAGGCGGCGAAACGTCTCGTTGAACGTGAAGGCGCGGAAGTCTGGGATATTCTCGAAGAAGTTATTCGTGAGCACCCGGTTCTCCTGAACCGTGCGCCGACGTTGCACCGTCTCGGCATTCAGGCGTTTGAGCCTGTGCTGATTGAAGGCAAGGCAATCCAGTTGCATCCGCTGGTATGTACAGCGTTTAACGCGGACTTTGACGGCGACCAGATGGCTGTTCACATACCGTTGTCGATCGAGGCGCAGCTGGAATGTCGCGCCCTGATGATGTCAACGAATAATATTTTATCGCCCGCGAATGGTGAGCCGATTATCGTGCCGTCGCAGGACGTTGTACTCGGCCTGTATTACATGACCCGCTCGCGTATTAACGCGCAGGGCGAAGGCATGATCCTGTCGGACGTCGACGAGGCGCGTCGCGCGTACGAAAGTGGCGCCGCCGAATTGCATGCGCTCGTCAAGGTTCGGGTACCGATAACGGAAACGGATGAATACGGCAAAACCACGACGGTTAACAAGGTAGTCGACACGACGGTTGGTCGCGCATTGTTATCAAGCATTCTGCCCGAAGGTCTGAGCTTCGAACTCGTCAACCAGGCGATGACAAAAAAGGCGATCTCAGGTGTGATCAATGCCTGCTACAGAGGCCTGGGCCTGAAGAAAACGGTCATTTTCGCTGACAGTTTGATGTACACGGGATTCCGTTTTGCGACGAAGTCCGGCATCTCGATCGGTGTGAACGATATGGTCGTGCCGGAGAACAAGCAAGAGATCCTGGCGGTTGCTGAAGCCGAGGTGAAGGAGATACAGGACCAGTATGCGTCCGGTCTGGTTACAGATGGTGAGCGATACAACAAGGTTGTCGATATTTGGTCGCGCACCAATGACCAGGTCGCGAAGGCGATGATGGACAAGCTCGGTTCCGAAACGGTGAAAGACGCCGCTGGCAATATGGTCCATCAGGAATCATTCAACTCGATTTATATGATGGCAGACTCCGGTGCTCGTGGATCGGCAGCACAGATCAGGCAGCTAGCCGGAATGCGTGGCCTGATGGCCAAGCCAGACGGCTCGATCATCGAAACACCAATTACGGCTAACTTCCGCGAAGGTCTGGATGTATTGCAGTACTTCATCTCGACGCACGGCGCTCGCAAGGGCCTCGCTGATACGGCGCTCAAGACGGCCAACTCGGGGTACCTGACACGCCGGCTTGTCGACGTTGCGCAAGACCTGGTTGTAACCGAGGTCGACTGCGAAACCCGCAGGGGTGTCGCAATGTCGCCGCTCGTCGAAGGTGGCGATATTGTTGAACCGCTACACGAACGTGTGCTCGGCCGGGTATTGGCGGAAGCCGTATTGCTACCTGGCAGCGACAAGGTTGCTTTCGATGCGGGCACGATGCTCGATGAAGAAACCGTTGCACGACTTGAAGAGTTATCAATCGACCATGTTCTGGTTCGCTCGCCTATCACGTGTGAAGTTCGCTACGGCGTCTGTTCACAATGCTACGGGCGCGATCTGGCGCGAGGAAATCGCATCAATATCGGCGAAGCGGTAGGCGTAATCGCGGCTCAGTCGATCGGTGAGCCGGGTACCCAGCTGACCATGCGTACCTTCCACATTGGTGGCGCCGCTTCGCGTTCAGCAGCCGTGAATAATATCGAAATCAAGACAAATGGTGTTGCCAAGCTCAACAACATCAAAACGGTTGCGCATCACAAGGGTTACCTCGTCGCGGTGTCGCGATCGGGTGAAATCTCGGTAATCAATGAACA
>SMUY01092821.1_pt1 | contig 10994 bp, 11 predicted proteins | sample 2456441 | NCBI WGS metagenome assembly SMUY01 (sample SAMN11095931, study PRJNA526329) | marine sediment metagenome | biome: Marine sediment; feature: Surficial sediment; material: Deep marine sediment; isolation source: Hadal surficial sediment | place: Pacific Ocean | collected 2014-11 | depth...
CAGCCGAATATCACCCCATAGGATACTGCCCACAGAATTCCGGCGACACTGCATGAAGCCGCTACCAGAAATATGGCGACTTTCTCAGATCGAATTACCTGTGTATCACCAGGCTTAGAGGCGAACTGCGAGACGGCAGCAGATACCACCGGTACCAACCCCTTTCATACCCTGATGTGCCCCGCGGAGCTTCCGCCCCTCAGACGCACTGCCACGCCAACTCTGCCAACCCTTCCCGACCTCTCACGGAACATGGCCCGGCCACCCTAAACAGCGATGGTCACCTTGCCTTCGGGCGTCGACTCCCACAGCTTGAAGAACGGGATACCACGACGTTCAAGCTCGTCGCCGCCGCCCTGGTGACGGTCTAAAACCGCAAGCACCAGCACCACCTCGCACCCGAACGCCTCAACAGCGTCTATCGCTGCCAGCAGGCTCCCACCGGTCGAGACCGTATCGTCGAAGACAGCCACCTTCATGCCGGGCTTCAGGTTGCCCTCGATCTGCCTCCCAGCACCGTACTCCTTGGTCTCGGGTCTGACAAAGAACCCGGTCAAATCCCTGCCATCAAATCGTGCGCGCAGTGCCAGTGAACCCACGATTGGCACCGCGGCAACCGACGGCCCGCCGAACGCCCCGGCCCCGGCGTCGACAATCGCAGATATAAACGCCTGAGAGATCAGGTCCGCACCCTCGGGATCGGTCGAAAGCATCCGGCCGTCGAAGTAGTAGGTGCTCTTCTGGCCCGATGAAAGCGTGAAATCCCCGAACTTCAGCGAATCGAGCTCCAGCGCCCGTTCATACAGGCGTTCTGCGATTTTTCTGAGATCGGAGTCCTCGGCCATAAATTCTCCAGTTAGCGATATATACCGTTTGACTCGATGTAGTCCGCCACCTCGCCAGGGACCAACCCGGCAATCGATTTATCGGCTCGAACCAGATCCCTTATCAAGGTCGCTGAGACATCAGCCATCGGCCCTTCAACATACACTGCCCCGCGGGCAGGGTGTGTTTTCGCAAGCGACCGACCATCGAACGCCAGCCCGGGCCGTCCGACCACGACTACCTGAGCCAGCGACACGATCGTCTCGGCGCGTTTCCAGCGGTCCATCGACATCGCAGAGTCGGCTCCGACGATCAGGAACAACTCAACCGCCTCGCCCAGCTGTTCACGCAAACCGGCAAGCGTGTCGAACGTATATGTCGGCCCGCCCCGGACGATATCCACATCCGAAACCTCAAATCCACGTGTGTTCGCCACAGCCAGTTCGACCATAGCGAGCCGGGCAGTTGCACCTGCGACGGGAGGGCTCTCGCGAAGCCACTGGTCGGCCGCTACTACGAACAAAACCTCGGCCAGATCAAGTTCGCTACGCACGGCCTCGGCAATCCCAATGTGTCCGTAGTGAACCGGGTCGAACGTGCCGCCGAGCACGCCAATTCGCCTCGTGACGCCGCCTGTGTCAAGTGTCATGTCAGGCCCATCGAAAAACTAATCCCAGTCGAACTCCCAGTCGCCGATCACAACAGTATCCCCGGTTTCGATGCCGGCGTCCCGGAGTGCTTTCGTGACCTTCAACTGTTCCAGCCGGCGCTGGAACTGGATGCGCGCCTCCCAGGTTTCAAGATTGCTGCCCCGGGCAAGGCGCACCGCCTTCTGGTGAACGATCCGGAGCGCACCGTCTGGCTCACGGACAACGACATCAGTCGATTTGTGCACTTTCGGTCGTATCACCGGGATCTCTTCTTCAGGAATCTTGGCGCCAGAATCAAGTTCAAGTTCTTCGTTTGCCGCCTGGAGACTGTGGAACATGGCCTGCTTGAGGTCGTCCAGTCCTTCGTAAGTTGCCGCCGAAACGAAAAAAGTCTGCGAGTGGAGGCCATCCATGTCCTTCAAACCCTCTTTGATCTCGTCCAGCAATACCGATACCTCGTCAAGGTCCAGTTTGTTCACAGCGAGGATCTGGGGCCGCCTGGCAAGTTCCGGATCGAACTGCCGAATCTCGTCGTTGATGGTCTTGATCCGACCCGGCACGTCGTCCTCACTGCCGTCCACAACGTGTACGAGCACGCGCGTGCGCTGCACATGCTTCAGGAACTCGTCGCCAAGCCCAACGCCTTCATGCGCACCCTCAATCAGACCAGGGATGTCGACCACAACGAAGGCCTGATGCCCATGCTCGACAACACCCAGGACAGGTTCGAGCGTTGTGAACGGATAGTCCGCCACCTTTGGACGGGCTGCGCTAATTGCAGTCAGGATGCTCGACTTCCCTGCATTCGGCATGCCAATAAGACCGACATCAGCCAGCAGCTTCAGATTCAGCCTGACCTTGCGTATCTCTCCAAATTCGCCTGCTTCAGCGAGCAGCGGTTCCTGGTGCGTGGCACTCACAAAGTGTGCGTTGCCCCAACCCCCTCGGCCACCCTCGGCCACGATCATCCGTTGACCCGGATGGTTCAGGTCGCCGATCAGCTCTTTGTCGGCGCCGTCTTCCCAGATCCACACTTCAGTCCCGACAGGCACAGTCACTTCGACTGAATCGCCATTTGCGCCGTTTCTGTGATGACCATCGCCCCTGGTGCCATTCCTGGCGATGAAATGCGGCTGCCAGTGGAATTTCGTCAGCGTATTGAGCGCAGGGTCGGCAACCAGCACAACATCTCCACCATGTCCGCCATCGCCACCACCAGGTCCGCCACGCGGCAGGAGCGCCTCTCTGATGAAAGCAACGATTCCGGAACCGCCATTGCCGGCCCTGACTTCTATTACTGCCGAATCGAGCATGTGGAAAACCGTATCGTGAAATTCTTACTGATAGTTAATCGTGTTATCAGTAATCAATGTGGATATGTGAAAAACACTCTTGATCTGAGTATAGGACGACTGTTGATTATTCGTTGGCAACTTGCCATTTGGTGTCGAAATAATCAGTTGCTGTCAGCTCGCATGTGGGCTACGCGAAAATAAACACTCACAATTTGATCCCGGATTTCTGAAATCCATATTCCACTGCTGGTTATCATCAGAATCGCGGTGGAAACGCTGATGTTGTCCACTAAATTAATCAGGGTAGCGGTTGCTATTCAACATGCGGTCCACAGGCGACATGGTGGTTGTGAATTAGAGAATCTCCATATCGTCCGGCGAACGACCAGATTTAGTAAGCATCATTGCCACCTTGCCACAGTGCCGGGTGTTGGACACGCGTAAACGCGTTCGAGTTCTGCGTCGGAGCCCGGTGAATCAACGAACTCCGCGACATCAGAATCAGCAGCTTCCAGGGCCGGCAATATCTGGATGGCCCTGGGCAGGAAACTCCCTGCCAAAAACAGCTTCGCCAGACAGGCTGCGATCCCACCACGACGCATTGGTCTGCACAGTGTCAATCAGGTGTAACAGCGTATCTCTAATCGGCCGTTGGCCTTCGATGATCACTGAATACAGTTCATCATTTACGACCCGTTCGGTCACCATCGCGAATGTGGTTGTTCACTTCGCGCTGACAGTCTTAAAAACGTACGATGGCCTCAAGAAAGATCGCCATATTCAGTTGGGACCTGGAACCGGGGCCGATGCCGGTATCGCCGGAATAAAGCTACTTGACCGCGGTCGAAACGCGACGGGCCCTGATAATTATGTCTCGGACCGCGGCCAGGTGCTGACGAGCCGAGCTGTCAGTTTCCAGTAGTTGCTCGAAGCGTTTCTGGGCATAGAGAACCGTCGAGTGGTCTTTGCCGCCAAGCGCCTGTCCCACCCTGGTGGAGGTCAGGTGGGCTTCTTCCCGCAGCATATACATCGCCATCCGGCGGGCTTCAGCAGTAGCCTTATCGCGTCGTTTCCCGATGATCCTGTCCACACCGACGCCTGTGAACTCTGAGATCGCCGACAACACCTCATCGATCGACGTGACGTCCTTTGGCGTTTGTGCAAGCAGGCTCTTTAACGCCAGCTCCGAAAGCTCGGTCGTCACTGGACTGCCCACCAGTTGCGAGTAGGCGATGACCCTGTTCAGGGCGCCTTCAAGTTCGCGGACGTTCTGGTGGGCCCGCTGTGCAATCTGGTCGAGCACTGCAGGTTCGAGGTCTGGGGCCTTGCTCTGGAGGATCGCGTAACGCGATTCGTAATCGGGCGGTTGCAGATCGACCTCGAGACCTCCCGCGAGCCGCGACTGAATACGCTCCTGCAAGAGGCTCTTGCTCGCTGGTTCATCTCCGGTAACCACTATTTGCTTGCCGGCCAAGTGCAGCTCGTTGAAGGTGTGGAAGAAGCCTTCCTGTGTCTGCGGTTTCGTTGATATGAACTGGATGTCGTCGACAAGCAGCACGTCTGCTCTGCGGTATCGCTCTCGGAACCGGTTTGCCGATCCCTCGCGAATCGCGCTGATGTACTCGTTGGTGAACCGCTCGCTGCTCACATACATGACCTTGAGCCCGCGTTTGCACAAAACATGCCCGATAGCGTGCAGCAGGTGCGTCTTGCCAAGGCCGACCTCTGAATAGATGTAAAGCGGGTTGTAGACGCTGCCCGGTGCCTCGGCGACCTTTGCCGCCGCGGCCTGGGCAAGACGGTTCGAAGGCCCAACCACAAACGTATCGAAATTAAACGAAGGCTTCAGCGCGTAAGACCTGGCATAGTCGATTCCATTGTTGGACGAATCGGGTGCGGCACTCGAGCTGGAGCTGTCCGCACTCGTTTCGTCCACCGGGTCGAGCTGCGCGGTTCCGTTCGCACCCACTACCTTGAACTCGACTACAAGCTTCCGTCCCGCCACACGCGACACCGTCCGGTGGATAGTTCCCGACAGTCGCTTTTCGAGCATTTCGGCTGCGAAAGGACTCGGCGTCGAGATCGAGAGGGTATCGCCGGTCAATCCCACTGCTGAAGTGGGTTTTAACCATGTTTCATAGTTTGGCCTGGGGATTTCTAGCTGGAGCTGCCCCAGTGCAGCTGACCATATTTTCCGTGCGTTTTCCGTCGCCAGGTCCTCACTATTTTCGAGCACAAATCACTCCGGACCGGACCTGCCGGCTTAATGAAAATTCACCCTTGTATGTGGAACACATTGACCGACGGATTCGGCGGCTGGACGTCGCCTGAGGTGGTGCCGGTCTGTGGGCAACCGTACCATGCGATGGGTTGAGGTATGCAACCCCACGAGGGGGTCAATTTGCCCGGATTCTCGACCAATTTTCCCCGCGATATTGTGACATCGTTCACGACCCAGTTTGCGGAGCCAAATTGTCGGCGCGCGGAAGCCGGTATGCGCCCCCGACCGCGCGACTGATTTAAGCGCGCCGCGCCCGCCGCCGCGTGCTGTCCGGCAAGGTTAAAGTGGTGGGATGCGCATTATTTTCTTTGGCTCGCCCCGCGAAGCCGCTGACTCACTGCGGTCGCTAATCTCCGCCGGCCACGACGTGGTCGCTGTGTATACCCGGCCCGACCGGCGCGCCGGGCGAGGACGCGAGAAATCCCAAACGCCGGTCAAAGTGTTCGCCGAGAAGCAAGGCCTGCCTGTCTTTACACCGGCTGGATTTCGTAACAGCGCTCAGGAGCTCGACCGTATGGCCGACGCCAACGCCGACGTCTTCGTCGTAGTGGCGTACGGGCGCATTCTTCCCGCAGACATCCTCAAGGTGCCGCCGATGGGGGTGGTGAACGTCCACCCGTCGCTACTGCCGATGTACCGCGGGCCGAGTCCGGTGGTCATGGCGATCCTTGATGGACAGACGCATACGGGTGTGAGCGTGATGCTCCTTGATGAAGGGATGGATACCGGGCCGGTCCTCGCACAATCGCCTCCGGTCAGGCTCACTGGACGCGAGCGCGCCGCCGAGTTGCAGGCCCGGCTCTTTAAGGAAGGGGCCGCCATGCTCCCTGCCGTGCTCACCGGGCTGCAGGACGGAACGGTCGTGCCAACGCCGCAGGACGATTCGAAAGCGACCGTTACAAGACTTCTCGATCGGTCGGATGGTGAAATCGACTGGTCACTATCGGCTGCGCAGATCGACCGCATGGTCCGGGCCTACGACCCGTGGCCCGGCACATTTACTTCCTGGAACGGCAAGGGCCTGAAAATCCTCGATGTGGAGCTATTGAGCGGGGCAGGTATCGGGGCCACGACTGAATCACGGCCCGACCTCGATTCCAACTACAGGCTGGGTCACGATCCCGGCAAAGTCGTTGTCCGGGGTGGGAAACTCCTCATCGGCACCGGCACCGGTCCGCTCGAAATTACACGTCTCCAGCTGGAGGGCCGCCAGGGGGTTGCAGCCGATGAGTTCCTGCGCGGTCGACCCGATATTGGCGGCGCAACCCTCGGTGGCCAGAGCTAACAACGTCGCGGCAGCATGGCCTCAAGACGATAATCGACAACTGTGGAAGCGGTGCCTGATTTGAAACTGGAGGCTAGTTCCGGCCGATCATCCCCATCAACGCACGCTTGCCGCCCGGACCCGCCATCTTCTTCATCATCTTCTGCATCTGCTTGAATTGGGCAAGGAGTTGGTTCACCTGGGCGGGCGAGCTCCCAGAGCCGTTGGCAATCCTCTTGCGGCGCGAGCCATTAATAATGGAAGGGTCCTGCCGCTCCGCTGCCGTCATTGAGTAGATGATCGCCTCGACCTGCGCCATGCGCCGCTCATCGAGGTCCCTCGGGTTGAACTTACCCCGTAGAGCCCCCATGCCCGGAATCATGCCGAGAACGTCGGTTAGCGAACCCATCTTCTTGATCGTCTGGAACTGCTGCAGCATGTCGTTCAGGTCGAACTGGTTCTTCCTGATCTTTCGCTCGAGGTCCAGCGCCTGATCTGAATCGAACTGGATCTCGGCCTTTTCGATCAGCGTTTCGACATCGCCCATGCCGAGTATTCGAGAGGCGATACGATCGGGGTGGTAAACCTCGAACTGATCGGGCCGCTCCCCGATAGAGATGTATTTGATCGGCACTCCCGTGACCGACCGCATCGAAAGTGCGGCACCGCCGCGTGCATCGCCGTCCATTTTGGTGAGCACAATGCCGGTCAGGCCGATGCGCGAATTAAACTCGCCGCCCGACCTCACCGCATCCTGACCTGTCATCGCATCCAGCACCAGGAGAGTTTCCACCGGAGACGTGGCGTCCCGAATCTCCTCAAGTTCACCCATCAGGGTGTCGTCGATCGCCAGCCGCCCAGCCGTGTCGAGGATCAGGTAGTGAATATTCTCACCTGCTGCCTTTTTTACCGCCGCCGTGGCGACCTTTACGGGAGTTGAACTCGAAGGTTCCTCTGAGTAAACGTCGATATCAAGCTGCTTGCCGAGTTGGCTGAGCTGGTCGACGGCGGCCGGTCGTTGCAGGTCGCATGCGGCCATCATCACTGTGTGCTTCTCTTTGCGGAGCGAGAGAGCGAGCTTTGCGGCAAGGGTAGTTTTACCGGTGCCCTGCAGGCCAACCAGCATGATCACGCTTGGTGGCCGGTCGGCCCTTGCCAGTTCTGCGGTTTCGCCGCCTAGTATTTCGGTCAGTTCTTCTCGAACAATGCGGATTACCGACTGGCCGGGAGTGAGCGACGTGAAAATCTTGTCGCCCTCTGCGCGCTCCTTGACCGTTCTCACGAACTGACGGGCGACCTTGAAATCGACATCGGCCTCGAGCAGCGCCAGCCGGACCTCACGCAACGCCGCGTCGACATCTTTTTCCGACAGCTTGCCCCTGCTGGTCAGCCTGCCGAATACGCCGCCAAGTTTGTCGGAAAGTGACTCAAACATAGTTCGAGTTTACATGCGTAAGTCGCCGGGCGTGGGCATTAACCGCCGGGCGTGCCGAGGCCCGCACTTGGGCGGCGCGCGAGCTCCGCGGGGCACACCGGGGCACGGGCGGCGACTTACGCTATTTTGCGGTTTCCGTCAGCTCTTCGGCCACCGCGGTTTCGGTCTCGGGAACGAATAGCGTTGCGATCACCGTAGCCTCGGCGTCCCTGGCATTACCGATGTTTTTGGCCGATGAAACGACGAACCAGATCGCCAGCGCCATGACTATGGCCAGGAGCGTCCAGTATCCGACCGCCTCGTAGCGCTTCCGGAAACCAGTACTGACGCCCAGAACCACGTTCTGCCTGGGTCGGACCCGCCCGGGCCCTCCGCCAGAGTCTGGTTCAGGGTTTGCGTCCTCGTTGAGTTTGGGCATGCTCGTTCTCAGCTCCCGAACGGGCCTGTTCGGTACTCCTCGGGATATTCAGCGACCGTCCCGCCTGCCACAGCCATAAAAGAATGAATTGCGGAACTCGTCGAACGATTCGCACTGAACCCGGGCGCCAGATCCCGGGTTTGTGGAAGTTACGGGAACTGCGGTCCTGTCGTTGGTCGCCATGCGGCAAGTCTATCCACCCCGAAGGCAAAGGGCCAAAACCACAGAATGAGATATCACATGCTGGCCATTCCAGTTATGCCAGTTATGTCATTTGCCCGATTTCGCCATCGGTCACAAGCCCGGCTTCGGTGCGGGCCTGCACGTCGTCGAACGACCAGCCGGGGGCGACTTCCCTGAGTATCAGACGTCCGCGGTCCTTATCGACCTCGATCACCGCAATATCAGTGACTATTTCATCGACGCACGTCGGCGCCGTCAGCGGGAACGTGCATACGTCAACAATCTTTGCGATATCGCCGCGAGCCGTGTGCTCCATTGCAACAAGCACCCGTTTGGCGTTCGCGGCAAGGTCCATCGCCCCGCCGATGCTGCCTATCCCGCGTTTTGGGATCATCCAGTTTGCCAGGTCGCCAATTCGTGAGACCTGCAACGCACCAAGTACCGCCACATCAATATGACCGCCGCGGATCAGGCTGAACGACTCGACAGAATCGAAGAAAGCCATCCCCGGCACACGCCTCGGAAACTTTCCACCGGCTTCCATCAGGTCTGGATCGCCTTCCCCCGGGGCAGCGAGGTCTTCGAAGCCCAGGACGCCGTTTTCGGCGTGGTACCTCAACTCGACCCCAACAGGCAGAAAGTTGGCGCACATAGCCGGAATGCCGATGCCCAGGTTAACGGTCGAACCGTCCACAAGGTCGCGTGCGGCCCTTTTTGCAATGGCAGCCCGGTCAAGGCGTGGTGCGGGGTCAACTAATTTCTGTGTCACTTAGAAATCATTTCACATTACCCACCCCCCTCTCCCGCCGGGAGAAGGAATAATCACATATGCTCGGCTACCCGAGTACTTAAGGTAATGGATCTCCCGCTTCGCGCTGAACAATCCGGTCAACATAAGTGCTCAACGTCCCAACTCGCTCGGCGTCTATCCCGCCCGGCTCAACTATCTCGTCGACCTCAGCGATCGTGATCCTGGCCGCAGTGGCCATAGCCGGGTTAAACGCCCGCGAAGTGCCGATGTACTGCAGGTTGCCCCGAGTATCGGCCTTTTGCGCACGAATCAGCGCGTAATCGGCCGAAAGAGCGTGCTCCAGCAGATAAGTGCGACCCTCAAAATCACGCTTTTCGCGTCCCTCAGCAACCGGAGTCCCAACCCCCGTCGGCGTGTAAAAAGCCGGGATGCCAGCGCCAGCAGAGCGAATCCGCTCGATCAAAGTACCCTGCGGCACGATGTCGACCTCGGCCCGCCCTTCGCGGTAGGCCTTCTCGATCTCGCTCAAAGGGTCGGTAGTACTGGGCACCGGGAATGAGCAGATGATTTTTGTCGCCTGTCCGCTCTCGAAAAACATCCCCTGGTCGATCGGCTCGAGGTCGTCGGGCCAGCCGTAACCGGTCGTCTTTGATATTCCGGCTACGTTGCCGATTATCGTCAGGTCGCCAACCCCGAGATCACGCAGGGCAAGCATCAGCCTGGTCGGTTGACCGCCGGCACCGCCGAACCCGCCGATCATGATCGATGATCCAGGCGGGATGTCGGCAACGGCATCGGCGAAGGATTTGCATATCTTGTTGACTGGCACGGCGGGATTGTACGGCGATTCTGGCCGGTGTCACATACACTTCGAGAATATTTGCCTCTGGCATCACTGAGTTTTATCGCACCTTTGGCCAGCGTAATCAAGATGCACGAATTCACGCTAATCGCCCACCGCGGGGCTTCCTACGACGCCCCCGAAAACACCTTCGAATCGTTCGACCTGGCACTTGAACTCGGCTTCGACAACTTCGAAACCGATGTCCAGTTGTCGAGCGACGGCAGGGCGGTGCTGGTCCACGACGACACACTCGACCGTACGACCGACGGCACCGGAGCTGTCGCAGACACGTCAATCGCAAAGATCAAGTCTCTGAACGCCGGTCTCTGGTTCGAGGGGCCTCAAGATGGGGCAGGTATTCACGGGCCGCTCGCTTATCCCGAGGCATTCGTGCCGACACTTGACGATTTTCTTGAGCGTTATGCTGGCAGGGCCCACGTCCACCTCGAACTTAAATCAACACAGCCCGAACTCGCAGCCACCGTCATGAAGTCGCTGGAACAGTGGGGCTGGCTCAATCAGCACACCGGCGATAGCATCCTGCCTGGAGTGACAATCTCGTCGTTCCACCTCGAACAGCTAGAGCGCTCGATTGCCCTGATGCCCCACATCGCCCACGGCTGGCTGCTCCAGAAGATCGACAGGGCATCTCTACAGACCGCAACCGGTCTCGGGCTATCAGGGATCTACCCGAAGGCGGGCAAGGTCACCAAAAAGCAGATTGCCGAGGCCCGCGCGGCTGGACTCGCCGTACGGACCTGGGGCATCGCCGGTTCGAAGGCTGCGCTCAAACGGGCATACCAGTCGGGTGCAGTCGGCACCACGGTCGACTGGCCTGCAAGAGCCCGCAAAATAATCGAGTCGTTCCAGTAAGCGCGGCGCATGCCCGCGTGCACGGGCCATTTGCGGTAAAGTCGCCCGGTCATGTTCGGTTCTTACGGGGTTCCTCCGGGGTTATAAACGGGTTCCACGGCTGGCTGGCGTACACAATCCCGGAAATCACTAATTCCTGGCGGCCGAAAAATCGCACAATCACGGTAATCGAAGA
>SMUY01399267.1_pt1 | contig 10994 bp, 8 predicted proteins | sample 2456441 | NCBI WGS metagenome assembly SMUY01 (sample SAMN11095931, study PRJNA526329) | marine sediment metagenome | biome: Marine sediment; feature: Surficial sediment; material: Deep marine sediment; isolation source: Hadal surficial sediment | place: Pacific Ocean | collected 2014-11 | depth 0-1...
TCTGATATTGGCAGCAAACGCCGGACCGAATTTTAACGCCCATCGGCGTACGGTCTCATAGCTGACCTCAATGCCACGTTCTGCCATCATTTCTTCCACATCCCGAAAGCTCAGCGGAAATGGAAAGTAGAGCCAAATCGCGCGCTGGATGATCACTTGTGGAAATCGGTGGCGGGTATAAGAAATCTTGTGCATTCAATCGCAATATCCGGTCTTCACCGAGATCGTCCAGTTTATGTGACAAGGCCGTCAGAGCGACTCTATCGCCCGCTTAAGTATTGCCACGTTGGGCTCGATGGTGTCCGGTATCAGATGTGAGAAACCAAGAAGCAACGCATTTCGACTTGGGGTCTCGACGTAATGGTACGAAAGTGGGTAAGCGATAATGCCTTTTGCAAAAGCGGCATGATAGACGGCTATGTCGGAAATAGAGTCGGGCAAATCTGCCAGGAGATTCATCCCCGCGTTGGTCTTGTGAACGGTGAGCAAACCGCCAAGTTCCGAATGTAGCGCTCGTGCAAGGATTTCTTGGCGTTCAGCGTAGGTTTGGCGCATTCGGCGAATGTGAGAAGTATAATGGCCGCGTTCGATGAATTCAGCCAAGATGGTTTGCTTGACCGACGGCACGCCACGGGCAAAGAGTTCCAGTGCCCACGTAAACGCTTCGACAAGGTCGGGCGGTACCACAAGATATCCGAGCCGGATTGAGGGGAATAAGACTTTGCTGAAAGTGCCGACATAGATCACCCGGTCATCTTGATCGAGTCCCTTCATAGCCGGCAAGGGGCGACCTGAGAAACGGATTTCGCTGTCGTAGTCATCTTCGATAATCCAGCTACCCCGTTCGCTCGCCCAAGCGAGAAGCTCGAGGCGCCGAGTTAGGCTCAGTGTGACACCCAAGGGATACTGCCGCGACGGTGTCACTAACGCCATGCGTGCGTCTGGCGCCTTCTCTAAGCCGCGAGATACGATAATGCCCTCACTGTCGGTTGGAACGAAAACCAAATCAGCTCCCATACCCTCTATGATGCTGCTGGGTTTGCTCGGCACAGGATCTTCGACCCAAACTTTATCGCCCGGGTCGGTCAGCAAATACGTGCATAGGCTAAAGGCCTGCTGCGAACCTGCCACTATTATGACCTGCTCTGGATCGCAGTGTATGGCGCGTGCGTCGACCAAATAGTCGGCAATCACCTTTTTCAAGGTCGGATCTCCACCTTGCTTACCATAGTATAGTGACTCGGCCGGTCGGTTTCGCCAATGTCGTGAGGTCAATTTTGCCCAAAGGTTTGACGGAAAAACGTCAAATGCCGGCATGTTCGGCGTGAACGGTTGCGGCAATACAGGGAGCGACCGATCCTGTGTCACGATGAGCGAGTCACCACGCTCAGAAAATTCTCTCGACCCCGATTGTTGCTGTTTGGGTGCCTTAAAGTGCGCTAACTGCTTTTCAACACGGTCGGTCGCACCAAATGAAGTTACAAATGTCCCCGCACCGATTTTTGAGACAAAATATCCTTCCGCAACAAGTTGCTCGAAAACATTCACCACTGTCAGGCGCGCCACGCCCATTTCACCCGCAAGCACCCGGCTCGACGGAAGTCGACTGCTCGGCCGCAATTCACCGGACAACACGGCGTGGCGAAAATACTCCAACAACTGTGCGGTGAGCGAGATTGACGCGTTTCGATCAAGCGTCAGGTTGGACAAAAGCGCACCACGGGCAGATTTCGCCATAGCTCTCCCCCGATATTGCGTATCCTGCTGGCCTTGCAGGCGAGCATATTAGTCCCGATTCTAATTTGGTCTGCTGAATCAGTCGTAAATGGACCTATGGCTATAGTCCATCAGATGCAAAGGTGGGTTCAAGAAGACGTAGAATCATAACTATAGCTAACCGTGGCGGTTGGTTGTATCGAACATCAAAAATTTGGCGGCAGCGGTGAATCAGTTCGCTGGCATCTCGCGCCTGCAAATCTTGGAAAAAAGAGAATGAAAACACATAACAATTTTTCGAATATCGTCGCAGCAACAGAAGTTTAAGGGGAGAAAATAAATGAAACATAATTGGAATATTCCGTTTTCCAGGCGCAAACTTATGACCGGTGCCTCGGCTGCCTTGGCTACGACCGCTATCTACGGTACGCTTGGACCGAAAAAGGCATGGGCCCAGTCGATACAACGCGGTGGTACAATTACGCTTTCCGTTCCTGGACCGGTCTCCGACCTTGACCCTCACAAAGTTGTAAGTCACGAGTCCTATCCGGCTACTTTCCACATTTATAGTGCTCTGACCAGAATTGGCAGTGACTTCAATGCCGAACCAGAATTGGCGGAGTCCTGGTCGACCAATGACGGCGGCAAGACCTGGATATTTAAACTCTTTGAGAATGCAAAATTCCACAACGGGCGCGCGGTAACCGCTGAGGACGTTAAATTCAGTTTGGAGCGAGTTCTTGATGAGAAGATTTCACCGCGCGGCTTTAGCTCTATCGGTCCGATCAAGTCTGTATCCGCCAAAGACCGCTATACTGTTGAGATCGAATTAACAACCACCTATGTGGACCTGCCGGTAGATCTTGGGGGTATCTATCCTCGGATCGTTGACCGCGAAACTGTTGATCAAATAGCCACTGTCCCAAATGGTAGTGGGCCATTTAAATTGGCGAGCTGGGAGCCAACTGGAAACACCGTGCTTACGGCTAACAAAGAATACCACATTAATGGTGAGGATGGGAGGCCACTGCCTTATATTGACAGCCTGCGCATCGTGCCCATAAAAGAACCCTCGTCTGAGTTTGCGGCGCTACAAAGCGGTGCCATTGACGTCATGCTTCAATTACCTTTTGACATAATCCCAGAAGCCCAGAATAACGCAAGTATCAACGTATCTGCGACGGCTTCCGGCTACCACTCGATAAGCCTGCACCAGAAGCCTACATTTTCCTTGCCCAACGACAATGCCCATTTGCTCAAGGACATAAGGGTACGCCAGGCAATTGCCCACGCGATCAATCGACCGGCGTTGCTTAATTTAGCAATCGGTGGCTTCGGCACCGTTGGTAACGATCAACCAATTCCCCCGTCCCACGTTTACGGACACACGGGATTGGAGCCACGCAGCTTTGATATCGAAAAGGGCAAACAATTGCTTGCAGAAGCCGGCGTAGAGCCGGGCACACGATTGATCCTGCATACAACCGCAGGACGTCCCGGACTGTTGGAACACGGCCTGGCTGTACGCGAAATGGCTAAAGCGATTGGCCTTGACATCGCCGTTGATGCTATCGACATCAGTCGCTACTGGACGGATATCGAATACCGGGCGCCGATGTACATGGACAACTGGGGGGCGCGCCAAACTATAAACGCCTCTATTAAGCCGTTCTATGAGACAGGCGGCGGCAATAACACCGCCGGCTATAGCGATCCTGTGTTGGACGCTGTGTTGAATCAGGCAGAATCAGAACCGGATTTCAGTTCCCGCAAGGCACTCTACAACCAAGCTATGGAAATGATTTCTGAATCTGCTGTGACAATCATTCCTTATTTCAAGGGATACTATATTGCCATGAATAAATCAGTCGGAGGAGTATCTGCTCATCCAATGACATACATGTGGCTGGACCGTGCGCACAAAAAGGCTTGACGCTAATGGTTTGTCAGTTGGAGTCGTAACCGGATTTACCCTCTTCCTACTGAAGCGGGTTGTCGGTAGCATTTTGGTGCTGGTGGCCATCTCGATGATCTTGATGGGCATCATCCAGTTCATGCCAGGTGATGCGGTTGACATGCTACTTCGCGGCATCTCACCAGATGCAGTGAATCCGGAGGTTCGAGAAGCTCTGCGGCGTGATCTCGGGCTCGACTTGCCTGTCTGGCACCAATACTGGAACTGGATCAGCGGGCTGGCCCAGGGGGATTTTGGTCAGTCGTACACACTCAAAGTGCCCGTTGGTCCGATCATCTTCTCACGACTCGCATCTTCACTGATCCTTGCCGTTCCGGCGATCATCTTCATGATCGTGCTTGGCATTGGATTAGGTGTGCTTGCAGCATTGTCCGCGAACTCTCCCCTTGACGGGGCGATTCAGTTGATCAGCTTAGTAGCAATTGCGATGCCCGCATTTCTAGTTGGGTCTTTGTTCTTGTACGTCTTTGCCGTTAAACTTCACTGGATTCCGGCAGCATTCAACGCAGTCGACATATCGCTGTTCAATACTTGGGAAACTATCACTTTCTTTTTTACCGCATTAATTTTTCCCTGCCTAACCATTGCCGCCGAGACTGTTGCTCACGTACTACGTCAAACACGGGCCTCAATGGTCGAGGAAATGAAGTTAAACTATGTTCGGGCTGCACTCCTGCGCGGTCTGCCTCAGGGTTATGTCATTTTCAATCACGTCCTGCGCAACGCTCTATTACCAGCAATAACAGTCATTGCGATTAACGTGGGCTACGTTCTGGGTGGTGTAATCGTTGTTGAATTTGTGTTTTCTTATCCCGGGATCGGAAACCTTATGTTAACCGCGATCCTTACTCGGGATATACCGACCATGTTAGGCACCATGCTCGTTATTTCGGCAGGGTACGTTCTAGCCAATTTCGTAGCTGATATCCTTTATTCGATACTTAATCCTCGGATTCGATTGTCATGATGGGAAGTGCAAAGTGGTCCCGGCTGACCTCGCGTCAGGCTTTTGGCCTTGCATTCGGTAGCATCATTATTACCGGGTTAATCTTTTTGGCAATTTTCGGACGATGGCTTATACCCTATGACGTCGAAGCCATGCATTTCGATCACCTCAAGGAATTTCCGTCGAGCGAGTTCTTGCTAGGAACAGACCGTTTCGGACGTGATGTCCTTAGCCGACTAATCCTCGGCACCAGCACCACAATGCTTATTGCCGGTGCCAGTACCGCTTTAGCAACAATACTTGGGACAATTATTGGATTATCGAGCGCCTTCTATGGTGGGATATTCGACAAAATCGCGATGCGTGTGATCGATGTAATCATCGCTTTTCCAACCTTAGTGTTCGCGATGTTCGTTATCGGCGTTCTTGGATCAGGAATTTTTAACGGGATAATCGTGATCAGCCTTTTGTTCACCCCGAGTATTGCACGAGTAGTGCGTAGCGCTGCGATCAGTATCGTCGTGCTCGACTATGTGAATGTTGCCCGGATGCGCGGCGAACGAACATTGTACATTTTATTTTATGAGGTGGCGCCTAATCTTTATCCTACTATCCTTGTTGAAGCGTCGATCCGATTTGGCATGGCAATTTTGGTTACCGCAGGACTAAGCTACATTGGGCTAGGTCCACCTCCGCCAGCTCCCGACTGGGGTACGATGGCTTCCGAGGGTAGATCAATCATGTTTTCTAACCCTTGGCCTGTTTTCGCCCCATCCATTGCCATTGTGCTAGCAGTAATCGGGGTTAATTTATTAGGAGATGGTATAGGCGCACTACTTGTCGCGAAGCCGTCCCGCGCGTCAGGAAGCAATGTAAAATGACCTTGCCGATTCTTGCCTTTAACGAATTTACATTCGAATTCGAGACCAAGCCACCAACGGCACCCGTTTTGCGCAAGTTGACGCTCAGCATCGGGCCTGGCGAAACACTTGCGGTGGTTGGTGAATCGGGCAGTGGCAAATCGACGATGGCCTACAACGCCATGCGTGATCTGGGCGTGACCGGGCGATTGATCAACGGAAATATTGAGGTGTCAGGTATCGATCTTGTGGATCTTACTCCTGGCGAATTACGCAAGTTACGCGGTGGCCAGGTCGCAATGGTTCCACAAGACCCGATGACAAGCCTCAGCCCTTCTGTACGTGTAGGTCGTCAACTCGAAGAAGTTCTTTTTTTTCACAGTAGTCTTAAACAGGGACCGGCGATGGACGAAGCAGTTCTGGCCGCCCTGAAAATGGTCGAACTCCACGAAACTGAACGTATTCTGCGCAGCTACCCCCACGAACTCAGTGGCGGCCAACAACAGCGGGTATTGATCGCGTTGGCAATGATTTCCAAACCCGATTTGCTAATTCTGGACGAGCCAACAACCGGTCTTGATGTGACCACCGAGGCGAGAATTCTCGAATTGATCGGCCGAATCCAAAAAGAGTATGGGACCGCGGTCCTGTTGATCACCCACAACCTGGGTATTGTCCGCCAGTTTAGTCAACGCGTCATCGTCCTCTATGCTGGTGATATCGTTGAATCAGGGCCGGTGAAGGAGATACTTGAGAACCCCGCTCACCCATATACGAAAGGCCTTCTTAACTGCATTCCGCAAATCGATAGCCATTTAATTGAAATGGACTTGCCCACCATTGCGGGGGGGCTGCCGGACAGGAATGCGATGCCCAGCGGTTGCCTATTCGCGCCACGGTGCCCACTGGTGTCGGATCAATGCCACGCAGGAATTCCTGAATTGAAACAGGTAGCTGAAGCACACCATGTTCGATGCATTTTTGCCGAAGAGCAACGTGTCTCAAATCAGCGTTTATCGTCAGTGAGTTCCACGCCAGTGCCAGTGGCTGCCGATGCGGTTGAAGATGATGTACTCCTCTCTGTAGAAGGACTGGCGGTCAGATACGAGACTGAATTTGGGGTAGTACACGCCGTGGATGGCGTTGATTTTCAATGCAGACGAGGCGAGGTATTGGGAATCGTGGGCGAGAGTGGTTGTGGCAAGTCCAGCCTTGCCCGAAGCATTGCCGGATTGCTGGTGCCAAGCAGCGGTCGAATTATTTTCGATCAACAAGACATAACAAGGGATGGATTACAGCGCCCGGCAGATGTGCGGCGGCGTATCCAGATGGTTTTCCAGAATCCGGAACACTCACTTAACCCTCAACACACAATTGAAAAATGTCTGTTGCGGCCAATAAAGTTGTTCAGTCAGATTGCTCCTGAGAATTACCGAGACCGAATCATTGAATTGTTAGAATCGGTTAAGCTCAATAGCTATCACCTCAACCGGTATCCGCATGAACTTTCAGGTGGCGAACGCCAGCGCGTCGCCATCGCGCGGGCATTAGCCGCCGAACCAGATCTGGTGATTTGCGACGAACCTGTTTCCAGCCTCGATGTTTCGGTTCAGGCCGGAATCCTAAATCTTTTGCAGGAGTCGCAAAGAACAGATCGCGTAGCCTTCATTTTCATCAGCCATGATCTCAACGTCGTGCGCCATATTAGCAATCGGATTGTCGTCATGTACCGCGGGCGTATTTGCGAAGCTGGCACAACTGCTGAGTTGCTTTCACCTCCTTATCACCCCTATACAGAGGCACTGCTTGGAGCAACGCCGATTGTCCAATCCGGTATTCTGAAGCGGAAAGTCAATTTGCCGTATTCCACCTCTAAGGCTGCGGGTGGCGAGTCCGAGGGGTGCCTTTTTGCTGATAGATGCCCCCACAAGGTTGGACTAATTTGTGAATCTGAATTACCGCCCGACCGGTCGTTGCAAACCGGCGGGCATTTATTCTGTCATCTTTCCAACGATCAACTTGGCGCTATGGAACCGATCTTCACAAGAACGCCCTGACGATTGCCGGCCGTTGTCGCATGACCAAAAGTACGAAAAACTCTGGACACTACCCAACGCTGTCAATTCATAGGGTTATTGCGGGTGACCAGTTGCGGCGGGATCGAGAGGAACATAGTTACGTGATCCCGCGCGAGGATACCGTTGCCAATGTGCACACCCTTCTCGACGCAAATTTGCCGGATAATACCAACCTGCGCTGAAGCAAACTCTCGTTATGATTGAGGGATGACAGGGGGGTAGGTCACGCACAATACATCAATTTAGAGAGGGCGACGCACTAGGTAGCGATGCGCGGCAGTGAGGTCAGACCGGACGGATATTTTGTTTCGACCAGAAAACGTTCTATAAATCGATCTCAACCCAGAGAGGTTGATGGTCACTCCCAATTACATCACGATCAACTCGAGCAGAGATCAGCCTGTCGACCAATTGGCTCCCAACAAAACAATAATCTAGACGCTCTTCAGAAGCATCCGGTCCACTTGCAACAGCAAATGTGGCGCCATCACCGCCATCGCCTACAGCCAACCAGCTATCGACGAATGCATAACTGTGTTCAACTTTTTCACTTTCCCCCGCCCTAGGTCTCACGATCTCATTGTACTCGGGCGAGTCCGGCAAGATATTGAAATCACCAATCATAATGGCGTCAACTGGATTGGTTGGCTGTTCTTCTCCATTCGACCAGTCGATGCCACTGCCACTGATTGGATTACCGGTCCAGACTCCTCCCTCGGATTGATTACTACGGTAGCTTCTTAAAAGTTGCTGCACTTGAATCAACCGTTCTTCACTTGTATTGCTACTGAGGTGTAACGAATAGAACCGAACGGGACGGGACGGAAATTCGATGACCCCTTCTATCGCGCCCTTCCGCATATTAAAATAATCGACAGAATTAAGTTTTTGGAAAACATGCGTTCGAGAGTAAATGATCGGCGTACGAGATAATAACATACATCCTTGTTGGCGGCGTCTATTCGTCACCGCACCATCAGCTCTCTTCGAGCTGGCATCTACATCAAAGTAGGGACTATAGACCCAGTAGTATCCCGGCAGAAGGTCACTCAGTTCTTTCACCTGATCGATTGATTGATTGGCCGGAAAACCGTTGTTGCGTGGCCAGAAGCGGTCGACCTCGTTCAGTCCAATCACATCAGCGCCATTAACTGTATTGGCGACTCTCTCAAGGTCGAATCTTCCATCCCTGCCTAAACCGTATTGAATATTGTAAGTTACGATCTTCATGGCGACCCTATAGCTCCCAACAATTGTCTGGAAATATTGTCAAAAATTGATGTTTGAGCCTCTGAGTCATGCGGAGTGTGAACCGGTATGCAAAATTGACCCCCTTATTGGGATAATCGGCGTCTAAAAGTGCCCCCCCTGATCTCAGAATCTCCGTCAACACGCTTGGGGGCAGTGCCAAGAAAATGCGTGTTTCGGAATACCAGTTGGCGCAGGCGAGTTTCCCCAACGCGGGCAATCAAAATGATAGGACAACCTCCTCGACGATATCCAATGCCCGGTCCAGATCAGCCAGCGAGATCACTAACGGTGGTGACAGGGTGAATACGCAGCCTAAACTGACCTTGGCGCTGAGCCCGGCTTCCAGACAGCGGTAATAGATTTTCTCGGCCATGGCGTTGCCGGGCGCGCGGGTATCACGATCCATAACGATCTCGAGCCCGATTAACAGCCCCCGGCCCCTGACATCTCCGATGATCGTAGTGCGCTCTTTCAGGTCTCGCATCCGGCTCAACGCGTGATCGCCGAGCTCTGCAGCTCGCGCAACAAGACCCTCATCCTCGATGATTTCAATGGTGGTGAGCGCGGCGCGCGCCGTCACGGGGTTCTTTTCGTGGGTATAGTGACCAATGGCGAAGTCACCGCAGACATCTAAGTCACGGCGCATGATCGCTGCGGCGATTGGCAGGATTCCACCGCCCAAAGACTTACCAAGCACGATAATGTCGGGGATCACCCCATCATGTTCCGAGGCAAAGAATTTTCCGGTCTTGCCAAGGCCTGTCGGGATTTCATCGAATATCAATAGTGCACCGTGCGCTTCGCAAGCTGCTTTCACTTGCTTCCAAAAACCCGGTGGCGGCACATACGGAATTGCCCGCATCGGTTCCGCAATCACCGCGGCCACATCTCCTTCGCGCTCAAGCACGTAGCTTATCATTTCGGCGCAGGCCAGTCCGCAGACGTCGGGTCCAGCGTGTTTGTAGGGGCATCGGTAACAAGCAAACGGCGCGACGTGCTCGGCGCCAGGCAATAGCGGGCCAGCGATATGACTGCGGAAAGTATGCTCGCCGCCGATGCTGGACGCCCCGAAGCCCGCGCCATGGAAGGAGTCCCAGAATGAAATTGTCTTGAAACGGCCCGTTGCCGCTCGAGCCACTCTCAGTGCTACTTCGATGGCGTCCGAGCCTCCGGTAGTGAAAAGCACTTTTCCAAGATCGCCGGGAGCAAGCGAGGCTAATTTCTCGGCCAAGGCGACAGAAATTTCACAAGTGAAGCGGCGGGGCGCGAAGCAGAGTTCATCCAGCTGGGTCTTTATTGCCGCCTTCAGCCTTGGATGGCCATAGCCAATGTGGTGGGCGCTATTGCCATGAAAATCCATGTATCGATGCCCGGCAACAGTCTCGATCCAGATTCCCTCGGCCTTAGCGATCGTCGACACCACGGGTGACGATACGTTTTGGTGCATGAAAACATCCGAATCCCTCTGGATCAGTGCGCGTGCCGCTGCATTATTTTCCTTCTCGAGCCAATCTGCACGCGCCGCTGAAGTGTTGGACTCACCTTCGGTATGCGCCCGTATCTGATCGAATTTCATCATGAAAACCCTTTCGGAGTAAACGTGGTGCAATCGGCGGAAATTGAAATTGCTGCCTGGGCAACCCCAAGGGCATCACAATTATCAAGTGCTGATTTGCCGGCACTGAAGGATCGCCGGTCCTGCATTCGAGTATCTGTTCAACCAAGTTGCCCATCAGTTCCATTCAATCTCTCCCACATTCACTTTAACGGGCTTAGATCCAAACTTCCCGATGGCTCATTCTCAGATCGCAGGCGTTGTGCCAACCCGCGTTCTGCAGGGCCGTGGGTCTCCGGCCTCGCTATTTCCGGGAAGATATTCGAAAAACTGTTATGTATTTTCACTCTTTTTTTCTGCCAAGATTTGCAGGCGCGAGATGCCAGCGAACTGATTCACCGCTGCCGCCAAATTTTTGATGTTCGATACAACCAACCGCCACGGTTAGCTATAGTTATGATTCTACGTTTTCTTGAACCCACCTTTGCATCTGATGGACTATAGCCATAGGTCCATTTACGACTGATTCAGCAGACCAAATAAGAATCTGGACTAATATGCTCGCCTGCAAGGCCAGCAGGATACGCAATATCGGGGGAGAGCTATGGCGAAA
>SMUY01233426.1_pt1 | contig 10993 bp, 11 predicted proteins | sample 2456441 | NCBI WGS metagenome assembly SMUY01 (sample SAMN11095931, study PRJNA526329) | marine sediment metagenome | biome: Marine sediment; feature: Surficial sediment; material: Deep marine sediment; isolation source: Hadal surficial sediment | place: Pacific Ocean | collected 2014-11 | depth...
CACGGCACCCAGTTGATACCCTTGGGAAATATATTTTTCTTCCTTGTTGATTGCGGTCACAAAGATGATGGGCACATGTTTGGAGTGTTCGTACTCTTGAATCAGCGAGGCCGTTTCAAATCCATCCATCTCGGGCATCTGAACATCCATCAAAATCAGGGCAAAGCTATGATGCAGCACATGGGAAAGGGCTTCATTGCCCGACAGGGCGGTCACAACCTCAGCATCCAGCTGTTTTAACACCGTTGCCATGGCAAACAAGTTCTCTTGCCGATCATCAACCACCAGGATCTTTGGAAGTTGGGTGGTTTGATGTGAGGCTTCTTGCATGCTCATACCTTGACCAGGATCGGTTCGTGAAATTGTCGAAGAAAAGGGCCAATCTCCTGTAATGCCAAAACATGGTCTACTGGGGTAGCGGCGATGGCTTCTCGAGGCATGTAGTCAATCTCAGCGGAGTCAGGCTCCTGGACAATAGCTAATCCACCACGTCCTTTGATGTTCCGGAGACCTTGACTTCCATCGGAGTTCGCCCCCGTCAGGATGACGCCGATCAAGTTGTCCTGGTAGACATCGGCGGCACTGTTGAATAACACATCAATCGAAGGTCGTGAATATTTCACCCGAGGATCCACCGAGAGACTGAAAGACCGATCGGCTTCTATCAACAAGTGATAGCCTGGGGGAGCAAGGTACAACCGTCCAGACTGAATCGCCTCCTTGTCATCTGCCTCCTTGACCCATAGGGCACTCTGGCGATTGAGATGCCTTGCCAAAAATTCATCGTTGTCCTCTTTCGTATGTTGGACCACAATCACAGGGAGTGAGAAGGATTCCGGGAACTCAGCGACTATAGCCGACAGCGCATGAAATCCCCCTGCGGAGGTCCCCACCACAATAGCGTCATAGTGCTGGGTCATGGTATCCGGCCTCGGGCCCCGTCAAGCGTGAAGCGTTATGGGTCTTGAAGAGACAGTTAAAATCATTTTTTCACGGATCACGCTTCACGCATGACCTTTCACATTTTCCGATAAATCTTTTCTTTTTTGGCCACGGCTTCAAATCGGCACTGGACGTCTGTACATTCCACCGTCTCTCTCGTGCCGAGGCAGAGAAATCCCCGATGGCACAGACTGTTACTAAAGAGGCGCAGTACCTGACTCTGAAGGGTTCGATCAAAGTAAATCAGGACGTTTCGACAGATGATGACATTCATATCACCGAAGATCCCATCGGTGACCAGGTTGTGATTCGCAAACATGATGTGGCCCTTGAGCCAATCATGGATTCGGGCATATTCATACTGCGCGTGATAATACTCCCCGAATGAGGCTTTGGCCCCTGATCGATTATAACTGGTTGTGGACTGCTTCATCCCCTCAATAGGGTAGATCCCTTCTTTTGCAATTTCCAAAGAATGGTTGTTCAAGTCGGTGGCATAGATCTGCGTTCGACCAAGAAACCCTTCCTCGTGTAAGACCATGGCCATCGAATACACTTCCTCGCCCGTCGCGCAGCCAGGGTGCCAGATCTTGATATAGGGGTAGGTTTTTAAAATCGGAATGACCAGTTTTCGAAAACTCTGGTAGAACGGGGGATCCCGGAAAAACTCGGTCACGGTGATGGACATATCCTTCAAAAAGCAATTGAAGAAATCTTCATCATAGAGCACTCGAGGGAGAAGGTCCGAGATATGCTCCAAGTGTGATTGCTGCAACCGATGGGTGACCCGTCGATTCAGTGAGGCGCGGGCATAGTGTCGGAAGTCATACCCATAGCGCTGAAAGATCCCTTCCAGGAGGAGATCCGTCTCGATCTTTTCAAGCTCGGTGTGTGTCATACGGCCGTAAAGAGCCACATTCGCATGAGGGAAAGCAGCTTTTCCAAATCCAGCGGCTTGGTTAAATAGTCGTTGGCACCCGATTCAATGCATTTCACCTGGTCTTCCGGCATCGCTTTTGCGGTGAGAGCAATGATGGGGAGCATTTCCCACCGTTTCTCCATACGAATGCGGCGCATAGTTTCGTACCCATCCATCACCGGCATCATGATATCCATAATCACCAACTCAATGTCTGGTTCACTGTCTAATTTTTCGAGGGCCAGGTGTCCATTGTAAGCGATGACCACGTTCATGCCTTCTTTCCGCAGCATTTTTGAAAGCGCAAAGGTATTGCGCATGTCATCATCCACCAGCAACACGGTTCGATCTCTCAGCATCTGCTCAGCATCGTGGAAAACCCTGGTGACATCTTGGTGGGTGACAGGAAGAGACGATTCCACGCGATGGAGAAAGAGGGAAATCTCGTCAAGCAGGCGTCCTGGAGAATCGGCTCCTTTGATCACAATGCTGGATGCAAATTCACGCAATTGTTGGTCTTCTTCACGGGTTAAATCTTTGGCGGTGTAGACAATCACCGGAGGCATGGTAATCGACGCATCCTCACTGATCGTGCGCAGTAGTTCAAACCCCGACATATCGGGTAAGTGCAAATCAAGGATGACACAGTCCACCTTCATCGCCCGAAGGATGTCGTACGCTTCTTGACCGGTGGCACTCACGGTGACGTCAATGCCTTTGCTCTGAATGAGCTGAGTCATGGCCGTTCGGCTGGCCGCATCATCTTCAACCACGAGCAGGTTCTTAATCTCTGCCCTGAGCAGCGTTTCGATTTTGGTAAAAGCCCCATCGATATCCTCGGAACTGACAGGTTTGGTCAGGTGCCCTACGGCACCCCTCTCAAGGAAGTCCGGCAGGTCATCACGACCAGAAAGAATATGCACGGGAATGTGGTGCGTGTCGGAGCGGGATTTCAATTGATTCAGGACATGTTGTCCGTCGATATCGGGAAGTCCGAGGTCCAAAATAATCGCACTTGGCTTGAAGGTCATAGCCAGTTGCAAGCCACTCGTTCCATCTCCTGCTGCCAAACATTTGTAGCCCTTTTTTCGAGTGATCTCCATCAAGATCTTGGCAAAGTGGATGTCGTCTTCAATGATGAGGGTGGATTTTACCCCTTCATGAATCTCGTCACGGTCATCGGGAAGAAACGGTACGAGGGAGAGCGCATGACCAGAGTCCTGAGTCTGAGCAGCACCGGCAATAGCGTTCTGGTTCATTGCAGGGAAGGAAGATCTTGAGGATGCTGGTTTTGAAGAACCGTACTCAGCCGCAACCATTCGGGGTTCAACTGGCAAAAAGAGGGTAAAGGTGCTGCCTTCCCCTTGCCGGCTTTGCAGTTGGATTTCCCCACCTAGGAGTCGAGTCAGTTCTCGGGAAATGGTGAGACCGAGACCCGTACCCCCAAAGTTCCGACAGGTAGACCCATCCGCCTGTTGAAACGCCCCAAAAATGGCCTTCTGTTTCTCTTCCGGGATGCCAATGCCGGTATCCGTAACCGAGAAGGCCACGACCTTTCCGTGGATCAATCCGTCTTGGTGGAATTGCACTTTGGTGTCTGGAACATGAACCCTGACTTTTACCGTACCGGTACGCGTAAATTTAAAGGCATTGGAAAGAAAGTTTTTAAGAATCTGCTCCGTTCTCTGCCCGTCCGTTTGCATCGTGAGCGGCATACCTGAATCAATCTCCATCTCGAATGCAATTCCCTTGTCTTGGGCAACGGGATTGAATTGCCGGTGCAGGCCACTGAGAAATTCGGTGAGGTCGACGTCCTCCATGTGGATATGCATGTGCCCGGCTTCGACCTTTGAAAGATCCAGAATGTCATTGATCAGGGTCAACAAGTCTATTCCACCACTGTGTATGACTTTAGCTGATTCCACCTGGTCGTCTGTCAGGTTACCTTCGTCATTATTGGCCAGGGATTTCGCAAGTATGAGCAGGCTGTTCAGGGGCGTCCGGAGTTCGTGAGACATGTTGGCAAGGAATTCAGATTTGTATTGACTGGCCACTTCAAGATCTCGGGCTTTTTCCTCGAGTTCCTGCTTGGCGATTTGGATTTCGGCATTTTTCTTTTCGATGTCGGCTTTTTGTTTGGTCAGATATTCCGATTTTTCCTCCAGTTCCTCGTTGGAGGTTTGAAGTTCTTCGCTTTGGCACTTGAGTTCTTCCTCTGATTGTTTGAGTGCCTGCGTTTGTTCTTGCAACTCCTCATTGGTGGCTTGTAATTCCTCCTGCTGTTGATACAATTGCTCGGACTGCCGCTGCGTTTCACTCAACAGCTCTGCCATTTTTCCTCGGTCCTGGGCGGAATTAATGGTAATGGCGATGTTTTCAGCGACGAGGTTCAGCAGGTCCAGTTGAATGTTGGAGAACGGTGTGATGGATCCCAGCTCCAGGACCCCCTTGACGTGTCCTTCATGGAGGACGGGCACGACCAGGATATGGCGTGGAGCCGTCTCACCGAGACCAGAGTTGATCAGGATATAATCCTCCGGGACATTGGAGAGAAGGATGCATTCCTTTTCCAGGGCTGCTTGGCCAACCAAACCTTCTCCAGGTTTGATCTCGGTGGCGAGATGTTTGCGCCGGGTGTAGGCATAACTGCCGGTTAGGCGTAAAGTTTCATCGTCGTTGGCGAGATAGATCAGGCCCACCTGAGCTCCCAGATATCTTGCCAAATAGGTGATGATATTCTTCGAGAGGGTGGGCAGGGCTTGTTCTCCCCGCATGCTGTCAGACAATTCGGCCTGCCCCGTTTTGAGCCACCGTTCGCGTTCGTTTTCTTCTGATGCCCTTCGGAGACTTTCCGTCATTTGTGACAGGGCCAGGCCGAGGACATCTTCGTCACTCCGAGGAGAAATTTCCGCAGAGTAGTCTCCACGGGCAATGGTGTTCGCCTGCCGAATTACTTCGTTCGAGCTTTCCACCATCTGATTAAACGCATCGGCGAGGTCCCCGATTTCATCGTCTGAATCTTTGGTCACTTGCACACCGGTCGCGCCACTGGCCATCTGGCTGGTGGCTTCTCTCAGATCCGCGATGGGCTTGAGAATTCTGCGTGAAACCAGGTAAGCCAGACCTATTGAGGTGAAGACCACACTGATGCCAATGAGACTGACAAGCATTAACGTCCAGCGCCCCTGGCTTTTTAATCGTTCGGTTTCGACAAGCAAACTTTCCGACATTTTTCTTTCAACATTTTTGAGAAGGGTCATCTTATCTGTTGCCACGCTGAACCAGTGATCCGGATCGATCCCTAAATTTCCCTCATCATTATTCTCAAAGACCCATTGTCGTATTCGCGTCACTTCATCGACGGCTCGCCCTTTCACGATGGCGGTATACCACTCTTTTTCCTGAGTCGTGGCAAAAGCGAAGAACACGTGGTAGTAACTGTCTCGCTCGGCATTGATCCGAATAAATCTCTGAAACCCATCCCCAACAAATCGGCTATGGGCAAACGCATTGCTTAGCAACGCCCGCTCAATGCCTTCCTTATCTTTTCCTCTGAGAAAATTAATGTACGCGGCAAGGAGATTCGAGATCTTCGCATTCGGGCTCAACTTTTTTAAATGCTCCATGACGAGAAACAGAGCATTGTTGACATCCGTATAGTGGTCGATCACTTCATACACCGAGAGCGGAACGGCATCGACTTCCTCCCGGTACTGGGTGATCAGATCAAGTTGGTCCATCACAAGATTGAGGGTGCGTTGAAATTGAGGCCCGAACCCTTCGACCTTGACCTCCTTCATCGAGGATTTAAAGTTTTCGACTTTCTCGTTGGTCTGGCGTCGTTGTTCAAAGAGCTTGGCTTGAAAGCCTTCTCCTTGACTGCCGATGAACCCAGAAGACAAGGCTCGTTCTTTCTGCATTTCGTGCGTCAGCGCGTCTATTTTTACAGCTAGAGATGACAGTCCTTGCAGCGCGTGGAGTTCTTCAAGTGAGTGGGCCTTCTCAACGATCTTTATCACCACAAAGAAGAGCAAGGCGATGATTGGCATCATTAACATCAATGCCAATTTTCGTTTCACAGAGATATGGTGAAAGAATTTCAAAGGCCGTACCCCGTTCTACTCGTCATCACATCTCATCCTTTTCCAGAGGTGTTTCGATCATGGCATCCACCAGGTTATTGTTGAGGAGGTTCCTTTGCACCTCTTTACATTCGACAAACAGAACAATATGTCATCGGGTTAAACATTATTTTATAATAATATTTGTATCCTATACTAGGACTATTATTCATATAATCGGATATAAGTCATTAATTGTTAAGGCCTGGTCCTAAATTCCGTGAAGCGTAGCGGGTCGTCCGAGAGGTGACGAAAAAACGATCCAAGATGAATTTGGACCATTGAAAATGAATCTAGAATGCCGGGAGAATTTTTTTGAATGAAGTTTACGTAGTCAAAAATTTGACGAAAGATCCATCATGCAAGTCTCATCTCTAGAAAGTCATCCTGCGTTGTTCTTGCTGCAAGCAACGCTTCAAGCCGTTGTTCTAGAAACCCCACCGGTTCAACCATCCAGTGATGCCGTGGATATTTCCGATGACGCAAAGAAGCTTGCGCAGATACGCCCTGTCGGAGCGTAATGCCTCTGCTTTTTGTTTGATCCATTCAGGGACTGTTGAAAAAGGACGCCAGCAGCGTTCTCGGCCTTCGGGCTCACCGACTTGGCGCTCTTCGCGCCGTTCGCGTTCGGAGGCCTCAACGTACCCCCGTGTACGCCTCAGCCTCCTCACTGCCTGCGGCCTTGCTGGACCTGGTTCCGCCGAAGCGGTTTCGCGCAGGCGAGCGCCCTTTTTGAACAGTCCCTGCTCCTTCTGCCGCTTGAGGGTAGGTGTCAGGGAAGCCTGCTATCGGGAATTTTTTGAATTATTCAACAGGCCCATTCAGCCTGAATTCCGCAGCAGGAGATGTGATCTGTTGCTCGTTGCTCGTCGTTCGTATCTCGCTGTTAGCGAGCGACGAACGACAAAATGATGAAGCACCATCAACGCGCGTTCAACTGCCGTTTCTTAGGTTGAAGCAAGGAGGGAAAAGAACCTAACGGAGGGGAATTCTTTATCTCTTGTTTTTAGAAGTCTGCAAGTGCTGTTGAAGACTACGAGAATTTTGAATGAACGGATTCAGTCGTCCAAATTTCGAGGCTTTTTGAAAATGACGAGAGGCTTTGTTCCGTTGGCCCATTTGACTATAGGCGAGGGCTAGATTGTAGTGAGCGACCGCGGATCGCGGATTCGTTTTTAGGGACTTTTGAAAGTGTGAGACCGCGGAATCAAGGTTACGTTGATTAAACTGACTAATCCCATCATTGATGGAACCGGCCCCTTTAGTGCCTGACAACGGCATGATGGCCTGACCCCAGGAAAGTGTACAGACCGTGACACTCCAAATGGTAGCCATTCCAATGAACAGGATTTTACGTAAACGTTGCATAGCTTCCTCCTTGATTGGTCTATTCGTTACATCGGAGAAGCAAAGCCATTTATTGAGGATAGAGGAAAAGGCCTCGGCTAGGAGCCTGTGAAAGATTAGACGGATCTACGGCGGAGGTGCTGGATGTGGCCGGATTGTCCGATCCTTTTCGTTGAATGGAGTGTCAGCAATTGCCGGCATTCTGGATTTGTGGGAGATACTGAGTGAGCAGTGCTTCCTCAAACGATAAATCCCCAGCGCCAAGGTCGAGTAATGATGGGTCGCCAACTTTAAGGAGCTAATCGTATGGATTGGTGTGGGTCCGAACAAAATCTTCCAGTTCTTGTGGATCGAAGGTGCCATCACGCTGGCTCTCCTGGTCAACCAGGTCGAAGTAGAGACAGAGTACCCGAATGGCTTTGGTTGCTGGAAGACCCGTCAACTCTTTGAGGCGATCGGCATGCACATTCGACTTTGATGAAGTGTTTCCTGGTGATGGCAGGGCGGCAAGCAACATTTCTTGGATCGCCGGTTGGTAGCTACTCTGGGGAATGCGTTCGACCAGTTGCTCAAGTGTTGCGGGAAGGGAACGTGGCTCGACCAATTTTCTGGTCAATTCCCAGCCTAAGGTATGTTCCTGCTTGGCCTGCTTTACTTGGTGACGGAATTGGCTCAAGGCGTTCTTGTGAGAAGAATCGTTAGAAGATGGTGTATGCGTGCGAGGGTCGAGTGCCACGATCGGAGCCTATCCATCGCTTTGATGATGCGTCAAGCGTACGATATCGTTAAGTTGCGGAGGAGGACCCCCTGTGTTACATCATGGCCATGCTGCGACCGATTCCGTGGGTGTTTCGAAACGTTTTTGTGTGCACGGTTTTCGCTGTTGGGGCGATTTTATCGACAACCGCCTGTGCCACCGTTCAATCCCACCCGGCCTATCAACAGGGTCAGATTATTGATCCTGCCAAAAACGTCACCATGTCTTTTTCTGAGTTCCGGTCTGTACTGTTAGGAGCCGATGTCATTTATATCGGTGAAGCCCATTACACCCCCTCCCATATTGAAGCAGCGCTTCAAGTGCTGCAGACCCTTCTTGATGAGGGTCGAACTCCTATTTTAGGGATGGAAATGTTTAGCTGGGACGGACAGGGTGGCCTGGATCGTTACTTGAATGGAGAAGTGACCAGGATCGAGGAATTTTTGGCCGAATCACAATGGAAAAATAATTGGGGTGGGAAATATGCAGACTACTCCCCACTCGTCGATTTTGCCAAAACGCATGAATTGAAATTGCTGGGTCTCAATCCTCCTCGCCCGCTCGTGCGTAAAGTCGTTCAAAAAGGGTTAAGTGGAATTGGGGGCGATCCGGATGTGAAAAAATGGAATATTCCCGATCCATTTCCTGCTGACGATCCTGAGTACCGTGGAATTATTTTCGAGCAAATTGAAAAGTGTCATGGAGGCATGTCTCAGGAGGTCTACCAAAAAATCTATGAAGCCTCAGTCTTTCGAGATGAGGGAATGGCCTCTGTTATTACCACCACGATGTCCAGATTAGGAACTTCGGGCCCCAGGACTTTTGTGAGTTACACGGGTGCCGGGCATATTCAATATGGGCTGCCCATTCCAAAACGGGTTCAACGACAATTAGGGACACCCGTTCGGCAGGTGACAGTGTACCTCCACGCACTAGACCCTGAACACTCCGAAGATGTCGACCATTTGATCGATGAACAGATCGCGGATTTCGTGTGGCTCACTTCCTTGGGCCCTCAAGGAAGACAACCTGGCTGTGGGGAATAGACGGTATTGTGAAACAAGGATAACAGACATGTATATTCTTCACGAAATACGAGATGCGAATGACGGTTTTTTCACGAGCCACAAACTTTGAGACGCAGATTTTCTTAGGGTCCGTCACGAAATAACCGGTACAATTGGCCGAGACGATTTTGGAGCGAGCCAAGGAGCGAAGAGTACACATACCGGGAGTATGGAACCGATGAACGACGCCGGCGCAGCCCAAAAGCGTCCGGCCCTACGGGGGGCCCATCTTTGGCTCGGGGCGTCGTTGCTCCTCGGTCGCATAGTCCCGCTATGCTCCCTCGTCGCGCCCTGCCCCGATTACAAATTTGGGCCTCCCAATTGTACCGGTTATTTCGTGACGGACCCTTAACCAAGAAAACCAAAGGAGAACACCATGAGGGATCCCATAATTATTGCGCAACGCATGCCGTATGTCATGGAAATGGAGCCGGGCACGTATTATTGGTGCCGGTGCGGAAGGTCCCAAACCCAGCCTTTTTGTGATGGATCACACACAGGAACGGAGCATTCGCCAGTGGAAATCGAGTTAACGAAAAAGAAAAAGGTGGCGTGGTGTGGCTGCAAGCATACGAAAAATCCACCATTTTGCGATGGTACACATTCCCATCTTGAAGAATAACTCCAAAAAGGCAATAATTTTGCTTGCGTCTTCCCTAGGAATTTTAATAAAATTGCTATCCGATGAATTTTCGGACCATATTTTGAAATTGTTTTAAAGTGATCATAAGGAGGGCAGAGAATGAAAAAGACAATTCAAGGACTGCTTGGTGGGGCTTTATTGCTAACCAGTTCGACCCCAGCGTGGGCCAATGCCCCAGGCGGTGGCTATGAAGGTATCACCGGGTTGTACTATTCGATAATTGGGGTCATTTTGGCTTACGGTTGCTACGACATTTTCTTTAAAAAAGAGTAGCCCACGCCAGATTCCTTTCAAATTGTGATGTTGACTAAAACCCCTTGTTGTTCTGGAGATATATCATCTTGGAGCAACAAGGGGTTTTAGTTCTCGGGACCAATGTACCAAAGACCTTCACAAGGATTCGCCTTTTCTCAATAACGGTTTTATTGCCGTCATCACCGTATCAGCAACCATGTGATATCCCGGAGCCGTTGGGTGAATCCCATCTGCTTGATTGAGTTCGGGTTGCGCGGCGACCCCTTCGAGCAAAAAAGGAATCAATGTAATTTCGTGTTCACGCGCTAATTGCTCAAACATGGATGAAAAGCCCCTGGTATAGTCCAGCCCATAATTCGGAGGGATTTTCATTCCTGCCAACACCACCAACGTTCCTGCCTCCTGAAGTTGCTGTATCATTTCGTCTAAATTGGAATACATACCCGCCAAGGGTTGTCCCCGCATCGCATCGTTCACCCCCAATTCAACAATGACAATGAATGGCCTGCTTTTGAGCACCCAATTCACACGACGCAATCCACCCGCCGTGGTGTCGCCACTCACCCCTGCATTAATCACTTCATAGTGATACCCTGCCTTATTGAGCCGTTGCTGAAGTTGGGCCGGATACGATTGGTCGGGTGACACCCCAAGACCTGCCGTGAGGCTATTTCCAAATGCGACTATTCTGGGGTAGTCACTTTTGATGTTGGTCTGAGAGGTGGAGGTCGCAGATCCAGAAACGGGTGCCGAATTGGGCGAAGACAGAGACGGAATTTCTGAATCACACCCTCCAAAAACCAAGATAAACCAAAGCCACAACATCCACGTCCTGCCTCGTGGCCAACAGACAGTTGGAGAATGCCGTTGCTGCAGTGGAAGTAAATGAGGCATAAGGTTGCAGGCACCAGAGAATGGGACGAAACCCCGCTTCAAAAAACC
>SMUY01336420.1_pt1 | contig 10992 bp, 10 predicted proteins | sample 2456441 | NCBI WGS metagenome assembly SMUY01 (sample SAMN11095931, study PRJNA526329) | marine sediment metagenome | biome: Marine sediment; feature: Surficial sediment; material: Deep marine sediment; isolation source: Hadal surficial sediment | place: Pacific Ocean | collected 2014-11 | depth...
CCACAGGGCAACGAGCTTGCGCTCCGAGTCTGTCTCGGCCAGGGCGATCAGTCTCTTTCTTACGGTTGTCACGATGTCGTTTCCTCTTCTATGCGTTCAGAGTTGGGCAAATTCATGCGCTCACCATTGGGTAACGCAGTTTGCTCAATAGGTTCAAAGTGATTCGCTAAAGGCGCAAGTACGGAGCTGCAAAGAGTCTCCCTGGCGCCTTCGAAGAACTTCCGGTCGAGCGGCTGAAATTCTCTCGAAGGTTGTCAACAGGCGTCCCGGTGGCGGCGTTTTCGCGGTTGAAACAGCTCAGCGGCGGGCGTTTAATGGTCTGCATAGGGGTGGGATTCTCATCGCCGGCTTGGCAAGTTCTGGGCAACAAAAAGTCGCGGTGTGGTTGTCAGCGATCACAACCATCTGGCCGTGGGCGATTGAACCGATTCCCCCCAAGTCGTTACTCAACCGTCGGATGCACTAATTAGGAGTTATCCGCATGAGGAACATCAGGTAGCGCCACATGGTAGACACCGAACCGGTCCCTGACGCCGATATCGAGCTGGTTGCGCGCGTTGCAAGCGGCGATAAGCAGGCGTTTGAAACCCTGTTTACCGACTATGGTGAGCGGGTTTTCCGGTATGCGCACCGTCTGATCCACGATGTTCCCAAGGCGGAGGAGGTGACCAACGACGTGATGATTGAAGTATGGAAAAACGCGGCAAAGTTCGAAGCTAGATCCAAGGTATCCACCTGGATCCTCGGGATAACCCGGCACCTGGCGTTAAACGCCGTACGAGGCAAGAAGCTCGACACGGTAGACGTCGATTTGGCTCCCGAGATCGTTGACCCATCGGCAAGCGCCGAACGCGGTGCCGTTGCCGATGAACGCGCGGATTTGCAGCAGAAGTTGCGCGCAGCGCTTGCCGAGTTGTCAGCCGACCATCGAGACGTCATTGAACTCACTTTTTTTCACGGCTGTTCTTACCAGGAGATTGCCGCCATCGTCGACTGCCCGGAAAACACGGTCAAAACGCGCATGTACCATGCCAGGAAACAACTGCAGGGCATCCTGCCCGGTCTCGGACTTGATGCAGGTGCCTATGGAGCTGAAGGAGTGGCGACATGAACCATCGTGAAGCCGAATCGCTGTTGCCCTGGCTCGCCGCGGGTACCCTGGAAGCGGGGGAAACCCGGGCTGTTGAGGCCCATGTGACCGATTGTGAGCAGTGCACGGTGGAACTTCTTGAACTCGGAAACCTGCACACGGCGGTTGCCGAGACCGGCGCGGAGGAACCAGCATACAACCCGCAGATCCTCACCGCAGCCTTGAAGCAGATCGACGCGATGCAGGCCCGGGGCGAAGGCGAGATTACCGTCAGCGAAGCACTCCGGACTTCTAAGTTCAAGACACTGCTTCAGGACCTTGTCGAACGACTGCAGTGGAGCACGACCCCACCCCTGGCCCGAATCGCCATCGGCGCACAGTTTGCGCTGCTATTGGGTTTGGTCGTGGCACTCACTAAAACAGGCGAAGCGCCTGAGCAAGTGTACGATGTGGTTGCCCAGGTAACACCGGGCGACTACACCCTGGGGTTTGCTCCCGGAGTGACCGAGCAGCAGATCCGAACCCTGCTTTTTGAGTCCAACGCCAACATCGTGTCCGGACCGAGTTCGATCGGATTCTACATTATCGATATCGATGACGACGTCGACGAAGCTGCTGCCGTGGCCAGGATCCGTTCGAGTGGGCTCAGCAGGTTCCTGGAACCTGTGCCGCAAGCATCCCAGCAACCAGAGTCCGATCCATGAGATGGTCGTCAATCGCCGTGTTGAGCCTCGGACTCCTCTGGGTAGTCCCGGGCTTAGCTCAAGCGCCGGAATCCGCAGCGCTCGCACCGGTACCGGGTACGGCAGGTCAGACCGAGGAGGCTGGTAATGACCTGGCAGACGATACGGCAATTGCGGAGAGTGAGAGGGAAACTGTGCCGCGCCCATCCTATCCAGACGACCCCTTCTACCACAGCGAGGGCTCGTGGGAGCAGGATTTCGCCGATCAGTGGGCGCTGAGAGATCTACGTGTTTACACCGATGTAGCCGGGTCATTCGAACACGACAGGGGTATCTCCCGGCAGGTTGAGGAGTTGACGCCGAGCACTGATCAAGTGGATCAACCCGCTTTGCCAGGCCCGGTGTTAGTGGATACACCGGATGGACCGATTCTGGTCTTATTCGAGCCCCCGGCAACCGAGCAGGCGGCCGAGGCTGACACCACAAAAACCGAGGCCCCAGTGATTGTTGCTGTCATAGATACCGGCGTGGACTACCTGCACGCTGATTTCGCGGCGGACCATCTGTGGCGTAACCCGAACGAAAAACGCGATGGCAGGGACGACGATGGCAACGGCTTCGTTGACGACCTGATCGGCTGGAACTTCGTGGATGACTCGAACAACCCCTGGGATCACAGTGGTCACGGCACCCACATCATAGGGATCATCACAGCCTGCACGGATAACGGGCTCGGCATTTCCGCCATCAATCCAGATGCCGTGGTGATGCCGCTCAAGGTGGGTAACTTCATCGGCCAGGCGCGCAGCTCTGCGGTTGCCGGGGCCATCTACTATGCGGTAGACAACGGTGCGCGGATCATCAATTTGAGCCTCGGGGGTGAAGTGGTCACCCAGGCCGAACGCCTGGCTGCCCAATATGCGGCTGATAACGACGTGCTCATCGTCGTGAGTGCAGGTAACAAGGGGTTCAAAGCGTCAAGTTTCGGCTATCCGAGCCTTCCGGATGTGTTGGTGGTGGGGGCCAGCAACCTAAGTGGAGAACGGGCCGGGTTTTCGAATTTCGGTACGGAAGTGGAGCTTCTGGCTCCCGGGGTGGATGTCCTGTCGCTCAGGGCGCGGGATACGGACTTCATCGCACTTTCTGACCCGCTGGATTATCCGCAAGGGGCAGCCATCGTCGGTGACGATGAGGACTATTATCGAGCCTCGGGTACCTCCTTTGCCGCTGCAATCGTGTCTGGCGTTGCGTCGCGTCTGATGACGCTACGCCCGGAACTTACCACCGAGCAGGTCCGGCGGATGCTGGTGCAGAACGCGATAGACGTCGGTGTGCCGGGTGTGGATCAACGTTCGGGATACGGTCGGGTGGATCTGCTGAGAGCGCTCGGTGCTGACCCGGACGTTTTCATAGAGGCGCGGATTTCCAAGGTAGATCTGCAGCTCATCGACGAGCAGGTGCTGTTGACTATCATCGGCACCGCCGACGCGGATGCGTTTGCCTCGGCCCGTACCGAAGTCATTCCTCGCAGCGAAGCCCTGCCCAACGATGGCGAATCATCGCAGGATTCCGGGATCGGTTGGCAGCTCCTCGGTAGTGCACTCACCGAGCCAGTGAGCGATGGTCGGCTTGCCGAAGTGAATCTCGAAACGCTCATCCAGATGACTGGTGGCGCCAGATCCTGGCAAGTCAGGGTGGTGGTGGCGCATACCAATGGTGAGTTCCGGGAATCAAGGATGGCGCTTGCGTTGCCAAAACCTCCACCGAATGGAGGGGCACCCGGTGAATAAGCTGACCGCTTTTGTATGGATGTTCTGCTTGACGTCGGGGGCATTGCAGGCGGATTCGAAAAGCGACTGGCAGGTGCCGTTCGCCATCACCTTGCCTGAGACCGCGCGCAACATCCTGCTGAAAACCCGGGTTGACGCGGCCGCCTGGGCACGCAGTAAAGGCATCGAGGAATTTTCTGTGATCCCGCGTGGGCGGCAGGGTTCTATCCTGGAGACCCGGCTCAGCGAGGAAAAGTGGCAGCAGTTCCAGGTTGATGCCTGCACCGATCCGGGCGTTGATGCCTGTGAGACCGTGGCTTGCCAGGCCATTCAATTCGAAGGTGAGGTTGTGGCCGGTGGTGACAGCGCGCAGACGCTCAAAGCCCGGCTGGTGAAAAAACCTCCTGAGCTTGTACCCGTGCCGAACGACGCGGATCTGGAGGCGGTCTCCTGCACACGGGCGCCGCTTCTGGCAGTACCTCAGGCTGCGGGGGCCGGTGAAGGGAACCTGGTTCTCGATTTGGAGTTTATCAGCGATGAAGATCAGTCGCGAAGCGCACAGCGTTCTGACAAGACGGAAGACGGCGCGCAGCAGCAGGTCGCCAAGGGTAGTCAAACCGGTGCACAGACGGGAACCGGAGAACGACGATCTTTCGAATTCAAACTCCACTCAACATTCACAGGCAGCGGCTCGGTCCGTTTCGATTCAGAGCAATTGCCTACGGATACCAGCGATTGGATATTGGTTGTGGGTGAAGGTTGTAACGAAGTTGCGGTGCCGCTCGACGCGCTGGCACCGGCGCGGGAACCGGGCCAGCTAGCCGCGATCGTGGACGCTGGCACCAGTGCGGCAATTGCCGCGACCTTCAACCTCACCGTGGTGCGTGAAGTCGCGCTCGCCTCCACCAATGAGACACTGGCAGTATTTGCAACGGCGAACAACATTTTCACATTGATCGCCGCACTCCTGCTCGATCCTCGGGTAACCAGCGCACAGCCAGACTATATCTATACGACCACGGCAACCCCGGTACATACCGACCCGTTCGCCTCGTTCGCTTATGGACCGGAACTGATTGGCGCACTTGCCTTACACGGCGACGCGACCGGAAGTGGACAGCTCGTGGCGGTGATCGATACAGGCGTTGATGTTGAACATCCGGAACTCAGAGGCAGAATCAAAGAATTCCTTGATGTCACAGACAAGGGCTGGTCCGCGGACGTCCACGGCACCGCAGTAGCCGGAATCATCGCTGCAAATGCCGATAATGCTGAAGGTAGCTATGGGGTGGCTCCTGAAGCCGACCTGCTGGTGATCAAAGCCTGCCAGCCGAAAACTTCCGGCGGATTGGCGGCGCGCTGCTGGACGAGCACACTGGTGCAGGCTCTGGACATCGCGATGACGAAAGACGCAGGCGTCATCAACATGAGTCTGGCCGGACCGCCGGATGACCTGGTCGAACGTTATGTTCGCCTGGCTACCGGCCAGGGCCGCCTGGTCGTAGCAGCCGCAGGCAACGGTGGTGCTGAAGCGAAGCCGAGCTTCCCGGCAGCAATATCGACCGTCCTCGCTGTGACCGCTATCGATTCAGCAAATCGGCGCTATCGCGATGCAAATCTTGGGGATTACATCGACGTCGCAGCACCAGGCGTGGATATCATCAGCCCGACACCCAACAATCAGTATCCGTCGCTGTCCGGAACTTCCATGGCGGCTGCTCATGTGAGCGGCATCGCGGCACTCTTGCGCGAACTCGTCCCCGTGTTGAGCGGTGCCGAGCTTCGCGCGATTCTGCAGACGAAAGTAATAGATCTCGGGGTAGCAGGCCGCGATGTTGAGTTTGGCGCGGGGCTAATAGACGCTTGTGCCGCGGTAAAATTGATGACCGCTGACGCGGTCGTATGCGCGGAAGAGGAAGAGACTCATGCGCTCGATAATCCTTCACTCTAAAATCAACTGGGTTGGCGCCACGTTGTTAACGATGATCCTGGCAAGTCCCGGTGTATGCGACGCAGCCGCGGGTGCCTTTATCCCTTCCAGTGACAAAGGTGGGTTCCAGTATTCCGAGCCAACGGATTGGCCTGAGCAGAATCTGGATCTTTCCGATATCGAGCGTCAAGTGGCGGAGGCTGCCAGCCTGCACTGTGGTACCGCGTTGGCGGCCGCACCTCTGGATCTTGGCAACGCAAAAAGCTTCATGGGCGAGATGATGGGCAAGGCGGCCAGTGCCGCGGTCGGCAAGTTGCTCGGTAGCGTGTTGGGTGGCGGAGGTGGCCGCTCCTCCAAGCAGAAGAAACCCAAAATGTTCAAGGATCCCATCAAGAAGAAATACAAGACACGATTCGAAGATCCGCAGGGTAAGGTTCGCGTCCTCGTAGGTGGCAAGCAGTTCAACGACGGCCTGTTATTGAGTGCCCGGGTGGACAAGGCTCGCGGTAAAGGAACCTTCCATACGATGTTTCTGGAGCGGCCGGACTGCACCCGCATCTGGCCCATTCAATATATGGGTTACGGTTTGTGGGGCAAGTGGAGCCTTTCGGTGTCCGTCACAAAGACGACGAGCACCTACCGCGATGGCGAGCTCATTGATCGCAGTGTCGAGCGCTCCGGCTGGTCGAAGTCCGGCGATTTTGATTTCTCCCGGGGATTTTCCGTGTGGGATCAGCTCGATAATGAGAACCGGATGGTCTTGAATCCGAACGAAGCTTTTAAAAACCAGTTGCGCACCGAGATTGGCGACCCAGCCTGGCGACAAATGGGTTATGCCGAGCCAACGGAGGGTATTCGCTCGGCCGGCGGACTCTTCCGGGTGAACCCTGAAGAACTCACCCCCGGTACTGTCGCGGTCATCCACATCACCAACGTCGAACAGGGGCGTTACCGAACGGTGGGTTTCCCGTTCCATTTCTCCGCAGGAGAGGATGGGATGCTTACCCTGGAACAGCTGGACACGGCAGGGATCTAATCTCGATCGGTCGACGTACACGTAGAACGCCCTCGATGCGATTGCCCGTTCAGCGCTGGCCGCTGCGGGGTGTCGTGAATTGTTTTTGAACCTCTCCCTCTCCTCTCGTTACTCATCGAATAAGGCAGTCCGTAGTCGCCGAAATTTGTTCACGAAAACTTAAGGAGAGTATCTCTATGAAATCCATCATTATTGCTTCTAGCATTGTTCTCGCTGGCGCGCTTTTCGTTTCGGCGAGTGCCCAGGCAGACGGCCCCTATCCGTTGTGGATGTCTCAGGACGACAACAGCGTAAAAATTACCGATGCATTCAAACTAACCTCTACGATTGCGCCGGTAACAACGTATGTATCGGATGACGACACCACCACGACAACGACCACTAACACTTCTTCGGACGACGACTTCTCGTTCAGCAGTATTTACAGTAGCGACGACGACGTGTCTCAATGGTGGAGCAACACCGAAGACTACGATAGTGCCAACTTGTTCTCTGCAGATCGTATTGGTCAGCGTGGTGACACCGGTTCTAACGGTTCTTCCAGTAGTGCATCCAGCAATCCGATTACTTTTGTACGCGGCGGACCTACGACTATCGTCGCTGGTAACAAGTCTGGGTACGGTAATATCGATAACTACAACGTCAACCAGAACCCTGTCAACAACCTCTTGGTTGGTGGCGATTTAAACGGCAATACCGTTCAGTCCAACACGCTCTTGGGAGTCGACAAGTCTGTGGATATCAGGGACATCGGTAATACGATTTCCACAGTGATCTCTGGAGCAACGAGCAGTTCGTCAGCGAATCAGGCGTTTGGCGGCAGAACTACCAACGGGGTTGCAAAGCCGATCACTCTCAACCAGTAAACTTCCCCACCCATCTGGGGGCTTCGGCCCCCTTTTTTTTTACTTCGTACAAGAGGAGCGCATCATGAAAAAACTCACCTTCCTCATCGGGCTCACCCTGGTCTCAGCGATACCGAGTCTCGCACTGGCCGATCAAGAGGCCGACCAGAAGATGCTCAAGCGCATCTATGAGATGCGCATGCGGCTGGATCGGGATCGGATTCAGGCGGAAAACGAAGCTCGCTCGAACGTTCGGTTAGTTACTCAGGGAGGTGCGGCGATTGCCCGGGCTGACAGCCCCACGGTGACCCAGATGCGCAACGACATGCAGTTCCACCTCTCCCAGTTCGCAAACAACTTCCGTTGTTTGGACGTAGATGTGGAGAACAACGGTGGTAACACGGTCGTCATCTGTGGTGACAGTACCGGCAATATCACCGGGGAGAATACGGCAGTGGGCGGCGACATCATCAAGATAGGAACGAACCCGTGAGCATACTCAAGAGACTATTCATCATTGCCCTGATCGTTGCCAGCTGCAGCATCCAGGCGCACCCGCCCGTGCACTACGGAATTGTTGTGGTGGCAGAACATCGTTTCGACCCGGCGATGCAACGCTACATGGCTGAGCGCGCACTCAAGGCCCTGCCGATCAGCGGTGGCCGGTTGTTTTATATCGTGCCAGTGGCCAACGACCCGTTCGTTGAGCAAATGCAGATCCGTTACATCGAGCAGCTGCTGGATAAACAGCAACGTGTTGAACCTCGCGCACGCTAGTTGTGACCTACGAAACGCGAAACAGCCAACCCTTAAGGGATATGACATGAAAATCAACATTCGACTCGTGCTGCTGACCATCGTAGCCATCGTCGCGGCCATCGTGACCGCGGTTGCGGAAGCACGCACTCGCGATGACGGGAAAACACGCTCACTCAAGCCCGAGGAAATTCAAGCGCGGCTTCAGGACCTGGATTGCCCCCGGCCAAAGCCGCGAGTTGCCATCTACAGCTTTAACGCGACAGGCAAGCTCGCAGCTTTTGAAGGTTACAACGTGGGTGACGGCCTTGCGGCTCAGCTTGCCACCGAGCTGACCCGCACGGGGTGTTTCATCGTCCTCGACAGAACCGGCTTATCCAATGTGCTTCGCGAGCAGGAGATGACCCTGGCAGGTGTCGTCAACCGCGAGACAGGTGCCCGCGCTGGACACGTGATCGGTGCGGAAGTGATCATCAAAGGCACCGTGACCGAATTCGAGCCCAACAAGCGTGGACGAGGTTTGACCCTGGGGCTTGCTTTGCCGAACACACCGCTGGGGATTCGCCTTGGTCGCAACGGCGCGACCGCACACGTCGCCCTCGACCTGAGCATCGTTGATGCGACGACCGGCCGAGTGAAGTTCGCTCACCGGGTCGAGGCGGATTCTAAATCGGGTGGCTGGACCATCGGCCTCGACTTCAAGCGTGGCAGCCTCGGTGGCGACACGTTCTCCAAATCGCCCCTCGGGGTGGCTTCGCGTAATGCACTCGGCGAGGCGATCCTGCATATTGCAGATGATCTACAGGGAATGCCCTGGCGTGGTCAGGTGGTGGATTCGTCAGAAAACATGATCTTTCTGAATGCCGGGCTCGATACCGGGATCCGCGCGGGCGACACCTACCGTGTCTCGACCGTCGTGCGGACGTTGATCGATCCTTCGACGGGGCTGGTGCTCGACAATATCGAACGCGAAGTTGGCCGGGTACGCGTCGTATCTGTCAAAGGCAAGTATTCGATCGCCGAGCCAGTTGATGGCATCCGAGTCAAGCGGGGCGACTACGTGCACCTGTAAGGCTGAAGTGCCATTCATGAGACCTACTTCGATTGTCCCACTCAAGACCCCCGCTGGACCTTTTTTAGGACCACGGGGGTCAGTACTTTCTGCGGCGATTTTCTTTTGAACCCGATTCTCACTGCTTGCCACCTATGGATAAGACAGACAAGTGGAGATCAGGGAAATGTTGGCAGCAATCATCATCGCAACCATGGGAAGCGCTTTCGCACTGATGATCATCGCCAAGCATGTCCGAGACCTGATGGACCAACGCGAGCGAGCACTGATGGCCAACAAGCGCATCCGCATGCGTCAGGAACTGGTCCAGTTTGTCCACGCTCATCGTTAACCCGACAGGGTTGCGGGGAACGGCATTCAGCGGAACTTTGGACTCCTCCCCATCCCTTCTGGACAGGAACTAACTAAACTACTAATCGTTGCTGCTTTTCTGGTCAGCCCCTCATTGAGGACAACTCCTGGATCATCGATACTCGCCGAATTATCGGGAGGATGACACATGAGACGATGGGTGGGTTTGTTACGTTGGTTTTTGCTGTGCCTCCTGGCGTGGGGGTGGGCACCAGCCTGGGCACAAGAGGCGGACTACGCCGCCCAGGCCGTCAGTCGACTCAGCGAGTATCTCAAGATCGATACCATCAACCCGCCCGGAAACGAGAGCCGTGGGGTGACGTTTCTCGCCGGAATTCTGCAAGAAGCCGGTATCGAATACGAAACGGCCGAATCCGCTCCGGGACGCGGCAATATCTGGGCGCGTTTAGAAGGAGGTCGACAGCCAGGACTCGTGTTGTTGCACCACATCGACGTGGTACCGGCGAATCGCGCGTATTGGGATTTTGACCCACTTTCCGGAGAGATAAAGGACGGCTACGTATATGGACGCGGTGCCATCGATACCAAGGGTCTGGGTATCGTACAGCTACAGGCTTTTCTCTCATTGCATGCCAGTGGCAAACGATTGAACCGGGATGTGGTTTTTGTAGCGACGGCGGACGAGGAAGCAGGGGGGTTCTTCGGTGCCGGTTGGCTTGTGCAGAACCGACCAGAAATATTCGAGAACATCGGATTCCTGATTAACGAAGGGGGATCAGGTCAGCGTGTTGATGACCGGAAAGTGTTCATGGTTGAAGTCACTCAGAAGGTGCCTCTGTGGCTGAAGTTGACCGCTCATGGCCGGCCGGGACACGGCTCCGCGCCCCAGGTCCATACGGCAGTGACTCGGTTGCTCGCGGCACTCAATCGCGTCGCCCAAACCCAGTTCCCACCTCGGGTAATCGACCCGGTACGTACCATGTTCCAGGGTATAGCCCCCTTTCAAAATGGCGAAATTGCCAACCAGCTCGCGGCAATCGACACAGCGGTGGAGGATGCCGAGTTTCTCCTCTCACTCCAACTCCAGAATCCGCGCCTGCACGCGCTGCTGCGTAACACCTGTTCCGTCACGCGTTTGACAGGCAGCGCGAAGATCAACGTGGTACCAGCGGAGGCGGGAGCAGAGCTCGATTGCCGCTTACTCCCTGACCAGGACCCGCAGACGTTCGTCAGGGAACTCGAGGTCCTGATTGCGGACCCGGATATCGACATTGATCGCATCATGGGGTTTACACCGGCGGTAAGCTCCACGAAAACGCCGTTGTATGGACTTATCGAGCGGTTCTTGCGGGAACGTTACCCGGGAACAGTGGTTGTCCCATCGGTGTCTACAGGATTTACCGACAGCCATTTCTTCCGCGATCTCAACATCGAAAGTTATGGCTTTTCGCCGTTTTTGTTCGAGGCCCACGAAGCACGCGGCGTGCATGGCAACAACG
>SMUY01150236.1_pt1 | contig 10988 bp, 11 predicted proteins | sample 2456441 | NCBI WGS metagenome assembly SMUY01 (sample SAMN11095931, study PRJNA526329) | marine sediment metagenome | biome: Marine sediment; feature: Surficial sediment; material: Deep marine sediment; isolation source: Hadal surficial sediment | place: Pacific Ocean | collected 2014-11 | depth...
CCCCATGAACAAACGCCGGTTGCTGTTGCTTCCGTGGAAATTCCCGTTTCTGAGGAACGCGTGACGAATGGCGCCAAGCCGAACCCGGCGATTGCCGCCAGTCCCGCATTAAAGAATACGCAGGCGCGTCAACATGCGAATGTGGACAACCCGGTAACGGTGGAAGGGCCGCCTGAAACTTCTAGTGGAGATTTCACGGTGGGAAATTTCACGGTGACCGCTGCAAGTCCCGCGGTGCCCAACAGCGATTTCCAGTCTTCAAGAGTTGAGGAACCGGTGGCAGTCGAAGCCGGTCCCGAAAATCCAAAGGGGGATTTTACCGGTATTGCCACCAGCCCCGCGTTGGTGATTTCTCCTGCCGATAAAAATGCGAGTGTCGACAATTCGGTAACCGTTGAGGGTGTTCCAGAAACTTCGGAAGGGGATTTCACGGTGATCGCCGCCAGTCCGGCCCTGCAGAACGCGCAAGCGCAGGCGCGTGAGCAGATAAATGTGAACACTCCGGTGACGGTAGAAGCGCCGCCTGAAAATGCAAGCGGGGATTTCACGGTCGGGAATTCCAACGTGAGCCCTGCCAGTCCCGCATTACAGAACGCGCAACCGAGTGAGAGCGCCAACGTTGAAACACCGGTGAGCCGGTCTGATACGGCAGCTCCTCAGCAAGCGCCTCAGAGTCAACCCGGGACGAGGGTTGATATCGATCAGGAAGCGCCGGTTGCCGCTCCGTCCACCCATGGTTTGCGGGAATTGATCTCCGATTCTGCGCCGGTGAATCCTGAAAACGTGCGTGATGTGAATGCGCTGGTCAACTCGGTGGTGGAGAAAGAGTTTACAGCCGAAGCGAAGAAGATTTTCAGCGAACCCAAAGTTATTCGTACCGTGGCGGATCTGGTGGATTTCATCCTGGAGCGCCTGCGGGAGATCATCCTCACCAAGCAACTTCAGAAGCAAATGCAATCCGAGGGCGAATCCGGAATCTCCTGAGCGGTTCCGATGGATGGTTCCTTTTATCCCCGTCCCTGCAGGATTTCCGAGTATTCCCTGAGCGAACCCACCTTATCCTCTTCGCCCAATTTCTGGTAGGCAATCACGAGGTTCTGAATCATCCGGGTCAGGATTTCGCGGTGGCTGACCGGGGACAGATAATGAGGTTCGAATGGGATGCCGAATCCCTGCACCATCTCCGAACATTTTTCGGGAGTGAGGATGCGGCCCTTGTGAAAGGGATCGAACAGGATCGGATCGGTCAGTGAATTGTACTTGGCGATAAAATGGTAGGGCAGGCCGATGCCGACGATGGGGAGTCCCAGACGTTGTCCGATCAGAATGCATAATACGGAAAGGACGATGGGGAGGCCGGTTTTATTTTCCAGGACCGTGTCGAGATAGCTGTTGTCCGGATCGATGTAGTTGTCCTGATTGCCGTGAAATCCCTGTTGATGGAAAAGGTAATCGATCAACGTTTGAAGCACTTGGCCCGAGGGGACCTGCGGGTTGATCTCCGGCGCCAGGTCGTCCGCCAGCCGGTCCAATTGTTGGTGGACATGCTCGGCGTCGGCGGCGGGGTGGCCGAACTGCATGAGCAGGAGGACACCTTGTTCCAGATCGATATCGTCCCCGGAATGCGTCCGGGAAAGGTTGCGAAAAGCATCCGCCAGTTGGCGGGGAGCGATGCGTCCCAGAATTTTCAGGGCGCGGGTCTTCAGGATCAGGTTTTCCCCACGGCTGGCCATCTCCAGAAAGGGCACCGCTTCGGTGCCCATTTCCACCAGCCGGTTGCCGACCTGGTCGGTCACAAACGGGTCGCGGTCATCCAGCAGGCGAATCAGGGATGAAATTTCAGGAGGCTGGGAGCTTGTCATAGTGGGGATTTTCGGAAATGGGTTATCAAATCAAAACCGGGGTCAGAATAGCACGGGGCCGGTGAAAAAAAAAGTTTGGAGGGCCGGACGCCCTCCAAACCTTGTGGGTGTTTAAAGATCAGGTTGCGGCGTGGTTCTGAGATACGGTTTGATGATCTTGTGTCCCTTGGGAAACTTGGCCGGAATATCCTCGGTTGCAATGGCGGGAACCACCACGCAATCCTCTCCGTGTTTCCAGTCCACCGGGGTGGCCACCTGGTAGTTGGCGGTCAACTGCAACGAATCGATCACCCGCAACAGCTCGTCAAAGTTTCGGCCGGTGGAGGCCGGATAGGTCAGCGTGAGCTTCACCTTTTTGTCGGGGCCGATGATGAACACCGAGCGGACGGTCAGGTTGTTCTCTGCGTTGGGATGTATCATGTCGTACAACTGCGCCACTTTTTTGTCGGGATCGGCGATGATCGGATAATTGACGGTACAATTCTGGGTTTCGTTGATGTCCTTAATCCAGTTGTTGTGATCGCTGACCGAATCCACGCTGAGAGCGATGACTTTAACTTTTCTTTTTTCAAATTCTTGTTTCAAATTGGCCACACGGCCCAGCTCCGTGGTGCAGACCGGGGTAAAATCCTTGGGATGCGAAAACAGCACACCCCAGCCGTCCCCCAGCCATTTGTGGAAATCAATGGTGCCCTCGGTGCTTTCGGCGGTAAAATTGGGTGCTTCGTCTCCTAATCTGATAGCCATGAGTTATTTCCTTTCTCCAAAGTGTGAATGCAGAAAAATAGTGTAGAATTCTGAACAGAGGCCCGGCTCCTGCCCGGGCGGAGTACCTCCGCGGGTAATTTTAAAACCGTGGACCGCGTTTCAGGGATGCTCTCTTGTTTGCGGTCAGCAAATTTCCTGCTCTGTAAAGGGCTTGCCCCCAAGAGAAGGTCGCCGGGCGCAATTCAGGAATTTTAGTGTGCTCCGGGCCTTGCCCGGCCAGCGTCACGCTGGCCGGCATTCCCTCATCCAGGAACCCTCTGCTTTGAATCTCAGTTTTGATCTGATTTTATGTAAGTTATAACAAATTAGATGCCACAGTAAAGAGGAAGTTTTCAAAATTTGACGGCCGCCGCCGTCCGCTGCTATGGAAAATGGACCCGCACACGAACCTCAGGTGGAGGAAACCCTTATCTTATTGAAAAAGATATGGGTTTTCTTCCTGATGGGGTTGTACGCGATGTGTATATATAATGAATACATTTTCCCCGGGATGCGGGAGGAGCTTCTGGAAGGGGAGGAGGTTCTGGTGAAGATCGAGCGGGTGCTGTTTTTTGGGCTAATGGGGCTGGGGTTGTTGACCGATATCGTCCAGATCCGGATTGACCGGGACAAAGCGTTTTTATTTTTATTCAGCTCATTGATCCTGGGCGGGCTGTGCAACCTGCTCGCCATGGGACAGATAAAACTGATGCATCTGTTTGGAGGGTAGAGGGATAGGGCGGCAGGACGCGCCGATATTGACTCCCCCTAAGGGGCATGCTAATTTACGTTACATACAGCGCAAGATAAAATGGTGGGCCGTTAGCTCAACTGGTAGAGCAACTGACTCTTAATCAGTAGGTCCACGGTTCGATCCCGTGACGGCCCACCAAAAAATACAAGGGCTTATAGGTTTTACCCACAAGCCCTTTTTATTTTAATAGGCGTATAATAGGCGGGGGAATTAAAAGAATATAGTAAAGCAAATATACGTGGGTCTGATAGCTTCTTGCTTTCAGGCCCTTTCTTTTTAGGTCATTTGTACCACTCCTGTATCACCAAATTCCACTAAGGAAGGGGGCTAGGGTTCGGAAAGATGGGTTTTGGGGTCTCTCGGGGCGCTAGTCAGCAGGCAGGAAGCAGGAGCGAATAGAGGCAGGAACAGCACAGCGCCGAAGGTATTAAACAGGCCCCGCAAGCTCAACGGATCCAACACTTCGCCCAACACCCGGGCGGGGTGCGTCACCAGCAAAACCACCACCTCCCCCAAGCCCGATCCCAAATTGCCGTAAAACACCTCCTCAAAATAATGCGGCAGACCGGCGGAGTGGTAGTGCGGCACCGCCCAGCCCGCGGCCACGCCGAACCAGACCGCGCACACCCCCACCGTCCCCCAGCCCACGCGCTTCTCCTGGAACCGCCACACCAGGAACAATCCCAGCGGAACCAGGTACAGCGCCACGTCCTCCTTGCACGCCATCGCCAGCACCAGAAACGCAAAATACCATCCCCATCGTTTTTGCACGGCGAACCAAAACGCGGAGAAGATGAACAGCGGTTCCATCATCTCCATATGAAAATCGTACATGAGTCCCATCGTCAACTTCCGGTACAAGAGATAGCTGACCGTCAACAGCAGGGCCACGCGGGCATCATTGAATTTCCATTGCGCAATGAAGTAGAAGGGAACGGCAGATGCCCCCACGGCGGCTACCTGGAACAGCAGAAGCGTCATCGGTCCGTTATGAATCCAGTACAAGGGAACCAGCAGAAGCAGGATCGGGGAAAAGTGATGGCCGAACAGATGCGGGTTGCGGAAAATCGTCTGCATGAAGCGGCCGTCCGCCGTGTTGGCGATCGCGTAGTCGAACAGACTCAAATCCTGCCCGTTGGTGTTGAGCGTCAGGTGCTGGATGACACGCAGGACCGCGAACCCCGTCATCCACACCAGGACCAGCCACCACAAACCTTTGTGTTCACGCAGCGCTTTCACGGCGAATCGGAAACTTTTTTGTATATAGGCAAACGGGCCTCCGGTTTTTAACGTGAAGAAGGTATTTTTATCCTTCTCACCGTCCCTCGAACAAACATTTCCTTGGGGTTGGAAGTCCGTTGGAGGGGCCGCACATGATTTGCTCAAGACTTTTCTGTTGCCCTCCCCGTTTCGTCAAACCATCGCTTGATACGAATGGTTCTAAAATATCTGGATCAGTTAATTCCATAAACTCCGGTTCTGTAACCTCAAGAAATTCGGGTTCAATTACTGTTATAAATTCCGGTTTCGTTACTTTTATAAGCTCCACTTCCGTTCCTTCTAAAATCTCCGGTTCCGCTGAGGAGGTTTCTCCCGCTACTTGAGAAACCCCACCCACCAGACATGAAAAAACGACACATATAATCAGGTTTGCCGCGACACCGGCACGGGTCTTTTTCCACAACATGATGACCTCCATTTTTAGATTGACCTGAATTCTCGATAAGTGTAAATCAATAGCCGCTTTTTTGTCAAAAAGTGACGGATTATGTACATGTAAATAAAATCCTAGCCTCGCAAAGTACCCCCAGCTAGAAATGTAAATATAATATCCGCACCCGTAAAAGAATAAGCGGTGATTTTTCAACAGGAAATCTGTTTGCATACATTCACACACGGTGTAACACTATATTTTTCATAAATTTAGGTACAGAGTTTGCTGGTTATTGATCAATTATTTCGGAAGAGAATACCAATGGAAGTTGGAAAAGTGAAAAATAAAGAAATAGGGCTGCTCAAAAACATAGAGGGCTTTCTAATCCTGACCGTTTTGATAAGCGTGATGTTTATCAATTTTTTCATTTATTCCAAGGTCGCTTTTCTTAATTTTTATTATCTACCCGTTATCACTGCAGGTTATTACCTGGGGAAGCGGCTAGCGGTACTGGGAGCTTTTTTTTCTATCCTTATGGTCTGGGTTTTCGTTCTTGCAAACCTGGAAACCTATCTCATCAATATTACGAAGTTTGATCTTTATTTCAATCTCACCATATGGGGAGGATTTCTGGTAATCTCGGGATGGGTGATTGGTCAGCTGGCAGAAAAGCTCAGGGAAGACCTCGATACCAGCAATAAACTCCGGATGGAATTGGAACGGAGTAACCAGGACTTGGAGGATTTCGCTTTCATTGCCTCACATGATTTGCAGGAACCATTGCGCAAAATTCATGTTTTTGGAGATCTATTGAAAAATTCTTTTATCAATCCATTAGATCCCAAAAGCCAAAAATATATGGACCGTATGCTGGCTTCCACTAAAGGCGCTCAAACTTATCTAAATGACTTATTGAACTATTCCCGGATCAATTCCTCTTCACGGTCAAGTTCTCCCATAAATTTGAATGAAGTTGTTGAGGAGGCGCTCCTCAACTTCAATATGGCTATAGATAAGACGAAGGCAAAAGTAGAAAAGGGGAATTTGCCTATTGTAATGGGGGATCACTTTTTATTGAGACAACTTTTTCAAAATCTGATTGGAAATGCATTAAAATTTACCAAGGTCGGATGCCCCCCAATAGTAAAGATCAAAAGTTATAATAATAATGGATCTTTTGTAATCGTTGTTCAGGATGAAGGCGTTGGATTTAATACCTCCTATTTAAACAATATGTTCAAGCCCTTTAAGAAGCTTCATGGCAAAGACCAATATGAAGGAACAGGCATGGGCCTAACCATTTGTATGAAAATTGTAAGGCTTCATGGGGGTCAACTGACTGCAAAAAGCAAACCCGGGGAAGGCTCTCAGTTCCTCATCCATCTCCCAAGGAGTTTGGATAAAATTGGAGGCCCTATCAAAACTCCACTGCTTTTTTATGGATAATGGTGACGAGACCACCACAGTCGCTTGAAAATTGATTGATATTACAATTAAAGCAATCATAAAATAGGGAAAATCCATAAAGTCCATTTACCACTTTTTTTTCCACATTTATGTTAATACGCCTACCGTTAGCTTCCTCCCTTGCTGATGAAATTTCATACTGTTTTCCAGACTTTATAATCATTGTTCTTTTATTAGAAGCGTATGCGTACAAACTGCATTTAAAAGTTTTATTTTTTTCACTTTTCTTAAAAATAGTTGTTGTTCGTTCCGGAGCAAGGTGAAAGTCTTTTTTTAAAATGATTATATCTCCGGGGCCAGTTACCTCGTGCCAAGCATAGGTGGGATGTGGAACTGTCAGCAAGAGTAATAATATTAAGGTTGTGGTGTTCCATTTAATAATATTTTTGAATATCAGCTTTGTCATTGACCTGGCCCTGTTAGTTGTACTACTTTTTCTACTCTATTAGGTTAATGCCCGGAAGCCGGACTGACAACAGGTTTTCGTGGTGAAGGGGTGGTGTGAATTTCACTGTTTTCTCGGCTTGCCCGGCTCTCAGGGCTAATATACAATCCGCCTTATGGCTATCTTCATCCCCCACAGATGCCCGAAATGCTTTGAGAGCGTTACCCTGATACAGCCTCTTGATAAGCAAGATATGCCAAAGGGTAAGGCCCAAGGGCATTGTGTGATTTGTGGGTGGAGGGAGGAAGTGGCGATATATCCCAACCAAAAAATATATGCTGGGCCTACCTATCCGAAACTCGAATGTGGAGGCCCCGGACTCCCCAGAAGACTCCTTGTACCGCTTCCTAAACTAATTACTCGAGGACTTCCTTTCCCCACCATAAAAAAACGCCCAAAGGTTTAATAGCCTTTGGGCATTTTTACTTGTAATAGATCGGTATCTTTAGGAAAGTTTGAGTCGATTTACAACGTACTTTTGAGAGTTGGAGTGGGTTTGAACCCAACTGTTTTACTCGCCTTGATATTAATTTCTTCTCCGGTTTGTGGGTTTCGGCCGGTTCTGGCTTTCCGGGAACGTACAGTGAAGGTTCCAAATCCCGGATAGGAGAAACGTTTTTCCTTCTTAATAGACTTCCCGATTACATCGAATGCTGTATTCAGGACGTCATTCGTCAATCGTTTACTTAAGGCAGGCTCATTTACGCTTTTTGCTACGGCACCGATCAGCTCATTTTTTGTCATGGGTGTGCCTCCTTTCGAGGATGGTAGAGGTGGGTAGAGTCTGTAAAGCGGGTTACCGGATAAATCAGTGTGTCCTCGCTTTAGCGGTATTTATTAAACGCCCGCAAGCTGATGCTCAAATCGGCGTTAAAAACAATATATGGCATTCTAATATGTATGTCAACCTGACCTTTGGAGGGTTGTCGGGTCAGCTAACCAATAATTGACTTCCATGCCAAGACTTTGTCGCTTAATGTTTTGGAGGCATTAGCGGGACTGGAGCGCTCCTTACCGGTATAAAAAAATACAAAGGGGTTGAGGCCAATGATCTGCCTCCAGAAAAGTGGATCAGAGTTTATGCAGTGAAGTTGTGGATTTAAAGATGGGCCATATTCTACACGAGCCGACCGCCTGAGAAGACCCACAATCCATTTTCTTGAACCGCGGAATACCAGAACATTCCCTTAAAACCTTGAAATCCGCAAAATCCTTTCACTTGGTTGCAGAGCTTTCGTGAGCGGCTATAGCATCTAACAAAACCATTGCTACCTCGAGGATTTCGTTGCTTACCTCCCACCCATAAGTGAGCGCGTCCCTATTTTTGGCGTATAAGAACTTCTCAACGGATCTGGCCGAGGGGTTATCGGGTATGAGCACCCGGGCCGACCAAGGCCCCTGGTCTAGTTGCTCCATTTTAATCGTAGACAGACCGAAATCCAGAGGAACGTAGTGCTGAATACAATCGCGATACTCCTTTACTTCTTCACCGTAGATTGACCAACTGGTTTTCATCCTTTCGGACAGATGCGCCGGCAGGGTGCTACACAGACGTAATGTCGTATCGATTGACTGTGGCATAGTGTCATCGGCAGCACCAAAATACTGCCATAAGAGATACCGGCATGAATCATATGCGCGACGAACTGCGGTGACCAATGAATCAAATTCGAAATAGGGTTCAGGCACTCCACTAAAAAGAGCGCTGTCGCGATCATTCGATTCGTCTCCCGGAATCTCCGAGAAGCGTTTACAAATCCTGGAATAGTGCCGGGCTAACTGCATGCAGTGGTATTGAACCGCCTCAAGCAGGTAGATTAGATTGTGTCCCTTGAAGAAGACGGAAGAAATTTTGGGCACCTTTTGTGTGACGTCCGTGATCTCAAGTCCAAAATGCGCTTGAGTTGTTTTCCTTAATAGCAGGTCGATAGTTTTATCTCTGCTAATGCGTTTGATAACGACTACCGGTTTTACCCCATACCGCTCTGAAATAACAGCCGGGCGGTCAATCCTTTCGGAGCGACCACCCATAAGGTTCATAACGTGCCATTCGGTGCCAATGATGCGCGCAGTGATCCCCCGTTCATAAATAACGCGTACCGACTGAGGCCGCTGGTTTTCAGTGGATAAGGGTGTGGGCATGCTTTTCGTCCCGGGACTTTTGTTGGTTAGGATAATACAATTTATTGGCTATTGAATTTTTGGATTGTATAACTAATTATCCGTGGCCCCACCGTTCAGCGTGGCTTCCGAGCCCATTGTCCCTCTCAGGCCCAAAGGATTTTCTTATTGAGAGAAATTGTACCTCAGTTCGCCCTTTTATCGGTAGGCAATCCTGTAATCCTGTCCTGCCTCGACAGGCTCAGCATGACATCACCTCTCCGCACCTCCCCTGAAAAAGCCGTGAAAATGTAGCCCCGGTACCTCGCCGGGGGGAAATCTGTTGTCAGTCCGGCTTTGAGGAGGCTTTGCCTCCATCCCTGTTTTTGTGGGTGTTCAAGGCGGGTGGGATATAAACGTGTCTTGCTTTGGGGAAACGGTTACAGAATATTTGGGAAGGGCAAGAGGGTGAAAACAGACCGGCCTTCTGCTGGAGCCCTAAACTCTATATTCCAATATTAAAAGTGTAAGGCTTAGTCCAAATAAAACAAAGGTTTCTTGTTTATCGAGTTCAATGACCTGTCTATCCGGCCAATGGGTTTGCGGCGGGCATAGAGAATAGTTGATGTCTTAAACCGTTAATGTTGTTGATTTTTTATAATAACTATATTAAAAATCTTACATCCTTTTTTGATATTATCGGTCCATTCTGGAGCACCTCCATGCTGAAGAGACACGCTCAGCTATTTTTAGCAGCCCTCCAATTAGGTGATAGCCTAATGATTTTGCTATCACTTATAGCCGCTTATTATTTGCGTTTTCAATTGGGAATCTTGCCTATCGATAAAGGTGTGCCCCCGATAGAGGATTTTTATTGGTATGGCCTAGTGGGCTGGGCCGTATTCATGCTGAATTTTAAGATTTGCGGACTCTATCTCCCTTTGCGGGGAAAGCCCCTTTGGAAAGAACACCTTACAATTATAAAATCCGCTATTCTTTCGTTACTCATTTTTTCCGCGCTCCTGTTTTTTTATCGAGAACAATCTTTTTCCAGGGCTATGACCTTGCTGTTCTTTGGACTGTCAACCCTATCGGTTATAAGTTCGCGTATAGTCATCCGACAAGTTTTGATGATGTTGCGCCGCCGCGGGAAAAATCTTCGCTATGTTTTAATCGCTGGGATCAATAATTTATGCCGAGAATTAGTACGCCGTATTGACCAACATCCTGAAATGGGATTGAAGATCGTTGGATTTTTGGATGACCCTCCAACCAAGTTGGAACCTTGGATGGGAAGCTATTCGGTTTTAGGGGAAACTCATGAGGTGAATCACGTTATTCAGGCCCACCGAGTGGACAAATTGTTTATTTGCCTGGATTCGGAGTCCCCAAAAAAGATAGAACAGATTCTGGCCTACTTGCGGGAATCTACAGTAGATATCACAGTGGTTCCTGATTTATTTAAATATATGAACCTGAATGGAGGGGTGGAGGAATTGGATGGACTTCCTATTATCCGTCTGACGTCAACCCCGCTCTATGGATGGAATCCTATAATCAAGAGAACCATGGACCTAGTCGTATCTGGTTTAGGAATTGTAATAACCTTCCCTTTCATGCTGTTAATTGCTTTATTGATAAAGCTGGAATCCCCGGGAAAGATATTATATGCCCAGGAACGTATGGGGTTGGACGGACGGAAATTTAAAATGCTTAAATTTCGTTCAATGCGTCAGGATGCCGAGATGGGAACAGGGCCGGTTTGGGCAGACCAGAGTGACACCAGGCGTACCCGGGTCGGAGCATTTTTGAGAAAATCCAGCATGGATGAATTACCTCAATTGTTTAATGTGCTAAAGGGAGAAATGAGCATAGTCGGTCCCCGGCCCGAGCGCCCCGTGTTTATTCGGGAATTTAAGAAAACGATTCCCCAATATGCGCATCGAATGAAAATGAAGG
>SMUY01037165.1_pt1 | contig 10987 bp, 11 predicted proteins | sample 2456441 | NCBI WGS metagenome assembly SMUY01 (sample SAMN11095931, study PRJNA526329) | marine sediment metagenome | biome: Marine sediment; feature: Surficial sediment; material: Deep marine sediment; isolation source: Hadal surficial sediment | place: Pacific Ocean | collected 2014-11 | depth...
CGTACTAATCCCGTAAAAAAATAAAACCAAACGATAGAAATCGTAAGTCTTTGAAAAGATGGTGCCGACAGGGTGACTCGAACACCCGACCTACGCATTACGAATTTCATGGCCAACTCACAACCAACATATATCGTCTCACAACCTCCCATCAACCCGGCGGCCAAGCAAACATCCTGCCGCCCAACAGGTGCAGATGGATGTGAAAGACCACCTGCCCTGCGGCTTTGTTACAGTTCATCACCAGCCTGTAGCCCTCTTCTGACAAGCCTTCTTCCTGTGCTATGTCCTTTGCCGCAAGGTAAAGCTTGCCGATCAACTCTGCCTGATCGGTCATGATGTCGTTGACGGTTCTGATGTGAATCTTGGGGATGATCAATACATGTACGGGCGCCTGGGGATTGATGTCCCTGAACGCCAGCACATCTTCCGTTTCGTAGACGATATCCGCCGGAATATCCCGCTCGATTATTTTCAGGAATAGATTTTCAGACATGCCATGCTCTCTGTTTCGTTTATGAAATGATAACAGCCGAGCTACGCTGCAAACCATAACGCAAGAATCGGGTGGTCAGCACCAACTGGGCGGATACAATGCGGTGATGAATCAATCAAATCACTATGAACTGATCACGCGGGCATTGTACTGGCTGGTCGAAAACCAGCATGCACAACCCTCGCTTCAGGATCTGTCGGATCATTTCGGACTCAGCGTGTTCCATTTGCAGAAGACCTTTCAGGACATGGCGGGTATCAGTCCCAAGCAATTCCTGAAACACCTGAGCAAGGAGGAGGCAATGATCAGGCTCAAACAGGGCCAGACCGTTCTGGATACAGCATTCGAACTTGGCTTGTCGGGACCCGGGCGTTTACATGACCTGCTGGTCACCACCGAAGCCGTCACGCCCGGGCAGGCACGGCAATCGGGGCACGGTGTGCACATGGACTACGGCTTCGGCGACACGCCGTTTGGCGATGCCTTGATTGCCTGGACGCCCCGGGGCATCGGTTTCCTCGGCTTTTGCCATCAATATGGCCGCCAGCAATCACTGGCCGGGCTGACCAGGCAGTGGCCGGGTGTTGCGTTGACCCGGCAACCGGATCAAGCCGATGCATACCTTCGCAGGGTATTTGACAACCAGCGGGAAAAACAACTCCGCGTATGGCTAAAAGGCAGCCCGTTTCAGCTCAAGGTCTGGGAAGCGTTGCTGAAAATACCGCCCTCCATGCATTGCAGTTATGGCCAACTTGCGCGGCACCTGGCCATGCCCCGGGCGAGCCGCGCGGTTGGCTCGGCAATCGGGCGAAATCCCATTTCCTGGCTGATTCCGTGCCACCGGGTTCTGACCAGCATGGCGAAACTCGGAGGCTATCGTTGGGGCATCGAAACAAAACAGGCCATGATCGGGTTCGAAGCCGGCCAGATTCAGCAGCGGGAGGTCGCCTAGACCGCATGCTGCACCAGTAATTCGATGATGCGCTCGGCGGCCTGATCGGGGTGCTGCACCGAATTGGGATCTTCGGCCAGGTACGCCCGGGCCCGCAACGCGGTTCGCATCGGGCCCGGATGCACATTCACAACCTGCACCCCGGTGCCTTCAAGTTCATCTTCAAGAATACTGCCCAGGCTTTTCAGGGCCGCCTTGCTCACACCATAAGCGCCCCGGTAGGCCGTCGCTGAAACCCGCTCGTCTTCGTGAATGAAAACCACCCTGCCCTGTCCACTGCTCTTTAGCAGTGGCAATGCGGTCCTGGTCAACAACCAGGCTGCATTGACGTTGACCTGCATGCATTCCAGCCACTGAGCCCAATCAAGCTGGTCCATTGGCTGCAAGCCATCAAAAGCCGCGGCACAGTGAATGATGACGTCCAGGCCTCCAACTTCCTGTTGCATGATGTCGACCAGGTTCTGGCACTCATCGGGCCCAGATTGCGCAAGATCCAGCGTGCAAAGCCCCGGATTTCCCAGCCCTGCAGCGCTGATCCTGTCACTGATCACATCCAGTGCAGGTGAATTTTTATCCACCAGCAGCAAGTCTGCGCCGGTCCGGGCCAGTTGTTCTGCCAGGGCGCCGCCGAGTCCGCCGGCTGCGCCGGTGATCAGTATTTTCAATTGCGTCATGTTCGGGTTGATTTTCGGGCTTGTTCGCGAGGAAGCCGAAGGATAGTGCTTACCGGCATCGCTTTCCAGCTTCAGCTTTCTCAATGGTGTTCAATGCATCAATGCGCGCTACAATTCCTTGCGAACGAGCGCACAGCAGGACTGATCCATGCCCATTTACGTGTACAGGCCCACTACCCCTGACCAGTGCGATCACTGCGAGGGGGGCTTCGAGCACCTGCAAAAACTCGATGATGAAATATTGAGTTTCTGCCCGGAATGTTCCGCAGCGGTAGAGCGGGTCATTACCGCCGCAAACCTGGCCAGCCCTTCGCCGTCACTCAAAGAAGATAACATCGAAAAACATGGTTTCACACAGTATCGCAAAGTCGAAAAAGGCGTTTATGAAAAAACCGCGGGGAAAGGCCCGGCGATGATCTCGAGCAAGAAATCCTGAGCCTTGTTATTCGTTCTGCAATAATCCGGAAATATTCTGACGCCAGTGCCGCCCGTCAAAATGTTCCAGGGTGACTTCAATTTCCGGGGCAAGTTCCAGGCAGTTCAGGTTGACGCTGTAACCATCAGGGTGTGACCGGGGAACATAGAATGGCTTGACGCCGCAATGGCGGCAAAAAAAATGCCGGGCTGTGCGCGTGTTAAAGCGATACTCGGTCAGTTCTTCACGGCCCTGCAACACTTCCAGTTCATCGCGCGCCACGATCAGGTGAACATGGCCGGTTTTGCTGCAAATCGAACAATTGCACTGGTTCACGGTTATTTGCCCGGGAACGGTAACGGCAATCTGCACCCGGCCACAGTGACACCCGCCCCTGCACCGGTAGGATTCGGGCTGCTCAGCCATGGGCAGGGCGAACGAATAAGCCGTTCATGGTTTTGCGCTGAGCTTCACGGCATGAACCAGGTAGTTGATGCTCACGGCACCGCCCACCCTGGCGCTGCGGGTCAGGGGGTTGTAGTGCAGCCCGGTGATTTCCATCACCTTCAGCCCCGCATTCCTGAGCCAGGCCGACAGTTCGGACGGGCGGATAAAACGGTCAAAGCGGTGCGTGCCTTTCGGAATCAAGCCCATCACGTGTTCCGCACCCACGATGGCCATGGCAAAGGCAGACGGGGTCCTGTTCAACGTGCTCAGAAAACAATGGCCACCTTCTTTCAACAGTTCTCCGCAACTCTGGACCACGGATGCAGGATCCGGGACATGTTCCAGTAATTCCATGCAACACACCACCTCGCAGCTTTGCGGCTGCGCCGCGGCAAAATCCTCTGCGGTGGATTCTGTGTAGGTGACCGTCACCCCGGATTCTTCAAGGTGCAGGCGGGCAACCGCCAGCGCCCGGTTGGCAATGTCGATGCCGGTTACGTTTGCGCCCTGTGCGGCCAGCGCTTCAGAGAGAATTCCGCCGCCGCAACCAATGTCCACCACCGTGGCATCGTGTAGACCCACGCGCTCGGTAATAAACCGTAATCGCGCCGGATTCAATTCGTGCAAGGGCCGGGATTCACCTTCCGGATCCCACCAGCTCGCTGCGAGCTCATCGAACCTGGCCTGTTCAGCAGGGTCAATATTGTGTGTCTGCGTACTCATAAACTGATCGTGTCCTGCTCGCGGGGCCTGGCCTGCATCACCCTGGACCATTCCGCGGCCCTACCCAGAATTCGTTGTTCGTCCAGGGTGGTCAAAGTACGGTTTTCCAGCAAACGCCTTCCTGCAACCCAAACATCCGTCACCTGGCTGCTGCAGGCAGCATAAACGATCTGGGAAATAACATGGTGCACCGGTTGGGTCCGCGGGTCGTCCAGGTCTATTGCACACAGGTCGGCCATTTTTCCAACTTCAATACTTCCCAACTGCTCTCCCAGCCCCAGGGCCTGTGCCGCATTCAAGGTTACCAGATCCAGCGCAGCCACCGCAGCCAGTGCGCCGGGGTCGCTGGCCACACCCTTGGCCAGCAACGCGGCTGTTTGTAATTCATCCAGCAGGTCGAGGTCATTGTTCGCCGCGGCGCCATCCGTGCCCACGCTTACATTGACGCCCGCAGCCAGCAGGTCGGCCACACGGCACATGCCGCTGGCCAGTTTCAAATTGGACTGCGGACAATGCACCACATTAACCGAGTGCTCCGCCAACAGCAGCAGATCCTCATCGGTCAAATGCGCCATGTGCACCGCGATCAGGCGGTCATTGAGCAGCCCCAGGTTGCGCACCCGTTGCAATGGCCGGACCCCGTGCTGCGCTATCGAGTGTTCAATTTCCCACTCGATTTCAAGCAGGTGCATATGCACCGGAAGCTTCAACTCATCCGAAAGTTCCCCGATCTGCACAAATGCCCGGTCCGAAACTGAATATAGCGAATGTGGCGCAATCGCAAAGCTGAGCCGCTCACAGCCGCTGAATCGTGCGCGCACGTCCAGGCCTTTTTGCAGATACTCATCAAGACTCGCTGCCCAGCCGGTTTTGAGGTCAATCACGGGTATGCCAATACAGGCGCGCATTCCGGATTGCTCCACCACCTGCGCGATCCGGTCCGGGTAGAAATAGTTCTCATTGAAACAGGTGGTGCCCCCCCTGATCATTTCAGCGAGGGCCAGTTCAGTGCCATCGCGCACAAAGTCTCCATCTGCCCAGCGCTGCTCCGCCGGCCAGATGTGATCCTTCAACCAGGTGTCGAGCCGCAGGTCATCGGCATAGCCTCGCAACAGGGTCATGGCTGAATGCGTGTGCATGTTGATCAGGCCGGGCATCAATACGTGACTGCCCAGTTCTACTCGTTCAGCGTCCGGAAACTGTTCCAAAGCCTGGTCGCGCGGCAGCAGCATTTGTATTCGCCCGCCATCTATCGCGACCGCGTAATGTTCAAATACGGCGCCCAGCGGCCGAACCGGTAACAGGTATTTCGGTAGCAGCAGCACAGCCACGACCAGAGACTAGCCTTTCACGCGGGACACGTATTCACCGCTGCGGGTATCCACCCTGATCACTTCGTCCTGCTGCACAAACAAGGGTACCCGCACAACCGCCCCCGACTCCAGCGTCGCCGGCTTGCCACCGCTACCCGATGTATCTCCCCTTAAACCCGGGTCTGTTTCTACCACCCGCAGTTCCGCAAAGTTCGGCGCCTGCACGCTGAGAGGCTCACCGTTAAACAGGGTGATACGGCATTTGTCCTCTTCTTTTAGCCACCTGGCCGCCTCTGCAACGGCGGCTTTTGAACAGGCGTATTGCTCATAGGTTTCCGGATGCATGAAATGCCAGAACTCTCCATCGGAATAGAGATATTGAACATCGGTCTCAAACACATCTGCAGCTTCCACCGATTCCCCGGACTTGAAGGTCTTCTCGATCACCCTTCCGGTGATCAGGTTGCGGATTTTGACACGATTGAATGCCTGGCCTTTGCCCGGCTTGACGAATTCGTTCTCCATGATATTGTATGGAACGCCGTCCAGGATTATTTTCAAACCACCCTTGAATTCATTGGTCCTGTACAAGGCCATTAACAACTCCAGATCACGCTCTGATAAAGGCGCTCATGATATCGTGAACCCGGCGTTCCGTCAGCCATTTAGAGGGAAAAACCGGCCGGAATTACATATACTATGTGCGCTGGCCCGTAATTTGTTCTAATCTTTATTAATTTGATTCACTAATTAACTGAATTTGTGGCATTAATCTATGGATAGTTATGTCCTCACGGAAAGAGGTTTGGAGATTCACAGCAATGGATAGCGCTTACCTGCTGATTATTGACCATTCCCCCGAGTGCGCAGAGGAAATCAATAGCCTGTTGCGAAATTCCGGAATAGATGTTCATACGCTTTTCGCGAGTTCGACCGCGGAAGCGGAGAAAATCATCAAGTCCAAGTCGATTTTACTGCTTATCTATCATGCCAGCGCCCCCAAGTCCGCACCGGTTTCAAAAATCCTCCAGTTGGCAGAAAAATATAAGCTGGCGGCGGCGGTTCGGTTCGCACCGGATGACCCCGCGGTCCTGGTCGAGGCCCTGACCTTCCACAGTTGCCTCGCCATCAACAGCGAAGACGACAGTCTGCTGATCAACCTTATTCGTAAGCTGCGTGAAAATGGTCAATCAGCGCATGATTACGCTGATATGAAATCGAAATTGGATGAACTGCAACACCGCTACAACCTTTTGCTGGACACCTCGCGTGAATCCATTGCCTATATTCACCAAGGATTACACGTTTATGCCAACCGCGCCTACCTGGGCTTGCTGCAGGTTGAAAACTTCGCAGAAATCGAAGCAGATTCACTGCTCGAGTTCATGCACGGCGAGCACGATGACCTCAAAACGCTATTTCGGCGTATGAACAAGGGCGAATTCCCTGCTGAGGCCGTCAATGTAACGATCAATACCCATGCCGGAAGCACGTTCCAGGCAGACCTGGTGTTTTCAGCCGCACGCTACGATGGTGAAGACTGCATCCAGATGATGGTGCAGGAAAAGGACGCCCAGACATTGCTCAAAGACGAATTGGACCGCTTGCGGCTTACCGACCCGTTAACCCAAATGGCTAACCGCAAGAATTTCAACCAGACGCTGAGCACATTCATTGAATCGGGACAAACCGACACCTTTGACAGTGCCGTAATCTACCTGGAACCGGATGGCATACAGGCACTGCATGCAAAGCTGGGCGTTGCCGGTCTCGACGGATTTATTACCAGCTTCGCGGGCGTGGTGCGCGATTGTATTGAAGAAGACGACCTGGCTGCCCGTGTCAGTGACAATGGATTCGCCATTCTGGTAAAACGGGATGACAAGAGCAGCTTGCTGAGTGTTGGTGAAAGCATTGTTTCCAACTTCTCCAGGCATGACGTAGAACTTGGGGACCAGGCAATTTCGGTCACCTGCAGTGTTGGAATGGCAACCATCGGCGCTCTGACCCGAAGTGCTGACGAGGTATTTGAGCACGCTCAAAGCGCCTTTGCCAGCGCCTCGAAAGAAGGAAACTGTCTCAAGCGCTATAAGCCAGGATTATCTTCGATAGCCCCCGATGAGCAAGACCGTCAGTGGATTGAACGCATTCGTTATGCCCTGGATAACCAGAATCTGTACTCGGTGCAGCAATCCATCGTCAACCTGGAAGGAGAGTCGTCCGAGGGCCTGTTCGAAAACAAGACGTACATGCGTGAGGAGGATGGCGACCTGCCCAGCGATGAATTCATGCCGATTGCTGAACGTAATGACCTGGGCAGCAATATCGATCGCCATGTCATCCCCGGCCTGATGAAGGCTATCGCCGGAACCGGTGACCGCCACATTATAATATTGAGCGTCAACTCCCTGATCGATTTCAGCTTTCCAAGCTGGTTCCGGAACCAGCTTCACGAGTTGGGCGTCCAGGGTTCACAAATCATCTTGCAGTTTTCAGCACCTTCTGCGCAGTTGAATCTCAAGTCATCCCGGCGGTTGATCGATGAACTCAAGCCCGCTGGCTGCCATTTTTCCTTGTCCTCATTCGATGACCGGCAACGCATTTGTACCCTGCTGGATCATCTCGATGTATCACTGGTCAAACTGAATCCGAACCTGACCCACGACCTGAGGCAGAACTCAGCAAGCCAAAGTGTCGTCAGAAACGTTGTCAGAAAGGCAGATTCAGCGCAGGTAAACGTCATCGCCGATGAAATACGCAATGCGGAAGACCTGGCGGTTCTGTGGCAATGCGGCGTTAAGCTGGTCGCCGGCGATTTTCTAAACGAAGCGCCGCAGGTGGTCGGGCAGTAAGCATCGCCGGATAAGCAAATGAAGCACTCGGGCAACCCGCCTGGATATATTGGCCGGTTCGCACCCTCGCCCACCGGGGACCTTCATTTCGGATCCCTGGTCGCCGCCGTCGCAAGTTATTTGCAAGCGAGAAGTCACGCAGGACAGTGGCTGGTTCGAATGGAGGATATCGACCCGCCCAGGGAAGTGAGCGGCAGCGCAGAAAGAATTCTCCAGGACCTGAATCGCCTGGGTATGCATGCAGACCAGCCGGTCTTGTTCCAGAGTACACGCGTGCAAAAATTTCAGGCTGCTCGCGAGTCCCTGCTACGTTCCGGCCAGGCATTCTGGTGTGGATGCGCCCGCAAGACCCTTCCGGCCAGTGGCGTCTACCCGGGTACATGCCGCAATGGGCTTGCGAAAGGGGTCAAGCCCCGTAGCGTGCGGCTCAAGGTTGACAGCCATGCCATCGAATTCCAGGATGGATTGCAAGGCAGGCTAAAGGAAGACCTGGCGCTGAACCATGGAGATTTCGTCATCTGGCGGGCCGACAACCTGCCTGCCTACCAACTTGCTGTTGTTGTTGATGACGCCTTCCAGGGGATTACCGAGGTGGTCAGGGGTGCCGACCTGCTGGATTCAACCGCGAGGCAAATTTATCTGCAACGCAATCTCGGATTGCCCACGCCACATTATGTTCATTTACCCGTCGCCACTGCGCCGGACGGCAGCAAGTTGAGCAAACGTCTCGCTTCAGACCCCGTTGCAATGGCAAACCCCATCAATGCTGTGCGTCATGCCTTGCAATTCCTGGGCCACGAAGCGCCTGGAATTCAGCAGCTCGACAATCTCTGGGCGTGGGCGGTTGATGCATGGGATATTGCGCGCGTCCCGGGGCAGAAAGCCATTTGCCCGGAACCGGTTAGCCCGATATCGGCCTGAGCCGTTATACTGTATGAACTTAACCAGGGAAGCCCTGATTTGTTCATGAACTCGTATCTTGCGCCCAAAATATCCAGCTACTGCGTTACGAATCTTCGCAATAGCGGTGCTATTACGTGCGATCCGTGCCTTGTATCTGAACATTTTGCATCACAATCTACTTCGTTCATGAATAGATCAGAGCTTCCTTAAGAACCTCCGCCATGAATCCGAATTACCTTGATTTCGAGCAGCCTATTGCCGAGTTGCAGGCGAAAATCGATGAACTGCGTAACGTCGGCACCGACAATGCCCTGAACCTGGATGAAGAGATCCATAGATTACAGGCCAAGATGCGGCAACAAGTTGCGGCCATTTTCAGTGATCTGAGCCCATGGCAGGTTTCCCAACTGAGCCGGCATCCGTTACGGCCCTATACGCTCGATTACGTTGATCTGCTGTTTGATGAATTTCATGAACTGCACGGAGACCGTGCGTTTGCCGATGACCACGCCATTGTGGGTGGGCTGGCAAAATTCAGGGGCCGAGCCGTGATGATCATCGGCCAGCAAAAAGGCCGGGATACCAAGGCCAAGGTATTCAGAAACTTCGGAATGGCAAGACCCGAAGGCTATCGCAAAGCCCTGCGGCTGATGAAAATGGCCGCCAGGTTCGGCCTGCCGATACTGACTTTTATCGATACGCCCGGCGCTTATCCGGGGGTTGGCGCCGAAGAGCGCGGGCAGTCGGAAGCCATTGCCAGGAACCTGCAAAGCATGGCCAGGTTACCCACCGCAATCGTTTGCACCATCATCGGCGAAGGCGGTTCAGGCGGCGCGCTGGCCATCGGCGTCGGCGACCGGGTCAATATACTCCAGTACAGCACTTACTCCGTTATCTCGCCGGAAGGTTGCGCTTCCATACTGTGGAAAGATGCCGCCCACGCCAAAGAGGCCGCGAACGCGCTGGGCATTACCTCGGACCGGCTGCTGGAACTGGGCCTGGTTGACCAGGTCATTCCGGAGCCACTCGGTGGCGCACACAAAGACCCCGAAGAAGTGGCAAAAAACATTGGCGACTGTATCGAATCGCAGCTTGAAAACCTGCTTGAGCTGACCACAGAGGAACTACTCGACAAGCGCCTGCACAGGCTGCTGTCGTTCGGCGTGTACAAAGACTGAGAGTTTTATTGCAATGCCGCAGAAGAATTCACCGTTCAGCCCGGAGCAGTTGCTGGCGATTTTACAGCAGTTTCCCACCAGCGGGGTCTACTGGGTCGGTTACAGCGGTGGCGCCGATTCCACGGCGCTGCTCTGCGCTCTGCAGCAATTAAAATCGGCGCTGGCGCCGGAAATCAAGGCCTTGCACGTTAATCATGGCCTGCACCCGGATGCAGATGCGTGGCAAGCGCATTGTGAGCGGTACTGCGCAAAACTCGGTATCGAACTGCAGGTCCGGCGCGTCCGCGTCAACAGACAGTCAGGAACAGGCCTGGAAGCCGAAGCCAGGCGGATGCGCTATGGCGTGGTCGAGGAGACCCTGCGCGCGGGCGAGCTGTTTCTGACCGCGCATCACCGCAGTGATCAGGCCGAAACACTGTTATTGAACCTGGTGCGTGGAAGTGGCGTGGATGGCCTTGCGGCGATGCCGGTGACGCGAGTCCTTGGCCGTGGTCTGCTGGCAAGACCCCTGCTTGAATTCAGCATGCAATCACTTCGGCAATACCTGTTGGACCGGAACCTGGAATGGCTGGAGGATCCCAGCAACCTGGATCAGTCCCTTGACCGCAACCATATGCGTCAGCACATCATCCCCGAGCTGGAAGAAAGATGGCCCGGCGTATCAGAACGTATCGTGCGTAGCGCCGGGCACTGCCGTGACGCCAGTTCCGTGCTCGCGATCTGGGCGGACGAAACACTGGCCGGCTGCCTGCCCCACGAGCGTGTTCTTGATCTTGCCCTCCTCGATGACGCCAGCCCTGAAGACGATGGCGCCGCATTCAGAATCCTGGTGCGCCGCTGGTTAGCCATCAACCAGGCACCACCCCTTCCCACACGAAGATTGCATGCGCTCAGCGATCAGTTGCAGCATGCGTCGACCCGGAGTCATGTATGTATCGAATGGGAAGGCTGGGTCATTCACCAGTTCAAGAATCAGCTTTGGCTGCAACCGCACCGATCCATTTCAATATGCCCAGAGGTGTTATGGGATAAAC
>SMUY01329237.1_pt1 | contig 10985 bp, 9 predicted proteins | sample 2456441 | NCBI WGS metagenome assembly SMUY01 (sample SAMN11095931, study PRJNA526329) | marine sediment metagenome | biome: Marine sediment; feature: Surficial sediment; material: Deep marine sediment; isolation source: Hadal surficial sediment | place: Pacific Ocean | collected 2014-11 | depth 0-1...
GACCAATGTCAGAGTTGGGCGCCGTGGGTGCCAACCAGCGACGCAATGTGTTCAAGCGTCGTTGTATAACTCTTGTAGTCCTGCAAGACAGATGTTAGCTGACCGTCCAGTTCTATTGCCAACGATGGAAACCCGCTGATAGGAGATTGTTTGGTGAAGCTCAGCTGTCGCTCAAACTCCTGTGCCGTTCGCGGCGATTTCAGATCTGCCAGAAATTTTCGGCTGTCCAGTTGCAATTCATCGGCGAGTATCACGTGCGTCTCGATATCAGACGGGTTCATGGCACGCAGGTAGTAGGCTTGTTGAATCGCAAGAATCATTTCATCGGATTGATCCTGATTTCCTGCAGCAATCACGGCACGACAGGCCGGATAAGTCGAGCGGCGTGGTTTGCAGTCGGTCCAGAATGCAAAATTGAATTCGGTGCCCAGCATGGCGTGGATGCGCCGCCAGGTATCCGGAAGCGCTATGCGAAGATTCTGTGGCATCGGTTGGTCCGAGTCCGGCGCCAGGCCGCCGAGAATCTTTTCAAGCCGGATGTTTGCCGGCAAACTGGCGAACAATTTTTCTGCCGTTGGCCGATAACCCCAGCACCATGAGCACATCGGATCGTGATAATAGAATAGAGTGTGCACCGAGAATGCGGCCAGTCAGGTTGCCAGTGCCTGCAGCCGCCTGCACGCATCTTCGATGACGTCATCCTCCTTGGCAAAACAGAAACGAGCGATACCATCCCCTTCCGAGCCCGAGAAAAATGACTGGCCCGGTACGCTTGCAACACCCGTTTTATCGAGCAGGTACATTGACCGGGACTTGCTGTCATTGCCCGGTAATGAGGAAACATCAGCAAGCACGTAGTAGGCACCTTGTGGAACACAGGGTGTCAGTCCGGCATCGTCAAGCGCGCTACAGATCATTTCCCGTTTGCGACGATACTTCGCCGCAAGTTTGTCGAAGTATTCATCGTCCAGTTCAACTACGCCGGCTGCCGCACCCATCTGCAATGGTGTGGGTGCGCAAACGTAGATCAGGTCGCTGAAGTTGCCTATCGCCTCGGCCCATTTTGCAGGACACACTGCATAGCCGATCCGCCAGCCGGTTATGCTAAAAGTTTTGGAGAGCCCCGAGATCGTAATCGTCCTGTCCCACATGCCCGGCAGCGACGCTGCACTGATATGGTCAAGATTGTCGTAGATGAAATGCTCGTAGATTTCATCGGTGAAGACGAACAGGTCGTGCTGCTGACAAAAGGACGCGATCAACTCGAGTTCTGCCCGGGCAAATACTTTACCGGACGGGTTTGATGGCGTATTGACGATAATGGCCCGAGTCTTGTCAGTTACTGCCTGCGTCAGGGATTCGAGTGAAAAAGACCAGTCCGGTGCGCTAGTCGGTACGAATACCGGGACTGCCTGCGTAGCGATCAGTGTACTTTGGTGATAGCTGTAAAACGGTTCGAAGACGATAACTTCGTCGCCGGGCTCAAGCAACGCCAGACAGGCACAATAAAGTGCTCCCGTCGCGCCGGCGGTAACAACGACGTTGGTTTCCGGATCGATATCCAGCCCCGCGCGCCGCTGATACTTGGCCGCGATTGCCCGACGTAATTCAACGGTACCGTCATGCCGTGAATAACTGTTGTGACCCGCATCAATTGCCGCTTTTGCTGCCAGGCGCACCGGTTCAGGCAATGCCAGGTCGCAAACTCCCTGCGCCAGGTTAACGCCGCCTACGCGCTCACACTCGACGCTCATCGCACGTAATTCAGATTTCGTAACCCACTCGTGGCGGGAGCCAAGTTTTAGTGTCATAGTTCCGGGACTCACATATTTCGGTACAGGCTATGCCTTGCAAACGTTGCCGACAGCCGCATGTCTGAATGATTGGATAACATGGAAATATTCAGGGTGAATGTATCATGATTAAGCGAATGCACTTGCTGGCATTATCGATTGGCCTGCTAAGCCTGCTGGCAGTTACACCGTCACTGGCGGACGAAGTAGAAGTTGATATCGACGATATCAACGCGAAAAAATGTATCCGCGTGCGCTCTCTGAGAAGCACCAAAGTTGTGGATGATCTGAACATTATCTTTTACATGGTCGGCAGCAAGACTTACCACAACATACTGCCGCGTCAGTGTCACGGCCTTGCTCGTGAAGATCGTTTCAGTTACCAGTCGAGGTCCGGGAATTTGTGTGATCTGGACACGATCCGAATCCTCTATCAGGGCGGCTTCGGATTGCAGGAAGGCAGTGCCTGTCGCCTTGGAAAATTTCATCCGATCAAAAAGGAGGATGCCAAGGCATTGGTGGAGTACACGAATGAACCACCCGTGGCGAAACCCATTCCATTGCCAGAGCCAGAGGAAGTGGGTGGGGCTGACGAGGAAGCCGAAGAGTCATAGCGGAGATAATGGGCAATTAACGGCAGTAATCGCGCTATGTGGCCAAGGGCAACCAGGTTCCTGTTTGCACTGTCCACATTAGCAATTGTTGTGACGTTGTTGGCGACGCAACACAGCGCACGTGCCGCACCCGACCCGCTGGAGCTTGCTAACCTGGGCCGGGCATTGTTCTTCGATGTAAATTTTTCTGCTAACAGAAATCAATCCTGTGCGTCTTGTCACGACCCCGCCAAGGCGTTTTCCGACGGTCACGATAACGGCGTATCAGGTGCTGTCTCCCTGGGAGGCGATGGCGTTTCTCTGGGTGATCGCAATGCGCCCTCCACCACCTATGCTTTCCTGATTCCGGACTTCCAGCAGGACGACCAGAACCGATTTTTGGGTGGCTACTTCCACGATGGTCGCGCAACGACCATGGTCGATCAGGCCGGACAGCCATTTGTAAATCAGTTTGAAATGGGGCTGGCTGATCATGCGGCAGTGGTGCATCGTGTTCGCGAGAACCCGGCGTATGTCGCAACATTTGAACGACTTTACGGCAAATCGATACTTGACGATTCTGAGCGCGCGATAGCGGCCATCTCCGAAAGCATTGTTGCCTTCGAACACACGGAGCAGTTCGCGCCGTTCGATTCCCGCTATGACCGATTTTTGCGTGGGGAGTACCAGTTGTCAGAAGAGGAGGAACTGGGTCGCTTGTTGTTCTTCTCATCACTGACAAACTGCGTCACCTGCCACACTTTGAATGCACGGGAATCATCTGTTCGGGAGACTTTCACAGATCACCATTACTACAATATCGGTGTGCCGGTGAATTCTACAGTGCGGCAGATGAACGCACTGGGCGAAACCCATCGCGATCTTGGCTTGTTGGAGAATCCTGCTGTCGATGATCGTGCCCAGGCCGGCAAGTATCGCGTACCAAGCCTGCGCAACGTCGCAGTGACCGGGCCTTACATGCACAACGGTGTATTTCAGGAGCTGCGCACCGCAATATTTTTCTACGGAAAATTCACGCTAAGTAATCGGCAGAGCCAGACCAACCCGGAAACCGGTCAGCCCTGGGGGCAAGCTGAGGTTGTCGGGACAGTGGAATCTGAGTTGCTGAGCCAGGGGCAACCTATAACCTGGGACCGGGCCGAATTGATCGCAACCTTTTTGCGGACACTGACCGACCAGCGCTATGAATCACTGCTGAAATAACCACAATATTGCCCTCAAAGCAGGATACGCGCCGCCGCAACGAATGAGATCAATGACAAGATACCCAGCGTTACTGCAAGAAACATGAAATTCTGTGCGAAAAATGCACCTGCCGCTCCCCCAACGAAGAACACCCCCACCAACGGCAAATGACAAGGACAAAGCACCGCGGCCATTACAGCGTACAAATACCCCCTGCCCGTGTTGTCGGAACATGCAGGACAGGTCTCGTTGCGGATCTTCATGGTGTTGTTTCTGGCCTGATAATGCACACGATGCTAACAAAGTAAGTATCCTCGGCAAAGCCGGGGGCTTTATTTTGTGAGCCGCTCAAAGCGGCATCACGGGGCCGCTACGCGCTCCGTTGCGCCCCGGAAGGGGCCAGGTTTACATCAGATTCAGCCGATCGACTTATTGATCTTCATCGTCCTGATGCTGAATAAATTCCCGGAATTACTGCTGCGCGAAGTTCCATCCTGTGCATATATCGCCCGCTGGGCGTAGTAAATTCGCCCGCTGGGCGGGCTCCTACAGGTGCTAATAAGAATTGTAGGAGCCCGCCCAGCGGGCGATTGACATTCACCTCATACGGTTGCCATCTAAACTAACTGTTCGTCTCATCGTTTCTCCCTGGCGCAATAGCTAGCGGACAGAGCAACACACAGCCATGAGTCCGGCAATCAGTTCAAACCAATTCTCGCTGCCGCGCATCAAACCCACTAGTAGTAAAGCTCAATGGCGAAGCGCCGTTGATGGTCCAGATCTGACCGGGAAATTCAAATGTTCAGCTACAACATAAAACTCGCACTCAATAGCATGCGACGCAATCCGATCATGACGGCCTTGATGATTGCGGCAATCGCGGTCGGTATCGGCATCAGTATGACCACGCTGACGGTGCACTACATGATGAGCGGCAACCCGATTCCGGAGAAAAGTGACACGCTGTTCGCGATCACGATGGATAGCTGGAATCCACTGCGCCCATTCGATGATGATCGCCCGGAGCGAGCGCCACACCAGGTCACCTTCCATGATGCCGAACGACTGCTCCAATTTGGCCAGGGCAAACGTCAGGCTGCGATGTTCGAATCCAGCCTGGTTATCGAGCCAATTGATGCTGACGAGCTGCCATTTGAAGCGGGTGCGCGCGTGACTAATGCCGATTTTTTCCCAATGTTCAACGTGCCGTTTGTCTATGGCAGCGGCTGGGACAAATCGGCCGATGCTGCGGCTGAACTGGTCGTCGTTTTAACCCGGGATCTCAACGAGCGAATTTTTGGTGGCCAGGACAGCATTGGCAGGCGGCTGACGATGCAAGGTAGGCAGTTTCAGGTAGTCGGGGTCACCGATACGTGGGAACCGACGCCAAGATTTTACGACGCGATCAATGGTGGCTTTCAGGACATCAATGAGATGTTCATTCCGATTAGCCTGACGCGTGTCCTGGAACTCGGCTCAAACGGCAGCGACTGGGGCTGGAAAGCGGAAGAAACGACAACATTCGAGCAGTGGCTTAATTCTGAATCGGTCTGGCTCCAGTATTGGGTTGAGCTCGACACGGCCAGCGACCGCGAAGAATATATCGCTCACCTCGATGCCTATGTGACTGAGCAAAAGAGGCTCGGCCGGTTTGAGCGACCACTGAATAACAGCATCCACAGTGTCATGGAATGGATGGAATATCACGAAGTGGTGGCAAACGACGCCAAGGTCCTGCTCGGTTTGTCGTTCCTGTTCCTGCTCGTTTGCGTACTGAGTACGATAGCGCTGCTATTGACTAAATTCATTGGCAAGAAAGCGGAAATCAGCCTGCGCCGTGCGCTCGGTGCCAGTCGCATCGTAATTTTCGGCCAGCAAATCGCTGAAGTCGCGGTCATTGGATTGACCGGCGGTCTGATCGGGCTGGCGCTGGCAGGGCTCGGGCTGCAGGGCATCGAAACTCTTTATGAGGCGCCGGCTGGCCTGGTCAGGCTCGACTGGATCATGGTGTTTGCGGCGATCGGTATTGCAACTGTCAGCAGTGTCATTGCTGGTATATATCCCGCCTGGAGAGTCTGCCAGATTCCACCCGCCGCTCAGTTAAAAACACAATAGGAGGCATGACATGGGATTTCGACCGATGTTGTCAGCGATGCTGCGAAATAAAACCGGCCCGCTGCTCGTAGCACTGCAGATAGCGGTGACGCTTGCGATCGTTATCAATTCTCTGTTCATTATCCTGCAACGGGTGGAGACGATAAACCGCCCTACGGGTATTGACGTCGAAAACGTAATCGTTGCTTATGTACGTGGATTCGGTGCAGACTTTGACGTTGTCAACAGCATCACCAATGATATTGATCTGATCAAATCCATACCGGGCGTTATTGCGGCTACCGTGGTCAACCACGTGCCATTAAGCGGCTCAGGCTCGGGCACCGGCCTGCGAACCGTGGCGGATGAAACCATTACTCCGATAGGCGTGGGTCGCTTTCGCTGGAGTGAAGAGGGACTGGACGCGCTGGGTATTGAATTGTCCCGCGGCCGGAATTTTTATGCCGAAGAAGTAAATTACATTTTGCCCACATCAGATTTCGGTGCGCCGCCGTCCATTCTGATTACACAGGACCTGGCGGATGACTTGTTCGGCGAAGAAGATGCGCTTGGCAAGTTGGTCTACTGGGGCAGCATGGAGGCATCAACCGTGGTTGGCATCATCGGCCACATGCATGGCTCATGGAATAGCTGGGACAAGCTTACCAGTGTCGTCATACAGCCCGGCAAACCCGCTTTTACCACCAACAAATATATCATTCGGGTCGAGCCCGGCATGCGCGATGAACTAATGCCTTTTATTGAACAAAAACTCGGCGAGTCCAACCGACAGCGTGTCGTTAAGCGCGTGAGTTCGCTGGAGGAACTGGCGGCGCGATCCTACCGGCAGGATCGCGGTACGGCCATCATCCTGTCCGTGCTGATTGCCTTGCTTATCGGATTGACCGCGCTGGTGATTGTCGGCCTGTCATCATTCCAGGTCACACAACGCACCAAACAGATCGGCACTCGTCGCGCGCTGGGAGCACGGCGCATCGACATCGTAAATCAGTTCCTGCTGGAGAACTGGCTGGTAACAACCGCTGGTGCAATACTTGGCGCCTTGTTAACCGTCGTACTCGCCTATTGGCTGGAGGTTTCCTTCGAGCTGCCGCGGCTGGACTGGCGCTACCTGCCGGCGGGAATCGTGACGCTTTGGGTGTTGTCTACACTGGCGGCCATTGAACCAGCACGCCGCGCGGCGTCTGTACCACCGGCGGTGGCGACACGCAGTATCTGACGGTCATATTTCCAACATAGGCGCAGCGGGCTGTCGGGCGAATCAACTGACCTGCTGCAGCATCAACAAATCAGATCATTAGTCGATCAATGCAGCGCTATAGTAGGAAAAAAGTTGATCGTCCTGATTCTGCGCTGCAAAAATAATATCAGTGCGCGTCCTGACCGCAGCGTCTGTTCGTCCTGTCAGTAGTGTCTCATTAGCACGTGCGAACTCTTTGCCCAGCTTGAATGCCCATTACATCTAGTCGCCCTGGGCGAGGTTGAGACCAATTGCGAATACATCACCGTAACCAATTTCCGTGCAACACTGCGTCGTGTGCATAGTATTCAGGCATTATTCGGCGACTTTCTCAAGGATTTCGCGAAATATGGCATGCAGACTGTCGTAGCGCTCAACCGGTAAATTCGCCAGATAATACCGGCACTGTTTTTGATTATACTGCCCATACACTGTCCAAAAGATCATTTACGCAGCAAGTTCGCGCACAAGAGAGGAAGTTCAGGCCATGTTTACTGCAGATCAGCTCGTAGCGCACGCGATTGGCGACTTTCTGTTGCAGAGTGAATGGATGGCGCGGGAGAAAACCAAGCGATCATTGGCTGCACTCGTACATTGCCTCACTTACATTTTGCCGTTTTTGTTCCTGACACAAAATCTGTACGCAATTGCGATAATTGGCGGCACACATTTCATTATCGATCGATGGCACCTGGCACGATATGTCGCCTGGGCAAAAAACAGACCCTGGCCTGGCAGTGCGCCCTGGTCCGAATGCAGGGAAACCGGCTTTCATCCGGATACTCCTCCCTGGCTTGCCGGCTGGCTTGTGATCATCGTGGACAACATCATGCATGTGTTAATAAACGGATTCGCGTTGTACTATTTCCGCTAGCGTAAATTGTGTCAATTGCCGACAGTCCGTGTGGTTGCCAAATGAACTCGTTCCTCGATTCGCTGCATGCCGATTTGCGCGCGGCAAAACTGCTGAATAGTGTCAGCATCACGGTAAAGGCAGGCCAGGAAAGGCAAACGCGACCATACCGCCAAGATCGTTTTCGAAAAATTCCTTTGCGCACGGGACCCACGTGGAGTGTCGATCCCGTTTATGAGCGATACGGACGGTAAGTATCAGGAATTGAACGACTCGCTTCCTGAGGTCAACCTGCAGCGAGCTGTGAATATTTCCGACCCGTTAAAGGGTGACACGCCCTCCCCCGGGATCCAGCGTTAGCCACTTATCCCACGCATACTGCCTATTGGGCGTCCCTCTTCCATTTCCCACTGCACTCCCCATGGATCCAGCCAGTAAAAAAACTTGATCGTTACCGGCGAAAGTTCCTCAGGTGGCCCATATTGCTCTGACTGGTTGATCATTTTGACGTCCGGTTGTTGCTTGAGGTAGTAAAAAACTTTCTCCGCATCGGATACCTCCAGCGCAACGTGTCGGATACCACCAAGGTCGTTCGTGTTGCGGTAGGTAATTTCCTGCTCTCCAACCGGCGCATGATATTTCATCAATTCGATATATAAACCCGCCGTCGGGTGTTTCAGGAAGCGGATGTCAACGTTTACTTCGCCATCCAAAAACCCCGCATCTCGCGCAAACGTGTCGCGCGTAACGCCTTTGTAATCCATTACGCCACGATCATTGTGAGCTTGCGCAAATCCCAGCGTACGCCCATAAAATTCAGTCGCATACTCGATGTCATCTACAATAATATTGAGGTGCGAAATTCCCAATACATACAATCCGGGGTCAGACAGGCTCTCTGCAAAACCCAGCTCTTTGTCGGCAACCAAACCTGTAGTATTTTCGTCTGCAGAAGAATCCTGTGTCGGCGTACAGCCCACGACACAGACCAGGACAATCGATATATTCACTGCTTTTAGAATGGTCATGCTCGCCGGGCAACCTTAATGATTTGGAATTCTGTTTATAACCCAAACAGAGTGTTTGGATTGAGTTTCGTATTGCCGTATATCCCAGGAATAGCGGAAGAATGACGAACCGCCCTCATGCTTTGCATGCGATTACCTGCGACCACACTTTATATCAAGCTTTGCAAAATCCTGAATATAGGCCGGTGCCTCCGTTGCGTTCCTGCCAATCATCGCTTTCTCGGTGAGTTCAGATTCCGCTTCATCTTCGGTATCCGGAGTGAACCGCATCCACTCGCCGACTTTGATATCGCTGCCGACGTGGTAAGTTGGCCGCACTGACCATCTGTATGTCTGGCATGCTTCGAGTTCTATCATGACAGTGTGACTCGACTCGTGAATCTGCTCCTCGGCATAAACCAGCTCGTGCAAGTCATAAATTTCGACATCGTAGTAAATGTCTGCGGCATCGATCTCATCGAGCCACAAACCGTAGGAGTCGCCACCAGTCAAGTTGAAATTCCATGCAAGGATTGGACTCAATGACTTACTAAGGCTGTGCCATTCGTTCTTTTTGACATTTTTCGTCGTGTCCGTTTCCGTCGGAACGAGCTCATGATTTGGCGAGACCCTGGCGAAAACATCATCCGTCAACTCACGCCCAAGATAATGGCGCGCGAAGTTCGCATAATCGCGAAATAACGCGTTATCGTTGCGGGTCCAGTCGGTCAACTCATCCATTTGCTGATAGTGAACGACCGTTTCGTACAGATCCCTGCCGTCACTCATGCGACTTAGCGTCGCGCCTGCTGAAATGGTCAGGATGGCCTCATTGCCCTGAACGTCAATCCTTACGGAGTTGATGCTGACGTACAGGATCGCATCAGTGTCTTTTGGAATCGGTGTTGTTGGTGCAAATAATTTTGATTCGAGATTGGGCACCTTGCGAATACCCCAAAAAACATCCAGTGCCAGATTTTCGTTGGTCAGCGGCTGACTTGCTGCATTGGCAAGAACTTCGGTAAGTGCATCGCGAAATTCCTGAACTTCTCTTTTGTACTTACCCGTAATTCCACCGAATATCGCACCGGGCAGCGCCAGACCAGGTATCGGAAAATTGATGGGTACCCCGCCGATCTCTTTCGAAATCGTGCCAATTCGAGAACCATCGTCTATTCCATCAATCAGACCCGGCGTATATTTTTCATAACTTCCGCTGATCGCCTGATTAGCCGGACTCAGACCCGGTACTACGACGACCTTGTTTACGGACGACCGGAGCGCTTCTGACATATGCTCATCCAGCACGACAATTTTTTTTGGTTGTTGGCTGCTCGATGGCGCTGTTGGAACGGATTGACCTGCCGCTGACCAACCTGGAATGATCATTGCTGCGGCGGCGACGAGAGACGTTGCCGCTTTTGACCAGGCGCGCGCTAATCCACGGCTTTGTTTATCGTTTTTCATTGCACGCCTCATATGAGAGTCAAAACCAGGGGGCTGGGGCGATTGTAACAATTCTGCAGCGAATCGAATGAGCAGCAGCACACCCATTGGCGTGTTTGACACAATCGGTAAGGATAGATTCAATAATCAGGGCGATACCATCGGCGCTGTTCCGCCGAGCCTATTCCATATTAATTATGATTTTTCCGCGCGCATGCCCTTGTTCTGAATACCGGAGTGCCGCGGGCACTTCACTTAATTGGTAGCGCCGGTCAATCACCGGTGTCACCTCGCCTTTCTGCATGAGGTCGGCCAGGATAACAAGGTCATCATGGCGCAGTTTTGCCAGAATCATAACGAAATCCTGCCCCACAAACGGTGCATACAGGAGCGCCTTGATCGGGCCCATCATGGGGCCAAGCCAATTTCCTTTTCCTCCTCCGACGATGACCAGCGTACCTTCCGGTGTCAGGGCCCGCCGGTTGTCTGACAATGAATGATTGCTAACCATGTCGATGATCAAGTCGTAGCGTTTGCCGATTTCGGTGTAGTCCTCTTTGGTGTAATCGACAACGTGGTCCGCGCCAATTGACCGGACCATCTCAACATTGCGGCTACTGCAGACACCCGTCACCTCCGCGCCGAACGTCTTCGCGATCTGCACTGCAAACGTGCCCACACCTCCCGACGCGCCATTGATCAGGACCTTCTGTCCCGGCTCCAATCGTCCGC
>SMUY01340806.1_pt1 | contig 10985 bp, 10 predicted proteins | sample 2456441 | NCBI WGS metagenome assembly SMUY01 (sample SAMN11095931, study PRJNA526329) | marine sediment metagenome | biome: Marine sediment; feature: Surficial sediment; material: Deep marine sediment; isolation source: Hadal surficial sediment | place: Pacific Ocean | collected 2014-11 | depth...
AAAGATTGAGAAAGTAAGTTCAACCTCATCTCCTAACCGAGTATCAGTAAAATATACGCTATATTGCCAGAAATCCAGACTCATTGAGTATCCTGTTTTCCAGCCATTTATCCGGTTCATTCCGGAATTTCACTGAATTTTGCCACCCGCAGCTGAAGGAGTCCTTGCGATGCTTCTATTGCAGGCTTACGAATTACGCAAGCCTTTGTTTTATATGGTGGTGATGGGTGGACTTGAACCACCGACCTCAGCATTATGAGTGCCGCGCTCTAACCAGCTGAGCTACATCACCGAATTCGAGCCCGCATACTACACCAGAATACCGAGGGAAGCGGGGCGCAAATTCTCTATTCCCCAGCGGCGAATGTCAACCCGCAGACAGCCAAAATTCAAGCAAAAGACAATAGAGGCGCCCTAAAATCGGTAACCGTAGGCCGCAAAGAACCGGTCTTTGATCTCATCCAGGCTTGGATTGTGGTTCTGGCATCCTTGGTGGGCAATTTTGATGGCGCCCATGACCGAGCCAATCCGACACATCGTGATGAGATCGAGGTCGTTCAACAGGCCGTACAGCAGGCCGGAGCGGAAGGCGTCGCCACAACCGGTGGGATCCTTGATCTCATCGGCTTTGACCACGCTGACTTCCCACTCACCGTCCCGGGTCCGGATGAGAGATCCCTGGTGACCGCGGGTTACGATCAGAGCTTCCACCTGTTTTGCTATGGTTTCCCCGTCCTGGCCGGTGCGCTCCTTGAGTAGCTGGAATTCATAGTCGTTGACGACTACGTAGCGGGCTTCGCGAACAAACTGCACCAGTTCCTCGCCGTTGAACAGCGTGATGCCCTGTCCGGGATCGAAAATGTGCGGAATTCCCTGCTCAACGAAATCCTGGCTGTGCTGGATCATGGCCATCTTGCTGTCTGGCGCCACCATGCCGATCCGGATGCCCTTCGTATTCTCAATTTTGTTCAGGTAGCTGTGTTGCATGGCGCCGGGGTGGAAAGCGGTGATCTGGTTATCGTCAATGTCCGTGGTGATAAATGCCTGGGGCGTGAATTCACCTTTGATGTGCCTGATGTAGCGACGGGATATGCCCAGTTTGTCCAGGTGCTTTTCATAGGGGATGAAATCATCACCCACGGTGGCCATCGGATATGGCTCGCCACCAAGCAGCTTCAGGTTATAGGAGATATTGCCGGCCACTCCGCCAAATTCCCGCCGCATCTCGGGCACCAGGAAGGCCACATTCAGCATATGTACCTTGTCCGGAAGAATATGCTTCTTGAACTGATCGGGGAACACCATGATGGTGTCATAAGCCAATGAACCACAGATAAGTGCGGACATGTTTTTCTCGTTTGATGATATACAATCGTGCGCAGTTTACTGGATTTGAGCAGGGGCAGGGGGCGTTGGCATCTATTCATCTTCGTCCGTGTGATATATCAGTTACCCCCCCTTTAGATATATCAGCCCAGGGGAGAGTCGTGGATAAAACCCCGAAAAGCGCATAGACACTGGTCTTTGGGTGGATTGCAGCTTGCAGGAAGCTGCGCTGGCTGATACATTATCCAGCCCAAGCACTGAGTGGTTCAACGGATTTCTGACATCATGGTTTTCAAGAGTCTTCGCGGCCTGTTTTCCAACGACCTGTCTATCGACCTGGGAACGGCCAATACACTGATTTTTGTGCGCGGGCAGGGCATCGTGTTGAACGAACCCTCGGTGGTTGCCGTACGCATGGATCGTGGGCCCGGCGGGCCGCAACATGTGGCAGCGGTCGGAAGCTCTGCCAAGAGAATGTTGGGGAGGACACCGGGCAATATCCGCACGGTTCGGCCATTGAAAGATGGCGTGATCGCCGATTTCAATATGACCGAGGCCATGTTGCAGCATTTCATCCGCAAGGTGCACACTTCGCGCTTCCTGCGGCCCAGTCCGCGGGTGCTGGTTTGCGTGCCTTGCAATTCAACCCAGGTGGAACGCAAAGCCATCAAGGAGTCGGCCGAGGGTGCCGGCGCTCGTGAGGTTTTCCTGGTAGAAGAGCCAATGGCAGCCGCCATCGGCGCCGGCATACCAGTACACGAAGCGCGTGGCGCCATGGTGCTGGACATCGGTGGTGGCACCTCCGAGGTCGCGGTCATCTCTCTTAATGGCCTGGTTTATTCCCACTCGATCCGGGTGGGTGGTGACAAGTTCGATGAAGCCATCATCAACTATGTCCGCAGAAACTTCGGCACGCTGATCGGAGAGGTAACGGCCGAGCGGATCAAGATCGAGATTGGCTGTGCCTGGCCGGACGATGAGCCCGAAACCATGGACGTTACAGGAAGAAACCTGGCCGAAGGTATACCGCGAAATATCACCATCTCGAGCAATGAAGTGCTGGAGGCCATGAACGAGAGCCTCTCCAGCATCCTGGAGGCGGTCAAGACCGCGCTCGAACAGACCCCGCCCGAGCTTTGTGCAGATGTTGCTGAGACGGGCATTGTGCTGACCGGCGGCGGCGCCCTGATGCGCGGTATGGACCGGCTCATCAGCGAAGAGACGGGTTTGCCCGTGTTCCCTGCCGATGATCCAATGACTTGTGTTGCCAGGGGTGGTGGGCGCGCGCTCGAACTCATGGATCAGAACAACGGCGATTTCTTCACAATGAACTAGAACTCCTTGAAGGAGTATAAGGGGCCGAAGGTCAGGTTTTGCTAACAGGAAGCTCCGCAGCAGAAACAAGATTTTTTGGGCCGGCCGCCCAGACGGCGCGGCTGATGATCTATGGTCTGTTGGCTGTTATTTTAATGGCGATGGATCAGCGCGGTCGTTATGTGCCAAGAATCCGCGGCATGGCCCTGTATTTGGTCGAGCCGGTTTACCACGTAGTGGAGTGGCCGGTTCGCGCAGCGCGGAACGTGTTCGGACAATTCCAGTCTCGTCGCTCGCTGCGTCACGACAATCAAGTCCTGAGACAACAACTGCTCAGTCAGCAAGGTGCATTGCAGCGTTTTGCAACCCTGGTCGAGGAAAATCGGAGGCTGCGCTCTTTGATTGAAGGCGCCCAAGGGCAAACTTTTGAATTCCAGTTTGCCGAGCTGGTTAGCGTTGACCTCGATCCTTTTTCCCACAAGGTGGTGATCAATCGGGGCGCCCTCGATGGTGTGTACACCGGCCAGGCCGTGATCGATGGCGCTGGAGTAATGGGCCAGGTTGAAGACATTCACCCTCATTTCTCCACCATTCGATTGATTTCCGATCCCAATCACGCTTTGCCGGTCCAGATCAATCGAACCGGCTTGCGTACCATTGCGTTTGGTTCGGGTGAAACCGGTGCGCTCAAGATGCCCGGTGTTCCGCGGCAGGCCGATGTCCGCGAAGGCGACCTTATTGTCACCTCCGGCCTGGGCAATCGTTTTCCGGGCGGATATCCGGTGGCCATCATCAGCCGCATCAATCGCCAGGAAGGACAGACTTTTATACTGGTGGAAGCGATGCCGCTGGCAGCGCTGGATCGAGGCAGGGAAGTGCTCCTGATCCGCACACCGGATGCAGTCGGCGATGAGGGTGGGAAATGAGTCGTCAAAGCGATTCTCCGAGTGTAATCATCGTAACCCTGGTCGTGGCTACGGTGCTGACGCTGGTTTCCTTGCCGCCGGCACTGGACGCCTTACGCCCTTACTGGGTGGCGCTGGTATTGATCTACTGGTGCCTTGAAACGCAGGGCCTGATCACGCTGGGAATGGCATTCAGTGTAGGGCTGGTACTCGATTTATTGACCGGAAGCCTGCTTGGCATGCACGCGCTCAGCCTGGTCATCCTGATTTACCTGGTCACTCGCTTTCGGGCGAGACTGCGATTTTTCCCGTCCTGGCAACAGGCGCTATCGGTGTTTGCGCTGCTGTTAAATGACCGCATAATCCTGTTATGGATCGTAAGCTTGCGCGGTGATCCCCTGCCGCCGCTTGGCTTCTGGTTGCCACCCATTGTGGGCGCCTTGTTGTGGCTTCCGGTTTTCCTGCTGCTCGATCGCTTCAGGGCCAATATCCGCCGCCGCGCAGCATTAAGACATTCCTAGCCCAGTGAGCCTGGGCAAGCTGACATCTCGGAACCCCGGCCAGCCGCTGAAAGACCAGTTGCTGGAAGGGAGGCTGTTTGCCAGTCGGGCACTGACTGCCTTCGGGCTGGTCCTGGCCGCAATATTCCTGCTGAGTCTGCGTTATGTCTACCTGCAGGTCCTGAGCCATGACGAGTTCTCGACCCGATCAACCAGCAACCGGGTTAGTATTGTTGCCGTCACCCCCAATCGCGGTCTGATCTACGATCGTCGCGGGCGGCCCATTGCACAGAACCTGCCTGCCTACCGCCTGGAACTGGTGCCAGAGAAAGTCGATGACCTGGAGCAGACAATTCTTGCCCTGGGAGAAATCATCGAACTCCCCAAGGATGTGTTGGAGAAATTTCAACGCGCACGCAAGCAGCACCGGGTCTTTGACAGTGTACCGCTCAAGTTCAATCTCACCGAGGAGGAAGTCGCCCGGTTCGCGGTGGACCGTCATTATTTTTCCGGTGTGGAAGTCGTTCCCTACCTTGCGCGACATTACCCTTACGGTGAATTACTCACTCATGTGCTGGGCTATGTGGGCAGGCTGGATGAAAATGACGTGCGACGCGTCGATGCGGGCAACTACCGTGGCGCCACGCACATCGGGAAAGTCGGAATCGAGCGTTATTACGAAGATGCATTGCACGGTGTCAATGGTGTTGAAAAAATTGAGACCAATGCCCAAGGCCGCAGGCTTCGGGTGCTGGATCGTCAGGACCCCTTGCATGGTGACGACTTGATCCTTTCACTGGATGTGCAAGTTCAGCAGGCAGCCTGGGATGCCCTTGGCGAGCGGGCCGGAGCGGTGGTCGCCATGGACCCGAACGATGGTTCGGTCCTGGCCCTGGTTAGCAAACCGGCTTTCGATGCCAATGCGTTCGTGCATGGCATCAGCGGACCGGACTACCGGGCCATTCTCAATGCACCGGGCCGCCCCCTGTTCAACCGCGCGCTCCAGGGTGGTTACGGGCCAGGTTCCACGATTAAACCCCTCATCGCCCTGGCCGGCCTCGAGCTGGGGGTCGTTACACCGGACAAGTGGGTTTTCTCCACCGGCAAATTTTTCCTGCCAGGCGTTGCGCGCCCGTATCATGACTGGCTGCCCGGTGGGCACGGATGGGTCAATATTTATGGCGCCCTGGAGCAATCGGTCAATACCTATTTTTACCAGTTGGCGCTGGATATGGGAATAGACAACATGCATGACTACCTGTCCCGCTTTGGATTTGGGGACAGGACCGGCGTAGACCTGTTGGGTGAATATCACGGCGTACTGCCGTCCCGCCAGTGGAAGCGGGAGCACTACGGACAGCCCTGGTACCCGGGTGAGACCGTCATCGCCGGTATTGGCCAGGGTTTCATTGTCACCACGCCCCTGCAATTGGCCACGGCGCTTGCGACACTGGTCAATGGCGGCACCAAATTCGCCCCCAGGTTGCTGTTCGCATCGAAGAGCGCCGGTGATGGGCAGGCGCAAAGACTCAAAGCCCCGGTGGTGCAGCAGATACCGGTGCATGCGTTGGCCAACTGGGAAATCGTGCGCGAAGGCATGAGGCGCGTTGTGCATGGCGAGAAAGGCACCGCTCGCGTGATCAAGCCGGATTCGGGTTACCAGATTGCGGGCAAAAGCGGCACGGCGCAGGTGGTGGAAAAGGAGGAAGGGGAAAAGCAGCATGCAACGCAAACAGCCCAGCATTTGCGCGACCACGCCCTGTTCATCGCTTATGCTCCTTTTGCCAATCCAAAAATCGTGGTCGCCGTGGTTGTCGAACACGGTGGCGGAGGCTCCAAAGAAGCAGCGCCGGTGGCGCGAGTCGTGATCGACTCCTGGCTGAACCAGGTACCGGTGCTGTGAAGCGGATCCTGCCGGGTTGGGTCAAGTGGCCGCAGTTGGATTTTCCCCTGCTGGTTGCACTGCTGTTATTGATGGGCTTCGGCTTGTTGGTTCTGTACAGCGCCTCCGGACAGGAAATGCCAATGGTTTACCGCCAGGGCATGCACATCGCAGTTGGTCTTGCAGTGATGTTGTTGCTGAGCCAAGTTCCCCCGCACATACTCCGGCTCTGGACGCCCTGGCTGTATGGGCTCGGAATGGTTCTCCTGCTCGCGACCTGGTTTTTCGGGGTGGGAAGGAGCACCAATCGCTGGTTGGACCTAGGCCTGATTCGCTTTCAACCGTCAGAAATTATGAAGCTGGGCATTCCGATGATGGTCGCCTGGTATCTGCACCCCCGCAGATTGCCGCCAGACTTGATCACCATGCTGGTTTCGATTGCCATTATCCTGGCGCCCGTCCTGCTGATCGCCCGCCAGCCCGACTTGGGTACTTCACTACTGGTGGCGGCAAGTGGCGGCTTGACGCTTTTCCTTGCCGGCCTGCGCTGGCGATACATCATGGCGGCGGCCGGACTGGCCATAGCGGCTGCGCCGGCGCTGTGGTACGTCATGCATGAATACCAGCGTAACCGGATGCGGATATTCCTGGACCCTGAGTCCGACCCGCTGGGCAGTGGCTGGAATATTATCCAGTCAAAAATCGCCGTCGGTTCAGGCGGTATGCTGGGCAAGGGATGGTTAAACGGCACCCAGTCACACCTGGAGTTCATACCTGAGCGACACACGGACTTCATCCTGGCCGTGCTGTCCGAGGAATTTGGTCTGATGGGTGTTATTGCGGTGTTCGCGGTCTATGTTTTTATCACGGGCCGGGGGTTGTACATTGCAAGCAATGCCAGGAACACTTATGCGCGTTTGCTGGCTGGCAGCCTGAGCCTGACCTTTTTTGTCTACGTGTTGGTCAATGGTGGAATGGTGTCGGGAACGCTGCCGGTCGTGGGTATTCCTTTACCGTTGGTCAGCTATGGCGGAACATCCATCGTGACACTTTTAGCCGGTTTCGGCATATTGATGTCCATTTATGGCCACCGGAATTTCATACGATAGCCCGCATAATGCGGCTTTGGAAAAATCAGACTAAAATGCACATTGCTGTGCTTCAAGGAACACAATTGTCAATGCAACGGATTCTCACTCTGGCCCTGGTGCTGATACTGAGCACCTCCTGCCTGGCCCAACAGCACCCGGGAGCAGAAGAATTTGCGGCAAAAGTGGCGTCGCAGAGCGGTCTGAACCAGGCCGAGGTTTTGCAGCTGCTGCAGAACGCACGTTTCAAACAATCCATCGTTGATGCAATGATCCGTCCGGCAGAGGATAAGCCCTGGCATCAATACCGGCCGATTTTCATTACCGACGAGCGAATCGATCGAGGTGTGGCGTTCTGGCGGAAGAACGAGACACTGGTCAGCAAGGCGGCAGAGCAGTTTGCTGTCGATCCCCAGATCATCGTGGCAATTATTGGCGTGGAAACGTTTTATGGCCGCATCACCGGCCGCTACCGCGTCCTCGACGCACTGGCCACGCTATCCTTCTATTATCCTGACACGGGCAATGACCGGTCCGGCTTTTTTTCCAGTGAGTTGACGCATTTCATCATGCTGGGGGAGGAAGAAGGCCTGCCATTGAGACAAGTCAGGGGGTCCTATGCCGGTGCGATGGGGCTGGGTCAATTCATGCCCAGCAGCTACCGGGAATACGCAGTGGACCTTGATGGTGACGGGCGCCGTGACCTGTGGAGCTCCATGGATGATGTGATCGGAAGTGTGGCCAATTACCTGCACCGCCATGGCTGGCAATACGGTGAGCCGGTCACCTTTCGGGCCGGGGTTGGTGATACTGCCAATATGGACCTGGTTTCCAAACGCGATTTCAAGGTGAAAATGACAATCGATGAGTTGGCAGCGGGTGGTTTTGAATCCACTGAATCCCTCAGTGGAGATACCCTGGCTGCCGTGGCACGCCTGGAAGAGTCGGACGGGATAAGTTACTGGCTCACGTTCAAGAATTTTTACGTCATTACACGCTATAATCGCAGCCCCTTGTATGCAATGGCTGTATTTGAGCTGAGCGAAGCGCTCCAAGCAGGATTCGAAGGGTGATGAACCCGCAGATTACGCCCCGGTTTGTCCCTGCACACCTGATCATGGCGGGACTGTTAGGCCTGTTACTGATCTCCTGTGCCGGTGAGCAGAAAAAAGAACCTGAACCCGGTGATGGCCCATCCCCTTTTGACCTCAAAGCCAGTGATGTGACAGACGCTGTACCGCGTGCTGAACCCCTTGCGCAATTCGGCAACAACTCTCCTTACGAGGTCTTCGGCAAGCAGTACACGGTGATGCAAAGCAACCAGGGTTATCACGAACAGGGCGTGGCTTCCTGGTACGGAAGCAAGTTTCACGGACGCCGCACTTCCAGCGGTGAGCCCTACGACATGCACCTGGCAACGGCCGCGCACAAGTCCCTTCCGCTACCCACTTATGCCGAAGTCACCAACCTGGACAATGGCCGCAAAGTCATCGTCAAAATCAATGATCGCGGACCATTCAAGAATGGCCGTCTGATTGACATGTCCTATGGCGCCGCATTGCGTTTGGACATGATTGCCACGGGTACAGCACGGGTTGATGTGCGTGTGATTGATGTTGACAGGGGAGTTGATGCTGAGAATAACAGAGAAACCTGGCTGCAAGCCGGGGCTTACGGCAGGCGCGAAGGGGCGGAGCAACTGGCTGGCCAGTTGGAGCAGGCAGAAGTGTCTCCGGTCTCCATACACAAAACCGGCAATCTTTTTCGAGTCTGGCTTGGGCCCTATTTGAGCACCATCGAGTTAGAATCAGTAATCGCCCGGGTCATTGAACTTGGCTTCGAGCGCCCGCATAGAGTGAGCCACTGAATGCGCTGCCGGTCATAAGCTAAGGATATAGTGTCTAAAAATGAACAGAAACTTTCTCATCGCACTCATTTTGGCGGGGTTTGTCACCCTGGCACATGCACAGACACCAGTGCCCAACAAGCCATCACCCACCGCCGGCGCCCGGCCAGTACCCGCCGTGCCCCAGTTGGGCGCAAAAAGCTACCTGTTAATGGACTTCAACAGTGGGCGCATCCTGGTTGAGCAAAACGCGGATCTGCAGGTGGAGCCAGCCAGCATAACCAAGCTCATGACGTCCTACGTGGTGTTCAAGGAACTTGCCGAAGGCAGTATCACCCTGGAGGAAACAGCGGTGGTGAGTGAAAAAGCCTGGCGAACCGGTGGTTCACGCATGTTTATTGAACCCGGTATGCAGGTAAGCGTGGAAGACCTGATCAAGGGCATGGTGATCCAGTCAGGCAATGATGCCAGCGTGGCCCTGGCTGAGCACGTGGCGGGCAGCGAGGAAGCCTTTGCCAGCTTGATGAACCTTTATGCTGAATTGCTGGGCCTGAACGGCACTTCTTTCATGAATTCCACCGGCCTTCCTGACCCGCAGCACTACACGACGGCGAGGGATATTGTGCTGCTTAGCGCGGCCATCATCCGTGAATTTCCGGGATACTACGCGTGGTATTCAGAGAAGGAGTTCACGTTCAACAACATCCGGCAACACAACCGCAATACGCTGTTGTGGCGCGATCCGGCGATTGACGGCCTCAAGACCGGCCATACCGAGGCAGCCGGCTATTGCCTGGCCACAGCCGCCAAGCGCGATGGCATGCGGCTGATCAGCGCGGTCATGGGCTCTGTTTCGGAGACCAGCCGCGCCACTGAAACCCAGACCCTGCTGAATTACGGTTTCCGTTTTTTTGAAACCGTGCAACTGTATCAGGCGGGGCAGGAGTTGGCACGCGGCCGGGTGTGGAAGGGGCTGACAGATGAGGTCACGCTTGGCCTGGAAGAGCCACTGTTCGTTACCATTCCCCGTGGCCGTTACGATGACCTGGACGCACAGGTTGAAATGCAAGCTGAGCTGAGTGCACCGCTCGAAGCCGGCGTCACGGTCGGGAAAATTACCGTACAGCTGGGTGAAGATCTGGTTGCAAGCCGTAACTTGGTGACTCTCAGCGCGGTGGAAGAGGCGGGATTTTTTGGCAGAACCTGGGATAGTCTTCGCCTCTGGATTGACGGTTTTTTCGCAGATGACGAATGAAAATGAAACGCCTCCTTGTTCGACAGCTCGGGATTTCCAGTTATGAGCCTGTCTGGCATGCCATGCAGGATTTCACCGACCGGCGGGATGAGAGCACCGTTGATGAACTCTGGCTGGTGCAGCATCCGCCGGTATTCACCCAGGGCCAGGCCGGCAAGGCCGAGCATGTGCTGGCGCCCGGTGATATCCCGGTTGTCCAGGTCGACCGGGGTGGGCAGGTGACCTATCACGGCCCTGGCCAGATCGTCGCTTATCCTCTGGTGGACATCCGCCGCAATGGCGTGGGCATTCGTGAATTCGTCAACTGCATCGAGGAATCCATTATCCATGTGCTGCACTATTACGGCGTCGAAGGCGAGCGCCGCAAGGGGGCGCCGGGTGTCTATGTCAATGGAGAGAAAATCGCTTCCGTTGGCTTGCGTGTACGGCAAGGGCGAAGCTTCCACGGTCTGGCCTTCAATATCGACATGGACCTGGAGCCTTTCCAAAGAATCAATCCCTGTGGTTACGAGGAACTCGTGGTAACGCAACTCAAGGCATTTTCGCCCGTTGTGTTCAGCGAAGCCGAAAGCCGGCTGGTGGACAGCATTGCTTCGCAACTGGGGTATAGTGAAGTCAACAGCCCCATGATCAACTGAGGGACCAGTGGAGGTATTTGAATTGAGTCAGGGCGCTATACAGGCCGACAAAATCACCATCGGGGTGGGTGGCGCAAAACAACTGGGCGCCGAGAAAATGGCGCGAAATACCGCCAGCTTCAATCTCGATGCACCGCGCTTGCGTAAACCACCGTGGATTCGTGTGCGCCTGCCCGCGGGTAATGCCGTGGCAGATCTGAAATCGAGACTCAGGAACCGGCAATTGCTCAC
>SMUY01430721.1_pt1 | contig 10985 bp, 5 predicted proteins | sample 2456441 | NCBI WGS metagenome assembly SMUY01 (sample SAMN11095931, study PRJNA526329) | marine sediment metagenome | biome: Marine sediment; feature: Surficial sediment; material: Deep marine sediment; isolation source: Hadal surficial sediment | place: Pacific Ocean | collected 2014-11 | depth 0-1...
GCGCGCCTTGTCCTCACACGCCCTCGCGCCCGCTCGCTTCGCGACCCGTTGAGATATCCGGGCTTAGCCCCCAGTTACCTGGTTGAGAAGACGGGCTGCTAGCGCTGCTGCTGCTGCTGGCCACCCGAGCGGCGACTCAGGGCACGGAAGTACTCCTCTACCTGCTTGCGATAGCCCTCGGGCACCTCATCGGAGTCGGCAAGCGCCGGGCGTGGACGGCCGTCGGCGTTGACGAGCCTTCGCAGGGCGTACTCGAAGAGCTTGAGGTCTTCGATGACCTGATCGCGAAGCTCGTCGATACCACGCGGGGTGCCGTCGAACTGCCAGTCACGCATCTCGTCGAGGATCTCGTCGAGGTCCGTTACCTGCTGGCCCTCTGCGGCGAGACGGTCGCGGAGCGCTTCGGCCTGGTCGACTCGACGATCCCATTCGGCGCCGAGCTGGCGAAGCTGGTCGTCCCAGTTGCCGCCGCCGCCGAAGTTGTTGCCCCCCGAACCGCCCAAGCGGCCTCCCTGGTTGCGACCGTCGCCGCGCCGGCCACCTTGGCCTTGCTGGCCCTGACCCTGTTGGCCTTGACCTTGACCCTGCTGGCCTTGCTGCCCCTGTCCCTGTTGCCCTTGGCCCTGCTGGCCTTGTTGGCCTTGGCCCTGCTGGCCCTCTTGGCCTTGACCCTGCTGACCTTGCTCGCCTTGCTGACCCTGTTCGCCTTGCTGACCTTGCTCGCCTTGCTGACCTTGCTCGCCTTGCTGACCCTGCTCGCCCTGCCGTTGGCGCTCGAGACCCTGCTCGGCGCGATCGGCGAAGGACTCGAGGCCGCGAATCAGGCCACGGGTCTCGTCGAGTGAGCTGGCCAGGTCGTTACGGTCGGAGCCCTCCACCAGGGCGGCAGCTTCGTCGATCAACTCGCCGAGGTGATCGAGATCGTTGGTGATCTGCTCTTCGAATTGCTCGGCGTAGGGGCCGAGCCGCTGCTGGGCAACGCCCTTGGAGTATCGAATCTTGTCGGCGAGCTTCGAATCGCGCATCCAGTTCGAGGTTTCCTGCAGTTTGCGAGCTGCCTCGCGCTCGTCGCGCCGCGACGCACGCGCGGTAGTCTCGATCTGCTGCTCGAGGTCGGCGACCTCTGCGGTGAGCTCATCCTTGCGCTCCAGCACGCGCTCCATCTGCTCGATGAGCTGCTGTCGGTTACCGCCGCGGGCGGCGTCAGCGCCGATTTGCTGCACGTCTTCGGCGACCTTCTGCTGCGCTTCCTGAAGCCGATCGATACGGTTCTGCATGTCTTCGATATCGCGTTGCAATCGGCGACTACGCTCGCCCTGGAGATCGGCCTGGGTCTGCCGAAGATCGTTCAGGGCGCGGATGCCCTCGGCGAGGGCGCGATCATCGTTCGAGGCCGCGGCGCGACGCATGGCGTCGGCGGCCTCCTGTAACCGACGCGAGAGCTCTTGCATCTCGGGTTCGGCGTTCTGACGTGCCAGCCGTTCGAGCTGGCGGGCGAGCTCTTCGGCCTCGTCGGCGAGCTGGCGCTGGCTGCCGCCACCGCCGCCGCCTTGTTGGTTCCGCGGCAGACCGGCGAGACGGCGCTGGCGCTCGTTTTCTTGCTGCTGTCGGCGGGCGAGCTCTTCGAGTCGCTGGAGAGCCTCGTCGACCTCTTCATCGAGCTGTTGCTGCTCGCCCCGCTGCACCGCTTCGTATTGGTTGCGCAGCTTCTCCATCTCGAGATCGAGCAAATCCGCCAGGTCCTCGTTGAGTGCGTCTTGCCCGCCGCCGCCACCACCCCCACCGCCGCCACCGAAGCTCACCTGAGCTTCAAGCATGAGCGCCTCGGCACGCTGCAGAAACTGCAGGGCGCGTTGCTCGGGGGGCATCGCCGCCTCGGCGTCGAGGCGGCCGAGCTCGGTCTCGGCGGGGATCATCTGGGCGACCGCGTTGCGCATGTTCTCCGCCATCTTCTCGAAATCAGAGCCCGGCATCATGGCGCCGCGCTGTTGTGTGCGGCCGAGTACCAGCTCGACCTGCTCACGTAGTCGCGACTGGTTGACCGCCAAAGTGCCAAGATCGCTCTCGTACTCGCGGTCGCTGAACTGGTTACGGTCGCGGATCAAGCGAAAAGTCGCGGCGACGATTTGGCGTTGCCGGCGGGCGAAGGCGGTATCTTGCTGACCGCCGCCACCTCCCCCTCCGCCGCCGCCACCGCCCTCCTGTTGCTGGCGGAAGATTCGATCGAAGGGGCGTACCTCCATGAAGTAGATGTCGGTGGTTCCGCTCTGGCCGTCACTGCCGTTCTGGTTGTCGTAGCCGCGGGCGTAATACGAGATGAAATCGCCCGGCTCGAGCTCTTCCTCTTCGAGATAGAAGGTGTATATCGCAGAGACATCGGGCACCAGCTCGTCGCCCTCGTTGGGGCGATACAGCGTTACGGTGATCTCTTCGCTGCCGTTGATCGAATAGATCAACTCGAGGCCGGTGACGCCGAAGTCATCTTCGACGATGACCTCGACGTAGGCCTCGTCGAGCGGGCTTACGACGGTGTCGCGTCCGGGCTCTTCGAACACCACCCTCGGCGGCTGGTCGTTGAGTGTTTCGATGAAGTAGTTGGGCGACGCCGACGCCATGGCGCCGGCGAAACCTTCGAGCTCGACCCGGTAGGAACCGTCACGCTCGACGTTGAACGAACCCGTCAGGCGGCCGTCCGCGGCGATCGCGAGGTCGACGATGATGGGTTCTTCGTCGACCGCCGCGCCGGCTTCAGGATCGAGGTTGAAGACCAAGCGGCCGGACGGCACGCCAACGGTCGGGGTGACGAGAACGTCGACACGGGTGCCGGTAAGCACGGCAATATCACCACCGTCTTCGACCGTGCGTGGCGCCAGGCCGCTGTAGTCGGGAAAGTAGAACTCGAGGTCCATCGTGTCGACGTAGGGAAGGTCGACGACCTCGATGGTGTACAACCTCGACCGGACGCCGGCCGACTCGACGAAATACTCGGTCTCGGAGCCGAGGTCGAACATCAAGAACATGAACTCGCTGGTGCTCTCGTCGATCGTCATCGGCCAGCGCTCCCAATCGCCGCCGCCCGACTTGATGGCGATCTCGACCCGGTCGGAGTCGAAGCCGACGAGCTGCGCCGCCACCAGCTGGTCGGCGCCGCGGGCGATCTGTGCGTCGCCGGGGAGCACATCGATCGCATAGGGGTTGGCGAATGCCGAGCGCGCCCACGGCATGAACAGCAGGGGAGCGCCGGTGCGCAGGAAGGCCGGGCTCATGATCGCCAGCAACATGACGAAGGCCATGGCCGACGCCAGCAGCGTCGAGAACCGCCGCAACTTGCCGCGTTCGACGCCGCGGCCGTAGTCGATCTCGTGCAGGCTGTAGACCGCCGATTGCACGACCTCACGGACGAACTCCGGGGATGCCGACTGCGGGTCGGGGGCTTCGTCGAGTTTCGACAGCTCGATGGCGCTGATCATCTCCCCCGAGAGCTCGGGCATGTGCTCGCCGATATAGAGCGCCACGCGCTCGTCGGCGACCCGGCGCGACAGCGGCACGACGAGGAAGCGCAGAATCAGGCCCAGGAGGCCGGCGTAGGTCACCGCGCTGAAGGCGAACATGGCCCACGGCCGGTAACGGAAATAGTCGAGACCCCAGGCGAGCGCCAGCAGGGCGAGTAGGCCGGCAATCAGAACGACGGCCATCCCCCGTAGCGCCACGCCCAACCGCCAGCGGTTGCGAACCCGGCGAACTGCTTTTTCGAGCTTCGTGCGGTCGAGTCGTTCGAATGTGTTCACGGTCTCTACTCCAGCGGGGACGCCAGTGCGGATCTCTCTACCATATTACGCCGTACCGGTTGCGGACGAGGGGGAAAGACGATTGGAAAGGGCGGTCTCGGCGGCCAGGACGACGAAGACGAGCACCAGCAAGTACCACCACCACGACTGGCTCGCTTCGCGATCCTCTGCCGTGACCTGATTGGCAAGCTCGAGCGTGCCCGCCGCCGCGCCGCGATAGCTGAGGGCGGCGGCGAGCTCTTCCGGGTCGAGCTTCGAAAGGTCGGATTCGGCGCGATCGAGGTTGACGGCAACAGCGAGCGCGCGGTCGCCGCTATCGTCGCTCCACGTCAAGGCGTAGAAGCCCGGGGCATCGAGCGGTATGCGATCCGAAGCCGCGGCGGGGTCGGCCGGGCCGCGGGCCATGCCGGCGGCCACCAACCCGGTCGTTGTGCCGTCGGGTGCCGTCAGCTCAACCGCCGTGCCCGCTGGAAACTGCACGTGCTCGAGAGCCGCCAGGCGGAGGCTGCCGCCGACGGTTCGCCAGGCCGCGGCCTCCCGGTAGCCGGCGACGTATTGGGTAGCCCGCTGTATGAACGGAACGAACACCTGGCCGTGGATCGCCAGGTCGTTCCAGAAGCGGTCGAGGGTCGTCGGCCACACGAGCACCCGCCCCGATCCCACCGAGCGGGCCACCAGCGCCGGGTTGCCATCGTCGAAGCCGGCAATCACCAGGTCATCGGGGCCGGGCGAGAGTCGCCAATATCGATAGAAGGCGGGCGCGGTGAAATCACCGCTGCGCGGTGCGCTGAAGATCTCGAACACCGGGTGATTTCGGTCGTAGCTTGCCAGCGCGCCGCCGAACTCGGCGTTGCGGTCGACGATGTCAGCGCTGAATCGTGGCGCCAGCGCGGTGGCGTCGCCACTCTGCCATTCCCCCGGACCTGTGAGCTCGCCGAGGGCAATGAGCACACCGCCGCCGGCCTCGACGAAGTCGCGCAAGGCCGACCCGGCGGCACCCGGCGGAAAAGGTGCGTCGTTCAAAATCACCGCGTCGATACCGCTCAGGTCGCTCGCTTGCAACGGGCCGGCCGCGGGTTGCCGGAGGCGAAACGCCGGCCGTGTTCCAACCGACAGGGCGCCTTCGACGAAGAGGCTGTCGGTGTCGTTGGCGCGATTGTTCTCGACCAACAAGACGTTGATCGTCTCGCCGGGGTTGATGATGAAGTAGAAGATGTTGTCGCCGGGCAAACGATCGCTTCCGGCAAGCACGACGCCGCGCACCGCCTCGTCGCCGACCGGCTGGGGCCGGAACTGAATCGTTGCGGCGGAGTTGGGCTCCAGCGTCACGCTGTGCGTATCGACGGCTGCGCCGCCGATTTGCAAGGTGACATCGATGTCCTCCGCCGGCTCGTCGCCCTGGTTGACCAAACGGGCGCTGACGACCAGCTGCTCGCCCCCATCCGCGACTTCGCGCTGCAGGATCACGGTAGCGATCGACAGATTGCTGGCGGTCTCTTCGGCGACGTCGATGCCGGTAAGGATCGTGCCCTCCGGAAGCTGGACCGCCTGGTCCGGATCCCATCCAACACGCTGGTAGTCGGTGATCAGTACGACCTCCTTGGCCGGGAGGTCGGACTCGGCGAGGAGCTGTTGGGCGATGCCGATCGCCGGCGCGTAGCGGGTCGAGCGCGGCGTCGGTGAGATCGCCTCGAGGGTGGTCAGCAGTACCGAAGGCTCGCGGGTCGAGCGCACCGCAAGCTGGGCGGCGTCGGAGAAGAAGACCAACGATGCACGGTCGGACGGGGCAAGATCGTTGATCGTGTCACGGGCCGCCTGCTGGGCGATCGCCCAGCGGTCGCCGTAGCTCATACTGTGGCTGTTGTCGATGAGGATGACGACCTCGCGGCTCGCCGACGACAGGGTCGCGGCGATGCCGGCCGCATTGAAGAACGGCCGGCTGAAGGCGAGGACGAGGATGGCCAAGGCGGCGCAGCGCAACAAAAACAGCAGCCAATGGCGGATCTTCTGGCGTCGCATCGACTTGAACGGGACCTTCTGTACGAACATCAACGACGGGAAGGGCACGATGGTGGCCTTCTGGCGATAGGTCAGGTGTATCAGAATCGGAATCGCGATCGCCGCGAGGCCGAAAGCAAATAGCGGCGCCAGGAACGAAAGGCCCATCAGTGCACCCGAGCCATCTTCTCGCGCGCCAACAAGTAGCGGAAAAGCGACTCGTCGAGCGGTTCGTCGGTTCGAATCAGGCCGTAGTCGATCTGGTTCTTGATCATCAAGCTGCTGATCTCTTCGAGGTGCTCGGCCATCATCTGTTTGTACTGCGCGCGCATGCGTGAGGGGACCACGGGAACCGACTCGCCGGTCTCGAGGTCTTCATAGGTTGCCGACTCCTCGAAGTCGAACTCGATCTCGGCGCGATCGAGCACCTGGTAGACGATAACGTCGTGGCCCCGGTAGCGGAGGTTGTTGATCGCGTCGACGACGGCGCGCGGCTTCTCGTAGAAGTCGGAAATCAGCACCATGATGCCGCGACGTTTTGCCGCCTCGGTGAGCTTGAGAAGCGGCTTGAGGTACTCGCTGCGGCCGCCGATCTCCAGGGTGTCGATGATGTGGAGAATGGTGTCGAGATGCTTGGCTGAAGGCGGCACGTAGTCGACGATATCGTTGTCGAACGAGGCGAACCCGACCCGATCGCGCTGTTTGCTGGCGAAGTAGGTCAGGCATGCCGACAGGTAGCGGGCGTAGTCGAACTTGGTAACCCCGTTGCTGCCGAAGTTCATCGAGCGCGAAACGTCGACGACAGATATGAAGTTGGCATTCGACTCGGCTTCGAACTCCTTGACGTAGAAGCGGTCGGAACGGGCGAATACCTTCCAATCGATGCGCCGGATGTCGTCGCCGGGCATGTACTCACGGTGCTCGGCGAAGTCCATCGAGAATCCCAGGTACGGCGAACGGTGCATGCCGTTGATGAACCCCTCGACGACGGTGCGGGCGAGCAGGTCGAGGCGGTCGATGCGCGCCAGGACCTCGGGGTCCAGAAACCGAGCCCCGCTCTTGAATCGCCGCGTTGCCTTTGCTGCCATCTGTTCAGCCCTCGTTGCCGACGCTACCCCGCGTCCGGTATCTGAGACGGGCGGGCGGCCGGAAGTTGTACACCCGTTACATCCGCGACGCCGGCGCCGAAACGGCTTCGAGCAACTGCGTGATCACCTGATCGGTGGTCACGCGCTCCGATTCGGCGTGGAAGTTGGTGAGGATCCGGTGGCGCAACACCGGCGGGGCCAGGTGGCGGATATCGTCGAAGTCGACGTAGTAGCGCCCGTGCAGGAGTGCCCGCGCCTTGCCGCCGAGGATCAGGTACTGGGCGGCACGCACCGAGGCGCCGTAGTCGATCCACTGCTTGATGAAGTCCGGGGCGTCGGGAGTCTCGGGCCGCGTCTTGCGTACCAGATCGACGGCGAAGTTCATGACCGTCTCGGTGACGGGGACGCGCCGCACGAGTCGCTGGAAGGCGATGATGTCGGGCCCGGTGATGGTTCGCTCGAAGGTCACGTCCTTGATTTTGGTGGTCTCGCGAACGACCTCACGCTCTTCCTCGACCGGTGGGTGCTCGATGATGATGTTGAACATGAAGCGGTCGAGCTGCGCCTCGGGCAGCGGATAGGTCCCTTCGAGCTCGATCGGGTTCTGCGTCGCCAGCACGAGGAAAGGTTCCTCGAGCTTGTAGGTCACCCCGTGGGCGCTGACCTGGTGCTCCTGCATCGCCTCGAGCAGGGCCGACTGCGTCTTGGGCGGGGTACGGTTGATTTCGTCGGCCAATAGAATGTTGGTAAACACCGGGCCGGGTACGAACTGCAGGTTTCGCTTGCCGGTCTCGGCGTTCTGCTGGAGTACCTCCGTACCGGTGATGTCGGCCGGCATCAGGTCGGGGGTGAACTGGATGCGGGCGTATTGGAGCTCGAGAACGTCGGCGAGCGTCTGTACGAGCAGCGTCTTGGCCAGCCCGGGAACTCCGGTGATGATGCTGTTGCCGCCGACGAAGAGGGTGAGCAGCACCTGCTCGATCACCTCGCTCTGGCCGATGATGATCTTGTGGATCTCCGTCGTGACTCGCTCGTAGCCGGCCTTGAAGCGCTCGGCGAGGGCGATGTCGTCACCCGCCAGGTCGGCCGCTCCCTCGGTACCGGGCAGCTCCAGCGACGGCTCCGCTGCTTCTGCCCGCGCTTCGTCGGCGATCGTCGGGCTCGCTGCCTCGGCTTGGATGTCGTCGGGGGATGCTCCGGTTTCGTTGTCCATGGATGGTCCTTCGTGGTGTCGCGGGGATGGCGTCGTCAGCGAAGCATCGAGCAAATGATGTAATTCATGCCGAGTTTGTAGGAGTTGTTGGCCTGCTCGGGCGGCAGGTAACCGGTGTTGGCACGCTCCCAGGATTCACCGATGTCCTGGTTGTGGTTGACCACCACCATCAAGCGCTTGCCCGGGTCGTTGTCCTCATAGACGCCGTAGATCACGGGGTCTCCGTAGCGCGAGACGTAGGCCTGGTTGAGGATGTCCTCCGGGGTGATCTGGAAGAAACAGTTGAAGATCGGGTGGGAGGTGTCGAGGATCTCGAACTCGGTGTTGGGGATGGCCTCGTTGATGATCCGGTAGAAGGCTTCGGTGTCGTCCGACTGCATGTCGTCGACCATGATGAAGCCACCCTTGAGCAGATAGTCGCGCAGGTTGCGGACTTCCTCGTCGTTCCAGAGCCAGTAGCCCGGCTCGCTGATGTAGACGAACGGATAGTCGAAGATCTCCGGATCGGAAAACGAGTGGATGTTGCCGCCCCGGAAGTCGATCGTAAGCGGTATGTTGGTGAGCTCCTCGAGCATCAATGTGAGGTTGTACTCGGCCTTCGGGTAGTCGTGGTTCCAGCCCATGTCGAGGCCCCATTCGAAGTTGCCGCGCGACGTGTAAGCCTCGTCGAACCGCAGCCGCAGGAAGATGAACTCGTCCTCCCGCGGCCTGTTCCTGATCGGCAGGTCGGCGGTGGAATAGGGCGTGCCGCGGGGTCCGTAATAGCCGCCGAAGCCGCCGCCTCGCCGAGGGCGCTGCGGCGCCTCCTCGGCGACCGGTGGCGCCCACGTTTCCGCCGCCACCGCGATGCCGATCAGCAACGCTGCTGTCGCCGCTAGAGACGCGACCAGCCCGCGCTTCATGAGGTCTCCTCGTGGCCGATGATCACCAGCAGTAGCTCCTGTGCGGCGGGATACCCGGGGGCAATTTCCAGCGATCCGAGAATGCTGCGCCGGGCGGCCGCCAGGTCGGCGGCATCGAACTCGGCCTGGGCCTGCAAATACAGCGCCTCCGCCATGTCGACCGGTGCCAGTCCGACAACCGCCTTGCGCTCGCGAATCGCGAGCGAATGATCGCCAATGGTAGCGTAGAGTTCGGCCAGCTTCTGATGCATGGCGATACCGACCAATTCATCGGCAAAGCCCCGATCGGCGCCCCCGCCGACAGGATAGATGAAGACGACCCGGTCGAGCGCTTCGGCGGCGGCCTCGGTGTCTCCGAGTGCTTCATACAACGCCGAAAGCTCGACGTTCGCCCGGTAGTGCTTGTCGTTGATCGCGGTCAGCGCCTCGAGCTCTTCGGCGGCGCGGTGGGTGTCACCGCGCTGCTTGGCGATCATCGCCAGGTACCAGTAGGGCCCGTCGAGCTCGGCGTATTGAGGGAACAGGCGCTTCGCCGCTTCGAGATGGAGGGCCGCTTCTTCAAGACGCTCCTCGCCGAGCAACGCGGTCCCGTAGGCCAGTTGGGCGAGGAAGTCGTCGGGGTTCGCCTCGACGGCTCTCTTCAGCGAGCCGGGCGGTGTGGCGGCGCGGAGGTCGTCGTCGCCTTCGTCATCGAGAGCCGGACGCAGCGCCATCAGCGGTACCTCGAAGACCTCCTCCAGGTAGGCGTTGAACAATTCATCGAAGTCCTCCGGGTCGAGGCCGAGAACCGACTCGAACGCCGCCGTAGTTGAAAGGCCGTTCTTGTAGCCGTCAAGCAGGCCGAGGATGGCCTCGAAGCCGTAGTCGCGATCGATGAGCTCGAACACCAGCGATGCCTGGAAATACGCGTGGACGACCTGCTCCGGGTAGCTCGGCCGCACGAACCCGCTGGTGATGCGGCTCACCGGCAACAACCGGTCGCGCAGATGGGCGATCAGGAAGCTGACGCTGACGTCGTCTCCCCAGCTCGGTCGGGCGCGGCGCTCTTCGAATACCGACAGGCCTTCGGAGACCCAGCGCGGGACGCGGAAATCGGTCGTTCCGAGCGTGAACGTGTGGGCGATCTCGTGCCACAGGGTCGATCCCCAGTTGAACTCGCCGATCGGCCGGGCCGAGGGCGAATCGATGGCGATCACCGGCCCGAACGAGACCCCGAGCGCACCGAGGCCGGTCAGTCCCACGGTGCGCACCGAGAAGTCCGCGGTGCTCGGATACACCTCGATGCGGATCGGCGTCGGTGGTTCGTACCGGTAGCGCGCGGCGAAGTAGTCGTAGGCTTCCTCGGCAAGCGCGCCGACGTAGGGCGCGAGCACAGCCGCCTCGGGCCCGTCGATCATCAGGTCGAAGCGCGCGGTGCTGCTCTCGACGTAGTCGGGGAAGGTGTCGAGGAGGTCGAGTGTGTTCTTGACCCAGATGTTGTAGGGATCGCCGGCGAACGACGTTTCCAGGCTGGCGCGGCCGCCCTCGATGTCGCCGATCCGCAGCTGGTTGACGCCGAGAATGCTGTAGCCGCGCCAGGACTCCGGGTCGACGACGGTCGCCTCACGAGCGAACTCGACCGCTTGCACGTACAGCCGGTTTTGGACCGACAGGTCGGCGAGGGTGTTGTAGAGGTCGGCGTATCCGGGGTTGAGCTCCAGGACGCGACCACGGGTCTCTTCGAAGCCGGCCGTGTCGCCGCGCAGGTAGTGTGCCGTGGCCAATACGGCGAGCGCCTCGAGCGACGCCGGGTTGGTATCCAACGCTGGTTCGATCTCATCGATGGCGTCGTCGAAGCGCTCAGCGGAGAGCATCTGGCGGGCCAGGAAAACCCGCGCCCCGACCAGGTTCGGATTCGTCTGCAGGGCGCTCTCGACCATCGAGATCGCCCCCTCGCCGCCATCGAACTGCATGCGGCGGCCGGTCGCCAAGAGGGCGTCGGGGTGCTGCGGGTTGA
>SMUY01426701.1_pt1 | contig 10983 bp, 8 predicted proteins | sample 2456441 | NCBI WGS metagenome assembly SMUY01 (sample SAMN11095931, study PRJNA526329) | marine sediment metagenome | biome: Marine sediment; feature: Surficial sediment; material: Deep marine sediment; isolation source: Hadal surficial sediment | place: Pacific Ocean | collected 2014-11 | depth 0-1...
ACAACGGCAAAGAGCTTCCGCACCCCGAGCATGAGCGCCGACTCGTCGAGCGCCTGTGACGCGGCGCTGCCGCGGTTGGCGGCGGCGCGGTTGCGCAACTCGGTGACCTGCTCCAGTACTTCTCTCTCATGCTTCGCATATCCCTTGACCGTGGCGACGAGGTTGGGAATGAGCTCGTAGCGACGCTTGAGCTCGACATCGATGTCGGACCAGCTCTCCTTCAAGTGCTGTCGCAGTCGCACGAAGCGGTTGTAGGTGGCTACGAACCAGATGAGGCCAACCAGCAGCACGGCACCAGCGGCGATCAGGAACGGCATGGCTCAGCCATCGAGTTGCGAGATCAGATAGTCGGGCCACTGGTCGAAGAACTCGTCCATGCGGCGTAGCCAGCGCTTGAACTCGTGCGGCTTCCAGCGTGTCTTGTCCTGGGCAACGCAGCAACGACCACGCTCGATGTCGATCATGGGCACCTCCTTGGCCAGCAGCCACTCCATCATACGAGGGTGCACGACGTCGTAGGCGAACTTCTTGTCCGAGCTCTTGACGTAGAACTTGCGGCTGAATTCCTCCGACTCGAAGTCGATATCGTCGAAGCCAAAGACACCGGCGAGCTTGTCGAACACTCCCTCGCGGCGGATCAAGAGGTCCGGTGTGCGGCCGAAAGGGAGGTGGAGGATCAGGTAGCTGAGCCGATACGTGGTGGTGTGGCTGCTCTTGCCGGAGCGGTGCGTGACCTTGTAGTCGAAGTCGCCCATCTTGATCGGGTAGGTGCGACCATCGATTTCGGTGGCTCCGCTCAAGGTGTTGTAGGCGACGCGGCTGTGCCCCTTGCGGAAGATCTCGAAATGGGCGTATTCGTCGTCGTGGCGGTGGTCGCTGGAGGGGTCGAAGCGCCAGCCAAGCTCCGCAGCGAGCGCCGCCATGGCCTCACGCCGCTTCTTGGCGGCGAGGTGGGACAGGTAGAGCGCCAGCGCGATGCCGGCGAGAATGGCGACCCCGAGCAGCAGTGGCATGATCGGGCCCTCCCTGTCCCGAGTGTGGGCGCGGCGATCGGCTCGACGGCGTCAGCGAGGGCCTCAGACGTTGAATGAGCCGCCTTTTCCCTCGGTGAAGTAGGGATTGTCTCCGGAAGCGTGATCGGTGGTGTCGTAGACGCTCTCGATTTCCGGGATTTGTTCCTTGAGCATGCGCTCGATGCCGTGCTTGAGCGTCACGTCGACCATGCCGCAGCCTTGGCAGCCGCCGCCGAGCTCCACGTAGGCGATACCGTCTTTGACTTCGAGCAGCGTCACCTGCCCGCCGTGCGTCTGCACACCCGGGTTGATCTGCTCGTCGATGAAGTGTTTGACGCGGGTGAACAGCGGGTCGTTCGATGGATCGGGCTCATTGGGGTTGGTGACGCTGAAGCCGCCGCCCGACATGCCCTGGACGTAGTCCACCGAGGCACCGCGCATGAGGTGGAAGCTGAACCCGTCCACCAGGACGTCGAAGCCCTCCTGCGGCAAGACGACGTCGTTTTCCTGCTGCTGGTCGAACTTGAAGCCGTAGTCGTAGCCGGTACGGCCCCCCTGCACGTAGACGCGCAGGGCGATTTCCTCCGGCTGCTCGGTGGACTCGGCGAACTCGAGTACTTTCAGTGCCGCTGCCGTGGTGAACGTGATCGGCTTGCTCGAAACCGTGGCGTCCTGCAGTGGCGATTTCATTTCTGGTTGGTTCATGAATTCCTCCGTGCCGGCGGAATCAAGAAGGTGACCGGCTAGAGAAAAGGGTATGGCAACCTCCGCCGTGGGTAAAGCGCCATCGCGGCGCCGGAGAACGCCGACTGCTGCGTTGCGCTTGGTCGGGCTCCCTACGCCGTACCCAAAAGTACGACTTCGGTCGCCCTCTCGGCGCGCGCCTTGCGTTCGGCGCTCTCCGACGCTTAATGCGTAGAATCAGGCTGGATCGATCTCGAAGCTCAAAGCGGCGTGGCCTGCGCGCAACGCTTCTTCGGCCTCGGCAGGGGTTGGCGCCTGCGCGAAGATGAAGCCCAGGTAGCGGTTGCCCTCGGGCAGGGGGACGACGCGTTGGCCGGGTTTGATGGTGAAGATAATTTTCCCGATCCCCTCGACTCGCTCTGCTTCACCGACGCCGGTGACGCCGCGAAACACGCCGGCGCAGGGAATGGGAATCATCATGACGCCACCGGCGCTATCTTGGCGAGCGAAAGCGGTGAAGTCCTCGCCGATGGCGTGGCGCAAAATGAGCTCTTCGAGCGACATGCCGGTACCGAAGCGCAGCACGCGCGAGCACAGGCCGCCGATGGCGCGGGCGGCGAGGTCGATGACGAAGGCGCCTTCGTTGTTGACGCGCAGCTCGGTGTGCAGCGGGCCTTCGCGCAACCCCAACGTCGTCACCGCCTTCTCGACGGTGGCGACGATGGTCTGCTGGACCGACTCCTCGGCACGCGAGGGCGTGACGTAAATGGTTTCCTCGAAATAGGGGCCGGCGAGTGCGTCGGGCTTGTCGAACAGCGCCAGTAGGTGCATCCGGCCGCCGCGCAGCATCGCCTCGACGGCGTACTCGTGGCCCGGAATATAGTCTTCCACCAGAATCAGATGCGATTCCGGGTTGCCGCCGCCGGCGCGCTTCTCGTCGTGCAGGATCTCGCCGACGCGGTGCGCCGCGGCGCGGAACTCTACCGCGTCATCGGCGCGGATGACGCCGCGACTGGCGGACAGGAAGGTTGGCTTCAGAACGCACGGGAAAAGGACTGTCTCGAGCCCGGCCGCGGTTGCGGCCTTCATGCGTGCGGCGCGCTGCGGTCTTCCTTGGTCGGCGAAGCCCTCCCCCAAATCGAGCACCCGGTAGGCCGGAGAGGGGAGGCCGGCGCCAGCCAGGACGCGACGCAGGGCCAGCTTGCTGCGCGTCGGAAGCACCGCGTCGAGGGGGTTGTGCGGCAGTCCGAGCGCTGTCGCGGCGGCCGCCGCCAGCGCCGTGGTTTCGTCGTCGGTAGCCACCACCGCGTCGAAGGGAAATTCGCGGTTGAGCTCTTCGATCGCTGCGCTGGAACCGTCGAGGTCGTCGAAGTCCAGCGTCAGCGTCGAGCCCGGGGTCAGTGCCTGCAGCGGTTGGCTGCCGTTGGTCCCCACCGTCACATCGACGTCGAGCTGCGCGGCGGCGTCGATGAAATCGGCCGCGTGGTAGGTGTTGGTCGGCATCAACAAGAGTACCCGCGCCATCGGGCCGCCTGCTAGCGGTTTGCTTCCAACCAGCGCTGTGCCGCCGGGTGCAGCGGAATCGGTGCATCCGCGAGCGCCGTGAGGTCGATTTGCCGGGCGATCTGGTTGACCCGCACGAGTGCCTCGTGATCGTCACGTAATAGGTCGAGCAGGCTGGTCACCGAGCCATCGTCGAGACCTTCGAGCCCCACCATCCAGTTCATCACCGCCACCGTGGGCAGGTCGCTCTCGAGCCCGTTGTAGGCACCGGCGGGGATTGTCGCCACCCGGTAGAACGAAAAGCTGGCGCGCAGCCGCTCGACATCCTCCCGCTCCAATGGCAGCAGGTGCACCGCGGCGTTGGTGGTGGCCTCGAGAACCGCCGCGGCGGGGTAGCCGACCGAGAAAATGGCGGCGTCGATGGCGCCGTCGCGCAACGCCGACGACGACTCGGAGAACGAAAGAAAGCGCTCGTCGATGGATTCGTAGTCGAGCCCGTAGGCCCCCAGCAGATGACGTGCGAACTGCTCCGTGCCGCTCCCCGCCGAGCCCACCGATACCGACTTGCCGGCCAGGTCGCCCAGCGACGCGACGCCGGCGCTGTCGCGCACCAACACGTGCGCCACGTTGGGGTACAGCGGTGCGACGATGCGCAGGTCGGCGATCGGAGCGCGATCGTCGCTGCCCTCGTAGGCGGCCCGCGCCGAGGTGCTGATGGCGAACCCCAGGTCGATCTGGCCCTGCCCGATGCGCGCGATGTTCTCCACGGAGCCTCCGGTCACCTCGGCGGTGTACTGGCGCCCCGCGTCACCCGCCGACAGGATCGCGGCGATGGCGCCGCCGAGCGGGTAGTAGATGCCGCCGGTGCCGCCGGTGCCGATGCTGAGGAACTCCACGCCGGAGTTCGCGCCGCTGCAGGCGGCGATGATCGTGATGAACGCGATCATCGCAACTACGATTAATGACTGATAAATGTTTCCGGCAGGCTTCATATGAAAGCGACTTCCCCGGTCATGCTCTAGCCGGACAGAATGACGTTGACGCAGCAGATGGACGATAACTCGTCCCGATACTACCGCCGTCTCCCGCGGTTGCACGAGTGTCGTGCGACCTTGCGCTGACTTCTGGCAAAGAAACAGGTGAACTATCCGCGACCCGGCGAGCCTTCCTGAGTCCGTGCTACGTTTTCTGCGCCGGCAATCGCAGGCGGGCGCGGCATCCGGGTCCGGGTTGGCGGTTTTCCAGTGTCAGTGAGCCACCGTGTGCCTCGGCAATTTGGCGGCTGAGCACGAGCCCGATTCCCGATCCTTGCGGCTTGGTGGTGAAGAACGGAACGAACAGGTTGCGTCGATCGGGAAGCCCCGGGCCCTCGTCGTCGATACGTACTTCGAGCTGCTCGGTGTAGCCGTTCAACTGTGTCCAGCTGACCCTGACGCCGCCACCGGTCTCGAGCGCCGCGTCGACGGCATTGCCCAAGAGGTTGATGAGCAGCTGATCGAGCTGATCACCGTCGGCGCTTACGTTTATCTCCGGGCCCGGGACCACCGCGATGTCGAGACGGGTCTCGAGATCCACCACCCGTCGGATCCACCGGCGCACCTCGAGGGGCGCAAGGCGCGGTTCGGGAAGCTGGGCGAGCCTCGCGTAGGACGCCATGAAGCGGCTGAGCGCCTTCGAACGGCCGGCGATCACGCGGAGGCCCTGCTGTAGATCGTCGCGCATGTCGGAGGGCTCGGGATCCCGTCGCAGCAGGCTGTCGAGACTGCCGGCCAGCGAATGGATGGGTGCCAGCGAGTTGTTGATCTCGTGACGCAACACCTGCACGACACGCTGCCACGCCTGCCGTTCTTCCTCGCGCAGCGCTCGGGTGAGGTCGGAGAGCACCAGTAGATGGTGTACCCGCCCCTCCTGGCGGAATTGGCTACGGCGGATCTCCCAGCGGCCCGATAGTCCCGGAAAGGCGATATCGGCGCTGCGCGGTACCTTGCCCTCGAGGCACGCCTGCAGCCCGAGATCCTTGGCGCTACGGCCGATGACGCGGTCCGGGGGCTGCCCCAGGACACGCTCGGCGCCACGGTTGAGCAGTCGCAAGTGGTCGTCGTCGTCGAAGGCGAACACCGCCACGTCGATCTCGTCCATGATTTTGTTGAGCAGCGCCGTAGCTTCGATGGCGCCCAGCCGTTGTTCTCTGAGGATCTCGCCCAGGCGATTGACCTCGGTGATGGCCAATCCCAGCGGCTCGTCGCGGCTCTGGCCCCGCACCCGGATCGAGTAGTCGCCCTCGAGCAGCGCCGCCACCAGATTCGACAGCGTCTGTAGCGGCCGGACCATCTGCGTGCGCTGGGCGAGCGCGATCGACAGCCAGGCAATGACGATGACGGCGGCGACGGTGAGCTGGTACTTGGGCTCGAAGCCGCCGCGCCACAGCAGGAAGAGCGCCACCACGATGGCCGGCAGGCCGGATGCGAGGGCGAGCAACAGGACACGGGTCTCGTAGTTGAACGATCGTTTCAACCGATCGCGCACGCCCATTGCGGCGCCCTGCTATTCCTCGCCCGCGTGCAGACCGAAGCGCTGCAATCTGCGGTACAGCGCGCTGCGGCTGAGACCGAGCGCGTCCGCCGCCTGGCTGACGTTGTTGTCGACGCGGCTCAATGCTTTCTGGATGAGGTAGCGTTCTGCTTCTTCGAGGCTCATCTGCTCGAGTCTCGCGACGCTGTCGCGCCGTTCCCGCAGGCCAAGATCGTCCATCGTTACCTTGTCGCCGTTGGCCATCAGGCAAGCGCGCTCGACGGCGTGCTCGAGCTCGCGCACGTTGCCGGGCCAGGAGTGCTCGAGCAGCATCTGCATTGCCGAGCGGTCGAATTCCTTGACCTCCTGGCCGTAGTGGGCCGAATAGCGCCGCAGGAAATGGGTGGCAAGCAGCGGGATGTCTTCGCGCCGGTCGCGCAGCGGCGGCAACGACACTTCCACTGTATTCAAGCGATACAGGAGATCCTCGCGGAGGCGCTCTCTTTCGATTTCCTGCTGCACATCGACATTCGTGGCCGAGAGAATACGTACGTCGACCCACCGGGTGCGCGAGGAGCCGACGCGCTGCATCTCGCCGCTCTCGATGACGCGCAGCAGGCTGGCCTGCTGCGGCATGGGAACGTTGGCAATTTCGTCAAGGAACAACGTGCCGCGGTCGGCGAGCTCGAAGTAGCCGACGCGGTCCGTCTTGGCGTCGGTAAAAGCGCCCTTGACGTGGCCAAACAACTCGCTCTCGAAGGTGCCCTCGGACAGGCTGCCGACGTTGACGGTGACCAGGGGTCGCTCGGCGCGGCTAGAGCTGGCGTGCAGCCAGCGGGCCACGATTTCCTTGCCGGTGCCGTGCTCGCCGGTAATCAACACGTTGGCATCCGACGGGCCGACGCGCTCCATCAGTTGCAGCACGGGCTGCATGATGCGGGACTCGGCGATCATCTCGGGCAGCCCGTCGCGGCGCAGCATGCGGTTTTCGGCATCGAGGCGCTGGCTGAGGCGCAGCGCCTGGCCGAGCTCGACCTGGGTGCGCACCGTGGCGATCAGCCGGGCGTTGTCCCAGGGCTTCTCGATGTAGTCGCGCGCCCCGTTTCGCATTGCCTCCACGGCGCCGTCGACCCTGCCCCATGCCGTCATGACGATGACCGGCAGAGTGTTGTCGAAGCCGCCGATCTGCGGCAGCAGGTCGAGCCCCTCGCGGCCCGAGGTGGTGTCACGGGTGTAATTCAAGTCCATCAGCAGCACGTCGAAATCACTCTCCTCGAGCGCTGCGACAATGCCCGCCGGAGAGGTCGTCGTATCAATCTGGAAGCCCTCGCCTTTCAGCAGCAGGCGTAATGCTTCCAGCACGTCCTGCTGGTCGTCGGCGATGAGGATGTGGGGCTGCGTTTCGTCGATCACGACTTCAGTCTACAAGGGATGACGCCGACCCCGGACCTACAAGAGAAAGAGGGTGGCGGTATCCCGCCACCCTCCAACCCATTCGATACGTATCTAGGCCGGCTCTGCCGCCTCGGTTTCGGTAGGCGCCGTGACGGTCTCCGCCACGTGGTGGATGAGCTGCTGATCGGCCAGCACGTCGTCCTGGACGACGCGACCGTCGAAGAGGTTCACCGTGCGGTCGGCGTAGCCCGCCCAGCGCGGATCGTGGGTCACCATGCAGATGGTGGCGCCCTCGTTGTGCAACTCGCCCATCAGGCTCATCACCGCCTCGGCGTTGCCCGAGTCGAGGTTTCCCGTGGGCTCGTCCGCCAACAGGATCGACGGCGTGCCGGTCACCGCTCGCGCCACCGCAACACGCTGCTGCTGGCCACCCGACAGCTGGCTCGGGTAGTGCTTCATGCGGTGCGACATGCCGACCCGCTCCAGCGCCGTCTCTACCCGCTCGCGCCGCTCGACCTTGGCCATGCCCCGATAGGTCAGCGGCAACTCGACGTTCTCGTACACCGTCAGGTCGCCGATCAGGTTGAAGCTCTGGAAGATGAAGCCGATCTCGCGGTTGCGCACCCGCGCCCGCTCCGACGCCGACAGGCTCTCGACCGGATGGTCGTTGAGCACGTAGTTGCCGCTCGATGGCGTATCCAGCAGGCCGAGCAGCGACAGCAACGTGGTCTTGCCCGAACCCGAGGGACCGGCGATCGAAACGAACTCGCCCGTCTCGATGTCCATGTTGATGTCCGACAGGGCGTGGGTCTCGACCTCTTCGGTGTAGAAGATCTTGGTTACACCTTCGAGCTTGATCAGAGAGCTCATTCGCGACTCCTTGGCTAGTGGGATGTACCGGGCTGCAGGCCGTTAGCGTAAACGTACGCGGTCGACGGAGTCCCAACGCGACATGTCCGAGAGGATCACCTCGTCGCCTTCGTTCAATCCCTGGATGACTTCGATCAAGTTGACCGAACCGAGGCCGAGCTGCACGGTGACGCGCACCGCGTACTGGCCGTCTTCGACTACCTTGAACAACCCCACCTGGCTGTTGGACTGCCCGTACGCCGGCTTGCCGACGTACAGCACGCTGGGCAGCCGCTGGATTTCGATCGTGCCGTCAACCGACAATTGCGGCCGCGCCCCTAGAGGCAGCTCGTCCATCAGCAGCTTGATGTCCACCGTCACCGTGCCTTGCGAGGCGGAGGGGTCGATACGCGAGACCACACCGGGGATCTTGGCGGTGCGGATGTCCACCACCACGGGCTGCCCGATGATGATGTCCTTGGCCTGGGTCTCCGGGATGCGCAGCTCGGCTTTGAGCTTGAAGGGATTCACCACGCGAGCCAGCACGGTGCCGGGGGTGATCGACTGGCCGATCTCCACCGGGACCTCCTGCAGGACCCCGACGATTCCGGCGCGCACGTTGAGCGCCTCCCGATTGTCGAGCGCCAACTGGTATTGCGCCTCGAGCTGCTGCACCTGCGTGCGACGCGATTCGAGCTGCGCAGCGATCTGATCGTCGATGATGTCCATGCGCTGCTGTTCGATGTCGTGTCGGGTGGCGGCCTCGTCCGCCGTGGTGACGGCAAGCTGCAGGTCCAGTTCTGACGCCAGCTCCTCGTCGAAGAGCTGCTGTTGGAGATCGGCTCGTAGCTGCGCGATCTTGAAGTTGGCTTGCACCTGCGCCGCGCTCGACTCTTGCTGTAGCCGCTGTGTTTGCAGCGTGACTTCGAGACTGCGGAGGTCGGCGCGGCCCGCCTCGAGCGCCCACTGGGCGTTCTGTGCGGCCAGTTCGACGTCCGGGTTGCTGAGGCGCAGCAGCACCGTGTCATCGGTTACTTGCGCGCCGGGCAGCAAGTAGCGTTCCTCGATTCGTCCGGCGGTCCGGGCGGTAATGGCACGGACTTCTTCCGGCACCAGCGTTCCGGCTCCACGCCGTTCCAGCAGGAGCTCGCCGCGCTTGACTGAATCCATCCAGAGGGTCGCCCTATCGACCGTCGGGGCGGCTCGCTCGAGTCGCGACAGGCCGAGGGTGATGCCGCCGATCACTAGGACGCCGATCGCGCCGTACAGGATCCGCAGCTTCTTCGCGCCTGATGTATCGCGCTTGATATCCATCTGGTTCCTCGAATCGGTTCAAAGACTGCAATGAGGGTTGCGCCGCCCTTTGTGTAAGCAAACACCGTGCCGGAACGGCGCCTGCTGCCAGATCTCTCGATAGTGCCTCAAACTCCCGTCCTGGTGCGTTCTACGCGCGGCCGCAGAAAACGTTTCAAAGTTCTGCCGGGGCGGAGACTCGGTCGGTACTCGGGTCTGTTCGCTTGTGGGACGCTCGGATCCCACAAGTGAACGTGAATGCGGTGCCGGAATTGGTCCGAATCAGCCGGCTAGGCGCCGTTCTCGGGGTCTTTCGCCGCCCCCCGGAAGGCCCAGAAGGCGGCGGCGAACACCGCCATTCCGAGCAGGTCGGAAGCCCACCCGGGGGCCAGGAGCGCCACCCCGGCGGCTGCCATGAGCAAGCGACCCGGCCAGGGGACGGGGGCGCCAACGAAACCCACGATGGCGGCGGCCACAGCGGTGGTTCCGATGCCGGCGGTCACCACCGTTGCGGCGATGGCGAGAGGTGCACCGTCCAGCAGCAGGAGTGGATCGTAGACGAACGCAAAGGGCACCAAGAAGCCGCCCATGGCCAGACCCAAGGCGGTGACGCCGGTGCGCAACGGCGATGAACCTGCGATGCCGGCGGCGGCATAGGCAGCCAGGGCCACCGGCGGGGTGATATTCGACAGGCAGCCGAAGTAGAAGATGAACAGGTGGGCGGCGAGCAGCGGAACCCCCAGTTCGGTGAGCGCCGGAGCGCCGAGCGCAGCGAGCACCACGTAGGCGGCGGTGGTGGGCAGGCCCATGCCGACGATGATCGAGCCCAGCGCGGTGAGCAACAGGGCGGTCGGCAGGTGGCCCTGCGCTACCGTGATGATGAGCTCCGACATGCGCAGGCCGATGCCGGTGAGCGACGCGACCCCCACCACGATACCGGCGGTGGCGCAGGCGGCAGCCACCTGAACCGTTCCCGAGGCACCGGCTATCAACGCGCGGCGCCACCCGTCGATATCGAAACGCGTGCCGCGTCGCGCCGCCGTCGCCAGGGCCGCCGCAATCGTCCCCCAGAAGGCGGCGCGCATGGGGGAGCGACCCAGCGCCAGGAATACGACGATCACCACGATGGGTATCAGCAGGTGGGCGCGAGCCGCCAGCGCACCGGGTTCGATGGACCGCTCGGTAGCTCCCAGGCCCTCCTTGAGCGCGCCGAAATGAATCGCCATGTAGAGGCCCACGTAGTAGAGGAACGCGGGGATCACTGCGGCGGTGGCCACTTGCAGGTAGGGGATGTTGGTCCAGGTGGCGAGAATGAAGGCACCCGCTCCCATCACCGGCGGCATGAGCTGCCCGCCGGTACTCGCCGCCGCCTCGATGGCGGCCGCCATGCGCGGCTTGAAACCGGTACGTTTCATCAGCGGTATGGTGAGGCTGCCGGTGGTGACGACGTTTGCCACCGCGCTTCCCGACAGCGACCCCATGAAGGCGCTGGCCACGGAGGCTGTCTTGGCTGGTCCGCCGCTGCTGCGGCTGGCGAGGCGGCCGGCGAGGCCGATGAGTAGTTCGCCACCGCCGGAGGCGTCGAGAATGGCGCCGAAGAGCACGAACAGGTACACGAAGTCGGCGGAGACGCCGAGGGGAATGCCCCAGATGCCCTCGGTCGATAGGTACAAGTGTTCGATCAGGCGTCTTGCGTCATAGCCGCGATGCGCCAGAAAGCCGGGTAGGTAGGGGC
>SMUY01221176.1_pt1 | contig 10981 bp, 8 predicted proteins | sample 2456441 | NCBI WGS metagenome assembly SMUY01 (sample SAMN11095931, study PRJNA526329) | marine sediment metagenome | biome: Marine sediment; feature: Surficial sediment; material: Deep marine sediment; isolation source: Hadal surficial sediment | place: Pacific Ocean | collected 2014-11 | depth 0-1...
CTACGTCCGTGAGGCGCACACCCCTCGTCCGCGACACGGCCGCGACGAAGCCATCCAACGTACGGTGGCGAGGAGTGATATCGCCGGAGTCGCTCTTCTGGCGCGACTCAGTGTCGGTGGCCGTCAACGTCCGACGCCGGTTGCGCATGCCCATTGGCGTTCCCCCTGACAGAGAACCAAGCAAGCCACGTGCCAGTTTCGGCGCGTGCCGATACCCCTCGGACGCGCGCACCGGGTGTGTCAAGAGGGGGACACCCTCGCACCGGGTGTCGCGTTCTGGCACAAGTGTTCCTTCGCGGAACATGCCCGCAATGCGGTGACCCGCGCGACCAGGGCGACAACGCAATGTGAGGTGACCGCGGGCCGCTCGTTTATGCGCTGCTGTCCGCCGTCTTGCTTCGGATCCGCTCCCTGCCGGCGGTCTCGCGGAAGTTCATGCGGCGGAGGAGGGCGTGGACCGGGGCTCGGCGCGGACGGAGGCGGGTGACTGCGGTTCTTCAAGTCTGAGCCACCGACCGGTCGGTCCGAGCCGCGGGCTAGTCGTTAGACGGCATGCCGATCTGGCGACGCAACTCGTCGAGCGTGCCCGCTTCACGGAGCACGCGCCGTAGCCGCCGAGCGTGGGGCCAGGCGCCCATGGACATCATCAGGAAGGGATCCCGCGTTTCCATCGCGCGCGTAGTCAGAATGACGACATCATTGATCAGCCCGGCGCTCGCGGCCGTGCATGCACGCATGGCGGGTGACACCCATTGGCTGTCGGATCTCTTCATCAGTTCGTCGTGGAGCGCCAGGGCTTCTGGACGCTTGCCCCAATCCGCATAGGTCGTGCTCAAGACGACAACAGGGATTGGGTGTCGCCCTGAAACGGATAACGCCGCGTGCCCAGCGGCAGCCGCTTCGGGATACCGGCGGGCGAGCGTGTAGTTCTGCTGGAGGCCCACGTGCGTGAGAAAGGACTCGGGGTCGAGCTCGACGGCGGCCAGGGCCTCCGTGAGGCCCTCGTCGTACCGCCCACTGTACGCGAAGAGCCAGGACCGGATCGCCCGGTTGTAACCGGACAAGGGATCGTGCTCGACGATCGGCGTCATCAGCTCGACCCCCTTGTCGAACTCCCCGTCGATATACGACGCGATGAACATCGCGTGCCAGGCCGCGGCCTGCGGATACGTGGGATTGAGCTCCATTGCCCGCAGAAACTCCCGCCGCGCCGTCGCCACATCGAAGTCGTGGAGCAGCGTGGCCAAAGCGAAGGCGCAATGCGCCTCGGCCAACGAATCGTCCAGCTGCACCGCTCGCGTGGCGGCCTCCTTCGCCTGCGGCATCGTCTCGTGGGGCGCGACCATGCCGAAGTACCCCAGCGTGGTGCGGCCGTCCGCCAGCCCGGCCCACGCCAGGGCGTAGTCGGGGTCGAACGTCACCGCTTCCTCGAAGCAGGTCAACGCGTCGCGGATGAAGCGTCCACGCTTGTAGAGCAGCCCGCGACCCTTGAGATATGCCTCGTACGCCTTGATGTTGTCGGTCGCGGGCGTGGCCAGTGGAGCCTGTTTCCCTCCGGTGAGGGTGACCTCTAGCCGTTCGGCAATGGTGCGGGCAATCTCGTCCTGAATGTCGAAGATGTCTTCGAGCTCGCGGTCGTAACGCTCGGACCAGAGCTGATACCCGTCCTCAGCGTTGACGAGCTCCGCTGTGATCCGGAGGCGCGTCCCGGCCCTCCGGACACTCCCTTCGAGCACGGTGTCCACCTGTAGCTTCTGGCCGACCTCTCGGAGATCGACGTGCTTGCCCTTGAAGGAGAACGCCGAGCCTCGGGCCGCCACGCGGAGCCCCTCGATCTGGCCGAGCGCGTTGATGATGTCCTCGGAGATGCCGTCGGCGAAGAACTCGTTCTCCGGGTCGGTGCTCATGTTGGCAAACGGGAGCACGGCAATCGACGGCACGTCGGGCTGGCTCGGAGCCTGAGTCGCCGGGGACGTCGGTGTCCGCAACTCGCCGAGCAGGTCCGTGACGGCCTGATACCGTTGCGACTGGCGCTTGCGGAGGGCTCGGTTGACGACGCCGGTCAGCGACGACGAGTCACCAGTGAGCGCAGGCGGCGGGTCCTGCTGGATAGCACCCGAGATCACTAGCAGGTTCTCGCCCTGGAACGGCTGCTGCCCACTCAACATCTCGTACAGCACGACCCCCAGTGACCAGATGTCCGTCCGGTGATCGACCTCCTCACCACGGGCTTGTTCCGGGGACATGTAGGCCACCGTCCCGAGCGCCGTTCGGGTCTGCGTCACGTCATCCGACCCCGCCAGCTTGGCCAGCCCGAAGTCGAGGATTTTGACCGTGCCGCCCTTGGCGATCAGCAGGTTGGCGGGCTTGATGTCCCGATGCACGATGCCCGCGCCGTGGGCCTCCGCCAGCCCCTGGCCGACCTGCGTGGCGATGTCCACCGCCTCGTCCAGCGCCAGCGGTCCCCGCGCGATCCGCTGCTTCAGCGTCTCCCCCTCGTAGTACGCCATCACGAGGTAGAGCTGGCAGTCCTCGGTCTCGTTGATCTCGTAGATGGTACAAATATTGGGGTGGTCCAGCGCCGAAGCCGCCTTGGCCTCCTGGAGAAAGCGGCGCTTCGCAGTGTCGTCGCGGGTCAGATCGGGCAGCAGGACTTTGATCGCCACCTGGCGGTCGAGGCGCGGGTCGCGGGCCGTGTAGACGACCCCCATGCCGCCGTGGCCGAGTTCGGCGAGGATCGCATACGGGCCGAGGGTGGAGCCCGGAGCCAGGGTCATGGGAGGGAGCGATTATAGCTGTGAGCCGCGCCCGCAGACAGGTTCATGGCCTGAGCCTGCGCGCGAGAACCGGGTCATGTCCCGACCCCGCAAAGTCGTTGAATTATCGCGGCAGGCGGTTGCTGACGCGTCAGGGAGGCGCCGCGACTGCAGCGGACTGTCCCTATCAGGACCGCACTCCTCGTAGTGCTACGCACCCTTGTCGTTTCTGGAGTCCGGCTATCTGACTGACAACGCAGAATTTCTCAGGAAAAGGGCGATCCGAGGCTGGACCCGGACGGAACTCCACATCCCGTGGAGTGTACGCTCCGTGTGGGTGCGACCCCCACCTCCGGCACCGATTTTTTTGGGGGTTTCCGGGTCCACCCACCCCCAGGAGATCACTGACGTCGGTTCTACGGACCCGAGCGCACTACCCGCTGAGGTGCTCCCGGAAGAAGCCGATGGTTCGATTCCACGCCAGCGCGGCGGCCGCCTCATTGTAGCGAGGCGTCGAGTTGTTGTGGAAGCCGTGGAGCGTACCCTCGAAGGTGTGCATCTCGTACGTCACGCCATGTGCCTGAAGCGCCGCCTCGTAGTCGGGCCACATCGCATTGATGCGCGGATCGGTGCCCGCATAAATGATCAGGAGGGCGGCCTCGATCGCGGACACATCCTCGCTCGCGGCTGCGACGCCGTAGAACGGCACGCCGGCGTCCAAGTCGCTGCCCAGAGCCACGGCGAGGCGATTGGTCATTCCGCCGCCCCAGCAGAATCCCGTGGCGCCGAGTCGGCCGTTGGAGAGCTCATGGGCTTTGAGATAACGCGCGCTGTTGATCATGTCTTGATCCAACTGCGCCGGGTCGAGGCTCCGCTGCAGTTCGCGGCCATCATCATCGTTTCCGGGATACCCGCCTACCGGAGACAACCCGTCCGCGGCCAGCGCCAGGAATCCGGCCACGGCCGCGCGCCGCGCGACGTCCTCGATGTGCGGATTCAGACCGCGGTTCTCGTGAATGATCAGCACGGCCGGAAACGGCCCCTCACCTGCGGGCTGCACGAGATAGCCGCGCATCGTCCCCGACGTGCCTCCGGGCGACGGGTACTCGACATAGGTGCCCTTCAGACGCGGGTCGGTGAAGGAGATCGTCTGTGCTTCGGCATAGCGGGGCAGTAAGGCCTGTGCCATCCAGAGCGCGGACACGCCAGCGATCGTCATGGCCGCTGCGCGGCTCAAGAACTCGCGCCGGTCTATTCGGCCATGGCAATACTCGTCATAGAGATCGAAGACCCGTCGGTCGATCTTTTGTGCTTCTGTCATTGTTCGCGCTCCTCGCGTGTCCCACGACGCACTGTGCCGGCGAGCCCCCACACGAGTCACGCATGAGGGTCGAGCGGCGCTTGACGAGCCGACCCGGCAAGGCTGGTTCCGTCCGGACGACCGGACCTGATCGAGGCGGATGCCGCCCGTCAGTGAGCTGACGCCTGCAGGTGCTCGCGAAGCAGGTCGCGGCCGAAGTCACCGGCGAAGTCGCGCCACACCGAGTGCACGTGGTTGCCGCCGCCCTGCGTGTTGTCGTACTCGATCAAGAAGGTCGGTCCCTGGACCCGGTAGTAATGCGGCTCGCCCCGATCGGTCGACCCCGCCCACACGAATCCGATGTCGTCGAGTCCCGCCTCGCGGATGCTCGCCATCCGCTCGGTGGCGATGTCGTCGGCCATGACCGAGGTGTAGGCGTCGATGACGCGCATGAGCAGTTCGCGCTGGCTCGGATTGAGCGCGGCGGCCTTCACGCCGACCGGCGAGAGCGGATCGACGGCGAGGTCGGCCCCGGTGAGGATGTCATCCGGCGCGACATCGTCGATCATCGCCGCGGTGCGCTGTGACCCCTCGAGCGCCATCACCAGCGCCCGGGCCGCATCCTCGCGGTCACCCAGGACTCTCAAGCCGGCCTTGGGCCCCGTTCGAACCTGCGCCGGATTGGAACCGAAGAAATAGGGCGAGCTGGCCACGGCCGACCCGTCGACGATCGTGAAGTGCAGCGACAGGTGATGCCCTTCGACGCGCCAGCCCCAGGCGCCATCGGGCGATGGTGTGCCGAAGATGGAGAAAAAGTAGGTTTCTGGGTCACGGTCCATCCGCCCGCCGCTTTCGATCGCCCGCAACACGGCCTCGAGGTCCATGATGGTGGTGGCCGTCAGGTATCCGCGCTGGCTGAGTCCGGCACTCAGCAGATCGTGCGCACGGGCCCGCTGCGCGTCGGTCATTGCCTTGATGGTCAATCCGTTTCGTGGAAACATTTCCGTCGGGATGAAGTGCCACGTCAGCCGCTCGTCGGACTGAAACTCGAACGCCGCTTCGGCTCGCTGCTCGGGCGTCAAGCTCTCGAGGAATCGGTCCGCCGCCGTGGCCATGGCCGACGCCGACCGCTCGGCAGCCACCATCCCACCAGCGACGGATAACGCCACCAGACCCAAGGCAACGACGAGACGCGATGATTGTGGACGGCTCATACTGACCTCACTTTCGGCAACCCCGGGGCGGGCCGGATTGACTCGCCACGTATCCGCGGCGCGAACCCCAAGAATAGTCCCGAGCGCGCGCGTCATCAAGCCGCCATCGAGGCCGCGTTGGCTGCCCACGCCAATCAGGCGGCGACGGGCCGTGGGACGTTGAGGCCGGCGCAGTGCACGCAACCCGTGTGCGGGTGGCGGTCTCGCGAAAATCACCGCTTGGTGTTTCCACATGCGCGACACGGAACTCAGATCGCGAATCGGTGTCGGCTGGGGAACGACGTGCGTGCAGTCCGGTCGGGCGCGGTCCGTCCGCGTGCCGTCCACCCGTCCCTGTCGAGCACCCCCCGTAGCTTCCGTACCACCCGAAACAGGTGTACCCGTACCGTCGAAAGGAAGGTAGGTGCAGGCAGGCCTTCAGACAGGTGTCCTGAACGACGTCGTCCACATCCATCGGTCATGGCCGCCGCCGTGCTCGTGGCGGCGGTCGGCGTCGCGTCGCTCGCTCAGCCCACGACGGTGTCGGCGACCGGTATCATGGTCGATAGCAATTGTGCTGAGCGATACCGACAGGGCGGACGGATGGCGACAGATGAACACGACTGCACGTTGCCGTGTGTCGGTCGGGGTGCCGAGTTCGTGTTCGTCTCCGAGTCGATCGTGCATCCGATTCACAACCAGGACTTTCCGGATCTCCTCAGACCCGCTGGCGCGCAGGTGCAGATGGTCGGCACGCTGGCCGACGATGCCATCGTGGTGTCGCGGCTGACAGCGGCGCGGCCGTAGCTTGCCAGAGACACGGCATGCTCATTGCGATGCGGTCGTGTCACCACGGACCGCTGACGGTGTTGGTGGCCTGGCTGGTGGCCGCTACCCCCGTGACTGCGCAACGCGAGGTCGATCGCACCCCTCGCGATCCGGCTCCCGGGCGGCTGGCCATTTTGCCGTTCGACAACATCAGCGGTGCACCGGGCGACGCCTGGATCGGGGTTGGCATTGCCGAGACCCTCGCGGCGGAGTTCCAGGGCCCCGCCGTGTTCGATGTGATTGGACTAGAGCGGGTCTGGGAGACAATACGCGTCGCGGACCTGGATAACACCGACTCGGGCGCACAGGCGACAGTCCTCGAGATCGGACGGCGCCTGGGCGCGCGATGGGTGATGCATGGCGGCTACCAGCGGCTTGGGGACCAGCTTCGCATTACTGGCCGGCTGGTGGATGTCGAGACCGGTGCGATCGTTCGAGCGACCAAGGTCGACGGAGCCATCGAGGAACTCTTCACGCTGCAGGACCGACTGGCTGCCGCGCTCATCAACGGCACCGGCAGGCATGCAGGACGCGCGGCCGGGCGTCCAGGGCCACGCGCCGCTGTGGCAGATCAGGATCCGGCCCCCAGCCCGGTCGGTGGTGATCCGGACGCGGTGTCGGGGATACCGTCCACATTGGGTATCAGCGGTGTCGCCGTGCGTGGCGTCATCGATGGCCCACCACCGCCGGTCCCACCGGAGGTGATCACACGCGACGAGCAGGGCCGGGCCACGATCCGGGCCATCAAGCTGAGGGACGCCATCCGGCTGGATGGCCAGCTCGACGAACCGGTCTACCACACGGTCCCGGCCATCACCGGCTTCATCCAGCAGGTGCCCGACGAAGGCGCCCTCGCCACCGAGAGGACCGAAGCGTGGATCATGTTCGACGAGCGGAACATCTACGTCGCAAGCCGCATCTGGGATTCGGCGCCACCCAGTGAGTGGGTCGCGAACGAGATGCGTCGCGACTCCAACCAGCTCCGCCAGAACGACCACTTCCTCGTGATGTTCGACACTTTCTACGACCGGCGGAACGGGGTGGCGTTCCAAACGACCCCGCTGGGCGCCTTGTCCGACTTCGCGATGACGAACGAAGGGAGCTACAACGGCGACTGGAATCCGGTGTGGGACGTTCGCACCGGGCGGTTCGAGGGCGGCTGGACGGTCGAGATGGAGATTCCGTTCAAGTCGCTCCGGTATCGGCCCGGGCCGGACCAGGTGTGGGGGGTCCAGCTGCGACGCGGCATACGCCGCAAGAGTGAGTATGCGTACATCACCCCGCTCCCGATCTCGGCCGCCGGTGGGGGTGGCGGCACCATGGGCGTCTTCCGGATCTCGGCCGCCGCGACCTTGGTCGGCCTGGAGCCTCCTAGCGGCAGCAAGAACCTGGAGATCAAGCCGTATGGCATCGGCGGCCTGACGACCGACGTCAATGCCAGCCCTCCGAAGAGAGATGCCGGAAACGGCGATTTCGGCGTCGACGTGAAGTACGGCATCACCCAGAACCTGACGGCGGACTTCACCTACAACACCGATTTCGCCCAGGTCGAGGTCGACGAGCAGCAGGTCAACCTCACACGGTTCAGCCTGTTCTTTCCGGAGAAGCGCGAGTTCTTCCTGGAAGGGCGTGGCATCTTCGATTTCGCCCGCGGGGGCGTCGGCGGCGGGTTCGGCGGCGCCTTGCGCCGAGGCGGTAGCGGGGGCGGCTTCTTCGGCGGCGGCAACGCGCCAACGCTCTTCTACACGCGGCGCATCGGGCTCGACGGTGGAACGATCGTGCCGATTCTCGGCGGGGGCCGCGTCACGGGCAAGATCGGGGCGTTCGACGTCGGCGCGCTGAGCATTCAGACCGACGACGAGGCGATCTCGGGCGCCGAGATGACGAACTTCACGGTCGTGCGGGTGAAGCGCGACATCCTGCGTCGCAGCAGCGTTGGCGCCCTCTTCACGAACCGGTCCGTGTCGCTCGCGGGCGACGGGTCCAGCCAGGTCTATGGCGCGGACGCCACGTTCTCGTTCTACGAGAACGTCAGCCTCCTCGGGTATGTCGCGAAAACACAGACTCCTGGGCTCGACAGCGAGGACCGGAGCTACCAGGGCCGATTCACGTACGCGGGGGACCGATACGGATTCCAGGTCGACCACCTCGTCGTCGAGGACAACTTCATCCCGGAAGTGGGCTTCGTCCGACGCGACAACTTCCGCCGGACGTACGCGTCCGGGCGATTCAGCCCTCGGCCGCGGTCGATCGACGCGATCCGACAGTTCCGCATCGAGGGGAGCTTCGACTACATCCTGACCGCGGATACGGGGCTGGTGGAGACACGGCAGTCCCAACTGGGGTTCTCGACGGAGTTGGAGAACAGCGACCGTGTTGGCGTCTCGGTCGCAGACAACTACGAGTTCCTCGCCCAACCGTTCACACCGGGACCCGGGGTGACCTTCCCCGTGGGCGGCTACGGTTTTCGCGACGTCGAGGCGACGTATTCACTCGGGGCGCAACATCGACTCAACGGGACCTTCACGGTGCGAGCGGGCGAGTATTTCAATGGCGACATCAGGTCCATCGCCTTCAGTCGCGGGCGGGTGGCGCTGACGCCGCAGTTCTCGGTCGAGCCAAGCCTTTCGGTCAACTGGATCAATACGCCGCACGGCTCGTTCCGTACGGATCTGGTCGTCTCGCGCGTCACCTACACCTTCACCCCCCGGATGTTCGTCAGCGCCCTGATTCAGTACAACTCGAGCAGCGACACGATCAGCACCAACCTCCGGTTGCGGTGGGAGTACTCGCCTGGGAGCGAGCTGTTTATCGTCTACAGCGAGGACCGGAACACCGATCCGTTGCTGCCGGATCGGTTCTCCGAGCTCCAGAACCGTGGGTTCGTCGTCAAAGTGAACCGGCTCTTTCGCTTCTGAGCGGGGTCGAGGTAGATGGACCGCCGAGCCGAAGTCGACCCACGCTTCCAGCACGTGAGCCGTGACGGTGGCGTCATGACGGCGCCGCGACGCAGAGCCGTCGTCTCCGCAGGAGCCTCGCAGTGAAGCAGTCATTTCGAGCGCAGTCCGACTGGGGTTTCGCCGCTCTTCGGGTCGTGGCCGGCGTCCTGTTCGCCTGTCACGGTGCTCAGAAGCTCTTCGGTGTCCTTGGGGGTGACAGCGTGCCGATCCTGTCTCGCACCGGGCTGGCGGGCCTGATTGAACTTTTCGGCGGCGGGTTGATCGCGCTGGGGCTGTTCACCCCGTACGTGGCGTTCATCGCCAGTGGTGAAATGGCCGTCGCGTATTTTCTCGCGCACGCGCCACAGGGACTCTGGCCGATCCAGAACCGCGGCGAGCTCGCGGTACTGTATTGCTTCCTGTTCCTGTACATCGCGGCACGGGGCGCAGGGCCGCTGAGCCTCGACCGTCTCGTCAAGGATTGGAGAAAGCAGGACCCGGCGTCATGATGGCGGCCGCCCGGTCCGAAGGCCGAGTGCTCGCGTGACCGTCCGGTCAGGGGCGGCAAGGACAAGGTGCCGGGAGAGGACGCCGTACGGGTGCGGACGACGGGCGGTCACATCGCATCGTGGCTGCAGATCCTGGCAAGATCCGCCAGCAACGCCTACGGGACTCGCGTGCCGTCCGGCCTCGTCACGCTGGCCGCCCGGCCGAAGACGTCGATGCCGCGCACCCCGGTGGCCCTGGCTGGGTGACCCTTGACGGTCAGGGTCTCGCCGAACATGAAGGTGTCCGGCGCATAACCTCGATTTCGCAGGATGGACGCGGCGGCTGGCCCGAAGTAGATGTCCCAATCGGCTGTCCCGCCATTCTCATCGGTGACTTCGAGAACCAAAATCGGATGCGGATTGACGAAGCGCCACATCTTGACCGAGCCCGTCACTTCGACCGTCTGGCTCGAGTCGAAGAGACCAGCCGCCCCATGGTGAGCAGCGGCTAGGGGCGACAGGGCCAGCACGACGCTTCCGACGATGACGAGGCAGTACGATCGAATGGTCATGGCGCTACTCCTGAATTTAGTTCCTGCGATTGATTGGCGGATCCTGCGGATACTTCGAGGGCACCAGCCGCAAGTTACGCCGGGCCGCCTCGGGATCGCAATCCCAGGGAAGCGACAGCGGCTGATCGCTCCGCCGCCATTCCATGACAAAGGTGATAGGCCCCAGCAGAAAGATCGGATCGTCCACCCTCAGATCCATCCTCAAGCTGTCGCCTTCGCGCCAATACCGCTCGGTCATATGCTTTTGCGTCGATGACGGCGCGCTCATGACGTCGCCCGCGATTCCCGCCGGGTCAAACGCGAATCTGGTCGTGTCGACGACCAGCTGGTTCCCCTCGTACCGTCCAGTCGAGTAGCCGTGCACGAAGAACGCTCCGGTCGCGGGCTCCGGATGCCTGTGGCCCTCGAGCCAGATCGTGCGCACCACGTCATCCTTCTCATACGTGAACGTCACCCGATCCGCCAGCTGCTCCACCTGAAACGCATATGGATCGCCGAACAGCCCCGGCAGCGTCGCTGGTCCGCAGTCGTATTTCGGGGCCGCCAGCTCGTCGAACGCTTTGGTAAATGCTCTCGCGCGGGCCGTCAGCAGCATCGTAGCCCCTTCACGACTCAACTCCGGACACACCTCGGAACTCCCGGACACACAGGTCCGGCCGGTGAACACTCCGGCCAGATCCGGAACTCCGGACGGAACGACTTGACCTTCGGCAAGAAGGCCGATTGTGAGGGACCCGGTGACGAGGCAGATGCGCAACCCTGTGAGTCTCCAATGCTTCATGATGGTGCCGTCCCCTCGAGTCGGTCATGCCACAGACAGGCGATTATCGTTGAAGCCCTCTTCGAAGGCGGCACCACGACGCGCACCCCAGCGTTCCACGGCTCGCCGCAGCTCCTCCGGTAGA
>SMUY01372377.1_pt1 | contig 10980 bp, 9 predicted proteins | sample 2456441 | NCBI WGS metagenome assembly SMUY01 (sample SAMN11095931, study PRJNA526329) | marine sediment metagenome | biome: Marine sediment; feature: Surficial sediment; material: Deep marine sediment; isolation source: Hadal surficial sediment | place: Pacific Ocean | collected 2014-11 | depth 0-1...
GCCAGCGACTCCAGCCACTCGTCGTCGGATCCTTCATTGACGCCTTCAAACAGCGGCGTGCTCAGATAGCGTTCCCCGGTATCCGGTAGCATCGCCAGCACTACGGACCCTTTCTCCGCTTTTGCTACGGCCTCGAAGGCAGCCGCCAGCGTCGCCCCTGACGATATGCCCACAAACAGGCCCTCTTCAGCAGCCAGCCGCTTCGATACCTCGATGGCTTGTTCATCGGTCACCGTGATAAGTTCGTCGACTACCTCGCGATTTAGCACATCGGGAATAAAATCGGGTGTCCATCCCTGGATCTTGTGCGGACTCCATTCATCACCGGCAAGCAACGACGCGCCAGCCGGCTCGGCTACTACAATCGTGACCTCGGGTCGAGCCACCTTGATGACCTCGCCCGCCCCCGTCAGGGTGCCACCTGTGCCATAACCGGTTACCCAGTAGTCGAGCCGCCTGCCCGCGAAATCCCGCAGAATTTCCGGGCCGGTCGTGTTGCGGTGATACGCGGGATTCGCCTGGTTTTCGAATTGGCGCGCCAGGAACCAGCCATGCTCCTTAGCCAGTTCTTCGGCCCTGCGGACCATGCCGGTGCCCCGTTCAGCTGCCGGCGTCAGAATGACCTTGGCGCCCAGGGCTCGCATGATCTTGCGCCGCTCAACCGAAAAAGAGTCGGCCATTGTCGCCACGAATGGATAGCCCCTGACTGCACAGACCATCGCCAGGGAAATTCCGGTATTGCCTGAAGTCGCTTCAACGACCGTGTCGCCAGGCTTCAGAAGACCACGTTGCTCGGCATCGATGATAATGGCAATCGCGAGCCGGTCCTTGACCGATGCCAGGGGATTAAACGATTCGACCTTGACGAACATCTCAATACCATCAGGTGCCATCCGATTGAGACGAACAACAGGCGTATTGCCAATTGTGTCGAGAATGCTGTCGTAAATCATGTCCATTCCTTTATGTGACCGGGCGTTGACCGCCGCTGTTTTTATTGTGTCGGATAAACTACATGCAACTTTTTGCCTGCCTCATGCATCAATTATAGTGGAGTCGGGACGCACACAGGGCAAGCTGGCTTATTGTTATGCGCTGTTGCCGGGCCAATGGTTGCGATCGTTATATTCAAACGTTATATGCAGCAGCGGCGTAACGCAAGTCTGTAAAAGAAGATTATAAGGAAAAGAAAGAACTGCGAAAAAGCTTGAATTTGTTGCACCGATTGTGCCCTTGTCTGGTCTACGGTAGGAGCCGGCAACACCTGACGTAAAGCCTGCATGAAACTACAACAATTAAAATATCTGCTTGCGATAGTCGATAATGACCTGAACATTACGGCAGCCGCCAGCCGCCTGTATACATCGCAACCGGGCGTCAGCAAGCAACTCAAGTTGCTCGAGGAAGAACTCGGACTCCAACTCTTCAGCCGAAAAGGCAAAAGTCTCGCTCGCGTAACCCTCGCTGGTGAGCAGGTTATCCTGAGGGCACGCAAAGTCATGAGCGAGGTCGAACAGATCAGGTGCCTGGCTAGCGACTTTTATCAGGAGCAGGAAGGCATACTGACGATTGCAGCAACCAATACGCAGGCACGATATATTCTTCCGGCTATCGTGCGCGAACTTCGACAGCAGTATCCGAAGGTCAGTCTGAATTTGCACCAGGGCACCTCGGACCAGGTTGCGGACATGGTCACAAGAAACGACATCGATTTTGCGATCGCGACCGGTTCAAGTGATTTGTTCGGTGACCTCCTGCAGATTCCCGGTTATCACTGGGACCGGATAGTTCTTGTTCCGAATGGTCACGAACTTACAAAAATCGACAGGGAACTGACGCTTCAGGACCTTGCCCGCCATCCACTGATTAGTTACGTCTTCAGTTTTGATGGCGAGACTGCGCTTAAACGCACTTTCGCCGAGCACGGGCTTGACGCGAATGTCGTATTCACGGCACGCGATGCAGACGTTATCAAGACCTATGTTCTGATGGGGCTCGGTATTGGAATCGTCGCAAGCATGGCGTATGGACCAGATGACCATAAACACCTGACGCCGATTAAAGTAAACGGACTGTTCCCGCGCAGTACAGCGTGGATCGGTTTTCGCCGGAATACTGTTCTGCGATGCTACATGGCGGATTTCATTCGCCTGTTTGCGCCGCATGTCGACGCCGAACAAATGGAAAAAGTTGCTCGCGCCGACAGCCAGCACGAGCTGGATCAGCTTTTCAAGAATGCGCGGTTGCCGGTTAGAAACGGATCCTGTGGGTCTTTGTCCGCTGCCGCCTAATAAATGCGGATGCCGCCGTGCCTCCTCCGGCTTCGATAGTCAATCCACCAAAGCCCGAATAGAAATCCGCCAAGCAGGCAAACAAACATTGCTCCGCCAACCCACTTAAGTGGCAAGCTGTATTTATACTGCCCGTAGCTATCCCGGTAATCTTCGTTTTCCGCGGTCAGGTCCGCGAGTCGCGCCGTGCTATTGTCGAGGGCGGCGGTCTTTTCAGCAACCTGCTGCTCAAGCGATGCAATCGTCGCAGCCGGTGCGGCGAATGCGGCTTTGGTGCTGTCGAGTTCCTGTCGCAGTTTATCGTTCGCGGTCTGCGCTTCGGCAACAATCAGTTTTGCCGGTTTTTCAAAAACCAGGTACGCCGCTTTCACATACCCTTGCACACCATCCGGCAAGCGGACGTTAGCGTAATTACGATCCCGTGAAATAATTTCGAGTTCCTGTCCGCTTTGAAGTGTGCGGAACGCACGATCACTCGTGTCAGCCGCCTGGTGCAAACCCAGTCGCAGGTTATCGGTGATATAGGCCGTTTCCGCAATTGCAGCGCACGGCAAGACAATCAAAAGCAATAATGCAGTGCGCATCGTTGACCCTCCCAGGCGTCTCGCAACCGGCTAATGCAGCATTTCCGGCTGAGCGGAGTTTACTACAGATATCAAAAGATCAGGCAACCGGCACTGTCGCCGAATTCCGACGCTCAGGACGCTATTTTTCGACTAACCAGCGCAGTAATGCTTCCTGTACTTCCTCGCCCGGACCGCGGTGAATATCGGTGTGATTGTGCAGCATTACCACGATGTAACGATTTCCCGAACGTGCCTGAAAATAGCCGGCGATCGAGCTAACGTGATCCAGCGACCCGGTCTTCATGTGAGCCATGCCGGTCAGGACGCCGTTTCGAAACCGCCGCGACATTGTCCCGTCCAGCCCCGAAAGTGAAAGCGACGACAGGTATTCAGGCATGTTTGTGCTTTTGTATGCGTAGCGAAGCAGATCGGCAAGATGCCGGGCCGTCATCCTCGATTCACGTGACAAGCCAGCGCCGTTATCCAGCCTGAGTTCGGCGAAGTCCATCCCCTTGGTGGCTAACCACTGGCGTACAACTTTGCGGCCGGCCGCTTCGGTACCCGGGGGCCCAAAGGCCTCAGCCCCGAGTGTGTACAGAAGTTGCCGCGCCATAACGTTATTGCTGTGCTTGTTGACCCTGGCAATGATGTCCGACAGTGGCAGCGATTCGAAGGAAAATGCCGGTTCAAGGTCTTCGGGGACGATGACATTTTTCCACTTGCCAGCAATCCGACCATCGGATTCCTGCCACAGCGATCGGAAAAGGCCAAAGGTAAACTCATTGTGGCTTAAGACAGTTCTATCCATCGAGTAGAATTCGCAGCCGCTCGGGAAGCGGCCAGTGAAGGTAATGCGACTCACGTCTTCGTTCGGCGTGATGGTTATTCCTCGCTGGTAGCCGCGGCAGGATCCGTTCGTAACCCGGAGCTGATTGACGATCAGAAGATTTTCGAGCGGCGGCTCGAGTTGCACTTTGACCCTGGAGGATGCGACATCCGGCTCGAAGTAGTAGCGCACTACCTTGAAGTTTGTGAGCATCGCGTTTGGCGCGACGTTGTACGCACGCAGCGGTTCGTGATCGAACGCAGCGGGATCATAGTTGCCAATGTCAAAATGGCTGTCGTCAATCAGTAAATCACCATCGATGGTAGAAATTCCCAGCCGGCGAATTCGCCGCAGCAACTGCCAAAACCGTTCAGTCACCAGGTAGGGATCACCGTGTCCCTTCAGCAGCAGATCTCCATCGAGAACACCGTCTTTGATCTCACCCATCAGGTACACGTCGGTTTTCCACGTGTAGGTTGGCCCAAGCATATCCAGGGCAACCAGCGTGGTCAGCATTTTCTCAACAGAAGCCGGATTTCGCGGTTCGGCATCATTCCACGACAGCATCACCTCTCCTGTGTCGAGACTCTCCACGTACACGCTCAGGGTGTGTTCCGGAACCCTCCGGTAATTCAGCGCGTTTTTTACTGATATCGGCAGAGCTTGCTGCGCATACAGGACCGAAGGGTGTAAGAAAACAAGAACAAGAAACAATTTATGAATAGCGGTCACGCTCGATCCTGGCTCAATTGACTGGTTTCCTGATACGGAATGATTTCATTCTGTCATAGAGCGTGGTCGGCCGGACGCCAAGCAGCTCCGCCGTTCCGTCCTTGCCCGAAACTTTCCAGTTTGTGGCTTTCAGCGCCGCGATAATATTGCTCTTCTGCAATTCACTCATTTGCTTGTCGGTCAGTATCTGATTATCAATCTTTCGGTCGTGTGACTCCTTTGAGTCAGGCAGCACAGGATGGTTCTGCGGCATCGACAAGTCCAGTCGCAAGGTACGCCCCTTCGACAGTATGACCGCGCGTTCAATGACATTCTTCAACTCGCGCACATTGCCGGGCCAGTCATATGCACTCATCACCGCGGCCTGGCTACGGGTCAGTTTAAATGGGCCCCGGCCGAAGTCGTTGCAGATACTTTCCAGAAAGTGTTGCGCGAGCTGAATGACGTCCTCCGGTCTTTCCCGCAGCGGAGGCACCTCGATTGGAAAAACACTCAGCCGATAGAACAAATCCTCGCGGAATTTGCCGCCAACCACCAGCTCCTCGAGATTCCTGTTGGTGGCTGCGATCACGCGGACGTCGACAGACCGCGTAATGTCATCGCCAACCCTTTCAAATTCGCTCTCCTGCAGTACCCGCAGCAATTTACCCTGTAATTCTACCGGGATCTCACCAACTTCATCGAGGAAAATGGTCCCGCCGTCGGCCAGCTGGAAGCGGCCCACCCGATCTCGATGGGCGCCGGTAAATGCACCTTTAACGTGTCCGAAGAATTCGCTTTCAAACAGCTCTTTCGGGATCGATGCGCAATTGACTTTGACCAGCGGCGCCGCGGACCTGGGACTTCGCGCATGAATGGCATGTGCCACCAGCTCCTTGCCAACACCGGACTCTCCCAGGACGAGTACGTTGGCTGGTGTTTGCGCGACAGCGTCCACTTGCGAAAGCATATGTTTCAGCGCCGGACTCGTGCCAACAAAGCGGCCGAAGTTCATTGAAACGTTGACTTCTTCCCTCAGGTAATCCCGCTCACGTTCGAGTTCTTCCCTGAGGCTCGCGTTCTCTGCCAGGGTCGCGCGCAATTTCCGCTCTGCACGTTTCCTCTCGGTAACGTCCTTCGACGCGACCAGCATTTGGTGAACACGACCCGAGGCGTCACGATCAGATATCGCGGACATGACAAGATCCAGCACCTGTCCGTTTTTTGTCACCATTTGGCGTTCCTGGTTACTGAACGCACCACCGTCAATTACGTCCTGCAGGCGGCCCGCGGCAAATCGTTTACGATCCGCTTCGCTGTAAAAGTCCATGATCGAACGTCCCACGACTTCGTCGCGTGCATAACCCATTTTCTGCAACCAGTGATCAGTTGCGGTGACAATACGCCCGTCGACATCAACCGTATGCAACATGGCCGGCGTTGCGCGATACAGCTGGCGATACTTCCAGTCGGCTCGCGACTGATCGGATCTCTCGGTATATATCGCAACAGTGCGAACGAATGAGCCGCCCGGATCGTGCTCAACCAGCGAATTGGTCAGGCATCTCACGATCTCACCGCTCTTTGTTCGTAAGTCAACAGGCTTGTTCTCGAGTCTGCCGGCCCGCCGCAGCGTTGGCGCCAACTCATTGTCGATACGTTTTGCACTCTCCGCAGTTGCAAACTCGCCCGGCCGCCTGCCTATCATGTCGCGGCGCGCATAGCCCAGGCGGGCAAGGAAGGCGTCGCTGACATCGAGGTAACGGCCATCTTCGCCAATGGAGGTCGCCATGATCGGTGCCTTGCGAAACAGCCATTGATAATCATGCTGTGAGGTCATGCTGGAGCATTATACGGGATTTCGTAAATTCAGTCACGATATTTCGTAAATTACGAAATATCGTATTTCAGGATTCGATGTTAAATGATTGTTTTTAAAGCATTGTTAGAGTTGGCACAGCTTGTGCATTACAGATTGCGCAGATATTGATCGCGATGGCGAAATGCGCCATCACTCACTTGAATGGATGCACAAAATGACACTCAACAGGAATAGAATGTTCGCGACTATCATCGTATCCGGCCTGTTCGTGGCCAGTGCCCCGGCGGCAGATGCCACGGATGCTATTGCCGAAACAACGGCGGCAACCACAGCTGACACCGCCGAGCTGAACAGGACGCTCGCCGAATCGGCGCATACCGCTGCCGTCGAGGACGCAATCAAGGCAATACTGGCCGACAACAAACTGGAGCTTGATATCCGCCTTATCGGCCGTACATCAGTGGTAATCGCGGACAGCAGGTAAGCCGTCCCGCAATTTTCGGCGATCTTAGGCTCTCAGGGCATTTCTCCCCCGACTGCCGTTTGCTTACGATTCGCCGTTTTGACAAGGAGCCGGGGATCGTTCCCGCGGATCGTGACCAAATGACCAAAGAATTTGGTTTCTCCGGCTCCTTTCTTTTTTTCCTGCTACTCCCCATAGCGCCGGCGGTGATTCTCCGCCCGTTCGCCGCGCGCCTGCATATTGCGGGCACTGATCCTCCGGCGCAGCCGCTTTAGCCAGAGCCTTGCCCAGGCAAATTCAAGCCCCAGGATCGCCAGGCCGACCGGAATGAGGACCAGTGCCGGACCTGGGGCGACAATCATTACGATCCCAATGGCCAGGACGGAAATACCAACGACAGCAATCGCGATGCGCTTCGCCAGTTTGTAGGTTTCTTTAAGAGGCGCCATCGGCTGATCGCAAAGGTTGCTGATATGCACAATAGACTGAATACAAAGCCACGCACACTTGCTTTTGGCTGATCATAACGTAGCCTTTAGTGATGGTTTGCACAACAAGGCTCTGCTTCTTTCCTTTCGTATTCCTGCTCGCCGTTACCGTTGCGGGACCGACTGCGGCCAAGGACACCCTGTCAGTCGCGGCGGATGCGCCGGCCGTTCCTCTTTCGCCGCGTGTTCCCGGCAGAAATTTTGTGCGGCTGCCAACGCTGGAATTCAGGTTCGAGATTCACACTCATTGTTCCAATGGCCGGTCACCCGAAGCACTTTCATTGAGCGTCGCCGACACACGAATATCGCTGCCGGCCGACCAAGTCATCAGTGACGGCCCGACAGAAATCAGTCTGCGAATTCCGGCCGGTCAGATCGCGCCGCTTGTCGTTGAGGATTTCTGTGTCGTGCAGGTGGCGAAAAATGGCGACAGCATAAGCGAGGCGCCAACGCGAATTACTATTCATGCGGCCCTGTCGGCACAGGCCTCGTTGCTGTGCGAAGGCGACGAAGACAAGGCAATAACCTATGTGTCACAACCGCTGGACGTCTCGCTTGTGTGCGACAGACCAGAGGTAGACGAAGCATCTCAGGTCGAGTAAATGCTGCTAATCCACTGCAACCGAAAGGTGCCGGTCCAGAAACTCGAGCGCGCGGGTCCAGGCCTGCCCCGCCACTGACTCGTTGAAGTTGGCACTGGCCGGATTGGCAAAAGCGTGCGCAGCATCGGGATAAATTTCGATTTCGACATTCTTGCCAAGACTCTCAAGCGTTTGCTCAAAGCCACGCACCGTTGCCACCGGAATGCCACGGTCATTGGCGCCAAACAAGCCAAGTATGGGCACGTTTAGCGGCGCAAGACGCTCGGCATCATTGGTGACGGGACCGTAAAAGATAACGGTTGCATCAAGATCATCAGCGAAAAGAATCGCGGTATTCAGGGCCCAACCGCCGCCAAAGTCCCAACCAAGCACCCCTATTCGGGGTGCCTGACCGGACTCGGCCAGGAACTGATAGGCCTGACGAATATTGTCCTCCGCAAGATCGGGACTCTCGACAACCCTGACCATCAACGCCCGCGCATCTGCGGGTGAATCAGCGCTGCGGCCAGCGAACAGATCTATCGCCAGCACGACGTAGCCCTCGGCAGCGATTCGATTAGCCATCGCGCGTACGTCATCATTCAGGCCCCACCATTCGTGAATAACGATGACGCCCGGCAGGGGATCGACCATGTCAGCAGGGAATACGAAATGGCCGTAGACCAGTTCCTCCTCGACCTCCGCATACGGCAATGTCTCTGCGACAACCGGCCTTTGTGGCGCTGTTTCTGCAGGTGAGCCGCCATTAGCAGCTGGTTGCTGCGTCGTCGTGTCGACACTTTGCGGTGGCGCATCAGGCTGACCACCGCCGGTGCCTTGCGAACCGATATCGCATGCAACCAAAACGGACAACGACAGGATCGCTGCCAGAATCAGTAACGGGCCGCCGCCGGTCTGCCTGCTCATAAAATCACCCCTTGAAATAAGCGGAGTAGTTTAATGCAAAATCGCCATAACTGGCAGTAGGGCATACAATTTTGGCACCATTGGCCACTTAGAAACTGTGACGTGAATCTTGCACCGATATGACTCTATTACAGGAAGCCGTTATTTACCTCATTGCCGCGCTGATCGCGGTACCTATCAGCAGGAAACTGGGATTCGGATCAGTCCTCGGCTACCTGGCGGCCGGCATCATCATTGGCCCGTTTGGACTGGGCTTCATAACAGACACCGAACACATTCTGCATTTCGCCGAATTGGGCGTCGTATTTCTTCTCTTTGTCATCGGCCTCGAATTGCAACCATCCCGTTTATGGGTACTGCGGCGAATGGTGTTCGGACTGGGAAGCGCCCAGGTCGTTATCAGCGCGGGTGCGATTTCAGTGGTCGGATTATTGTTCGGACTTGCTCTCACTGAAGCTGTGCTGGTGGGTTTCATACTTGCTTTGTCGTCCACCGCGTTCGTGCTGCAGTTGCTCGCTGAAAAAAAGGAGTTGACGACCACGCATGGCCGTGCCGCGTTTACCATACTGCTGTTTCAGGATCTCGCCGTTATCCCTTTGATCGCGATAATTCCAATGTTCGGTGCTACCGCAAGCCAGGGCTTTGAGTTCCGCGGTTTCGCCATGGCTGTGGCCATTATCGGCGGCCTGGTTATCGGCGGCCATTACTTGCTGCGGCCGGTCTTGAGAATTGCGGCACGCACTCAAATGCCTGAGATTTTTACAGTAACCGCACTGCTGGTCGTCATTGGCGCCGCGCTGCTGATGCAGGCGGCGGGCATGTCGATGGTGCTCGGAGCGTTCATTGCCGGCATGCTGCTGGCGGATTCAGAATACCGGCATGAACTTGAAGCGGACATCGCACCCTTCAAGGGGCTGCTGCTCGGCTTGTTTTTTATCGCGGTCGGTATGTCGGTCGATCTCGGTTTGTTGGTACAGCATCCGGGCACGATCATGCTGATCGTCATCTGCCTGATGGTCGTCAAGGCGGCAGTTCTGTTTCCGCTGGCCAGGTTATTCGGCATTTGTGACATGAGAGGTGCCTCCAGCCTGGCTGCGGTGCTGTCTCAGGGCGGTGAATTTGCCTTTGTACTTTTTGCCATTGCCGCACGTCATCAAATCATACAATCAGATGTGATCGATCAACTGATCCTCGCCGTCGCGGTCTCAATGTTGTTGACGCCGGTTGTTTACTTGCTCAACCAGCAATTCGTTTCGCGAATGGAGAAAGACGAAGCGCCCGAGTATGACCAGATGGAGGGTCAGCAGCATGCCGTCATCATCGCCGGATTCGGCCGCTTCGGTCAGATCGTCGGCCGCCTGCTGGCAATCGTTGGCCGGCCCTTTACCGCACTCGAGATTGACGCATCCCAGGTCGACGTCGTCCGTAGGTACGGGAACGTCGTGCACTACGGCGATGCCTCGAAGCTGGACCTCCTGCGCGCAGCCGGCGCAGAACATGCCAGACTTTTCGTGCTGGCGATCGACGATGTCGAAGCATCGATCAAGACCGCGCAGACAGTTACCAGGCATTTCCCGGATCTGACCATCGTTGCGCGTGCCAGGAACCGCCGCCATGAATATCATCTGATGGACCTTGGCATAAAACACATATTTCGTGAGACGCTTTTGTCCAGCCTCGCAATGAGTGAGCAGGTGCTGTTTGACCTTGGTTTCGAAGAACAGGAAATCCATCGGCTTATCGCGACATTTCGTGAAAAAGACGATCAGCTGATCCGCGAGCAACACGCCGTGCAACACGATGAAGAACAGCTTATTCAGACGGCCCGCGACACCGCACGCGAGCTTGAATTACTGCTCAGGAGTGATTTGAAGCGATAGAAGACAGAGGTGGTCCCGAAAAATCGGACAGCGGTATAAGTGGATTCCAAGCCTGACATGAGCCATGTTATTGGCAACAAAATCAGGAGGCAATCATGCCAGGAAGACCACGCCGGAATCACACCCCGGTATTCAAATCGAAAGTTGCGTTGGCGGCGATAAAGGGCGACAAAACGGCCACAGAGTTGTTGCAACAGTTTGATGTTCACCCGAACCAGATCACGCAGTGGAAGACGCAGCTGCTGGATCGGGGCGGTATTGTGTTTGAGGGCGGAGCGCAGAAGGAATCACCACCGATCGACCTGAAGGCGCTGCATGCGAAGATTGGCGAGCTGATGCTGGACAATGATTTTTTTAAAAGGTGCGCTCAACAAAGCCGGCCTGCTGAGCGCAAGACGATGATTGACCGGACACACCGGCTGTCC
>SMUY01354318.1_pt1 | contig 10977 bp, 8 predicted proteins | sample 2456441 | NCBI WGS metagenome assembly SMUY01 (sample SAMN11095931, study PRJNA526329) | marine sediment metagenome | biome: Marine sediment; feature: Surficial sediment; material: Deep marine sediment; isolation source: Hadal surficial sediment | place: Pacific Ocean | collected 2014-11 | depth 0-1...
AAAGCATTATTAAATATTATTTATACAGCAAATTGGATTAATAGTCATCAAAATGCGTTTTTCAAAATTTATAATATTTCTCCACAGCAGTATAACATCTTAAGAATATTGAAAGGAGCTGGGAAACCTTTAAAAGTTCAAACTATTAAAGATAGAATGATAGAAAGAGCGCCAAATGCAACACGTTTAATGGATAAACTTTGCGGAAAACAATTAATAGAACGTATTGCTTGTCCAGAAGACAGACGTGTAGTCCATATTGAAATAACAAAAAAAGGCTTATCCCTTTTAGGTAAAATATCGAAACAAATGAATTTGGATTTTATAAAAAATTTAAACGAAAAAGAAGCTGGTCAGTTAAGTGATTTGCTTGATAAAATTAGATAGAAAAAATTTAACAAAATAGTTTCCATGGAAACTATATTAAGAAAGGAAATTTTAAATGAAATTAAATACAATTAAAACAATAGGAAGAAGTGATTTTATAAATATGGGACCAATTAAATTGCGTCAACCTATTCCAACAAAAGACATAGAAATGATAGATCCATTTATATTATTACACCATTATGGACCTTATACAATTGATGAAGAAAATAATCCGTTTGATTTAGGACCACATCCACATCGTGGATTTGAACCTGTAACGTTCTTAATACAAGGCGAGCAATTGCATCGAGATTCTTTAGGACATAAAAGTACTGTAAAGTCTGGAGATGTGCAATGGACGACAGCTGGAAGAGGTATAATACATTCTGAAGGTCCAACAAAAGAATTTGTTAGAAAAGGAGGAACACTTGAAGGTATTCAGCTTTGGTTGAATTTACCAGCTGATAAGAAAATGATTCAGTCCAATTATCAACATATAAAGAATGAAGATTTTGAAGTAGTTTCTTCTAAAGATGAAAAAATAAGTATTAAAATTATTGCAGGTAGTCTTGAAGATAAATCTGGAAAAATTGCTACACAAACATCTGTGAATGCCTTTATGATTGCTGTTGAAAAAGAAGGTTATTATGAGTTTAAAATTCCTAAAGAGCATCAGTCTTTAATTTATTTGTTAAATGGTGATGTTGTTGTTAATAGCAAGGAACAATTGCTAAAAGATGAAAACCAGCTTATTGAATTTCATCAAGATGGTGAAGGGTTTTCAATAAAAGGAAACGAAAAGAGTAAACTCTTGTTTTTATCTGGTGTGCCAATTAAAGAGCATGTTGCAAGTTGGGGACCATATGTTATGAATACACAAACAGAGATTATGGAAGCTATGCGAGATTACCAAATGGGTAAAATGGGATTTCTTCCTGTGAGCTAAAAAGAGCATCCGAAAGGATGTTTTTTTATATAAAAAAAACGATATTTGTGTTTCATTTTGCGCAAAGGATTATTCATTGTATTTTATTTCAAATTATTGAAGTCGTGAATACTTTGTATTTGCAGTGATATCCTTTTTTATGTTGAATTAAGTTGAGCATCTCTTTGAACTTATTTCAATCAGATAGTTTGATACTGAAACAATCCTGATAACTATCGGGACAGCATAAAAAAGATATAATGAATAGCCTGACCACGCTTTTAGCGTGATGTGTATAAAAATAATTAATTATGGCAATGAATAAAAACACAGTGTTGGCTTGGGCTACCACGATAATGATTTTTGTAGGATTAGGATTAATAGCTCTCGGAGCATTTAGATACGACGAAATAGCAGGCTGGGGATTTGCAGCCGTTGGCGTTGGCTTTTTTGCAATTGCCTGGGTGTTTAACGCATTAAAAGGTAGAGTTTAATGAGTGACGATAAAAAAGTAATCTTTTCAATGTCTGGAGTTACCAAGACATATAAAGGGGCAAATACTCCGGTTTTAAAAAATATATATTTAAGTTTTTTCTATGGAGCTAAAATTGGAATTTTAGGACTTAATGGTTCTGGTAAATCTACCATATTAAAAATTATTGCTGGTATCGATAAAAATTATCAAGGTGATGTGGTGTTTTTGCAAAACTATTCAGTTGGATATTTAGAGCAAGAACCACATCTTGATGAAAACAAAACAGTTATTGAAATTGTAAAAGAAGGAGTCGCAGAAACGGTTGCTATTCTTGATGAATATAACAAAATAAACGATATGTTTGGTTTAGAAGAAGTCTATTCTAATCCGGACAGGATGGATAAATTAATGGTACAACAAGCCAACCTTCAAGATAAAATTGAAGCGTCTAACGCTTGGGAACTCGACACTAAATTAGAAATAGCGATGGATGCATTGCGTACTCCGGACGCTGACAAAAAAATAGGAATATTATCCGGTGGTGAGAGGCGTCGTGTAGCTCTATGTCGTTTGCTATTACAAGAACCAGATGTATTATTATTGGATGAACCCACAAATCATTTGGATGCTGAGTCCGTACATTGGTTAGAACATCATTTAGCCCAATATAAAGGAACTGTAATTGCAGTGACACATGATAGATACTTTTTAGATAATGTTGCTGGGTGGATTTTGGAGTTGGATAGAGGAGAAGGTATACCTTGGAAAGGAAACTACTCGTCATGGTTAGACCAAAAATCTAAACGTATGGCTCAAGAAAGTAAAACAGCATCTAAACGTCAAAAAACTTTAGAGCGTGAATTAGAATGGGTTCGCCAAGGTGCTAAAGGTCGTCAAGCTAAACAAAAAGCACGTTTAAAGAACTATGATAGGCTAATGAATCAAGACCAAAAGCAATTGGATGAAAAACTGGAAATCTATATTCCAAATGGACCACGATTAGGAACTAATGTTATAGAAGCCATTGGAGTTAGCAAAGCATATGATGATAAATTACTTTATGAAGATTTAAATTTTAAATTACCTCAAGCGGGAATAGTTGGTATTATTGGACCAAATGGTGCAGGAAAGACTACTATTTTTAGAATGATTATGGGAGAGGAAACTTCGGACAAAGGTGAATTTAAAGTTGGTGAGACTGCTAAAATTGCTTATGTAGATCAGGCACATTCAAATATAGATTCTGAAAAGACTATTTGGCAAAACTTTAGTGATGAGCAAGAACTCATAATGATGGGAGGAAGACAAGTAAATTCTCGTGCCTATTTGAGTCGGTTTAATTTCAGTGGAAGCGAGCAAAATAAAAAAGTAAAACAGCTTTCAGGTGGTGAACGTAACCGTTTACATTTGGCAATGACCCTAAAAGAAGAAGGCAATGTATTACTTTTAGATGAACCTACTAACGATCTTGATGTTAATACATTACGATCTTTGGAAGAAGGTTTGGAAAATTTTGCCGGTTGTGCCGTAGTGATCTCTCACGACAGATGGTTTTTAGATCGAGTTTGTACACATATTCTTGCTTTTGAAGGTAATTCTCAAGTGTATTTCTTTGAAGGTGGTTTCTCCGATTATGAAGAAAATAAAAAGAAACGTTTGGGTGGAGATTTAATTCCTAAACGTATAAAGTATAAGAAGTTAATTAGATAAATTTTTTTCTAATAATTATCGTATAAATGACCTTCGGTAAAGTCTTTGTAGACTTTGTTGTCATCTTCAGACTGTAAATTAGTACTCTTACTTAATTACTTAGTTTCAGCTTTGAGCTTAAAATATTTTCTAACTCCTAATAACATTAATACAAGAAAAATCAATCCTGTTATTGTGAAAATTGTTAAAATATTAATTTGTTCAATTGAAGAAAATGTACGAATTGTTGTTGGCAATAAAGTGTATAACATAATTAGGTAATGATTTGGGGTTTATAGCATGTCAAAGATATGACTTATTTTAAAAAAAATCGATTATAAATGATATTATTTATTTGAATACCAGCTAAATAGAATTATGAAATAATATTTGTTTGGGTTATTTAAAATTAAAATATTAATAGCAAATTACTATTTATAGTTTAAAATGTTTGATTAATTTTAGCTTCGAAAATTAACAACACTTTTGAAAGATACTTTTAAGCATAAAGGACTACGGCAACAATTAGTTAATCTAATTAAAGCCAAGGGGATAACGAATAAAAACGTATTAAATGCCATAGGCAAAGTGCCAAGACATTTGTTTATGGATTCCGGATTTTTAGACCATGCCTATCAAGATAAACCATTTCCAATTGCTGCAGACCAAACCATATCTCAACCTTATACTGTAGCATTCCAAACGGAATTATTACAAATTAAAAAAGGAGATAAAGTTCTTGAAATAGGAACAGGTAGTGGTTATCAAGCGGCTATATTATGCGAACTTGGTGCAAAAGTATATAGTATAGAACGTCAACTAGAGCTTTATAAAAAAACAGGTAAGTTTTTAGACAAATTAGGATATAGAGTTAAAAAACTCATATTTGGCGATGGTTATAAAGGTTTAGAAGATGAAGCGCCTTTCGATAGTATTGTTGTTACTGCCGGAGCTCCTTTTGTACCCAAAGCGTTGATGAGCCAACTAAAGATAGGAGGACGACTTGTTATTCCTGTTGGTTATGATGTGCAAACTATGACCTTGTATATTAGAAAAGATATCAAGGAATTTGAAAAGCACGAACTTGGAGAGTTTCGTTTTGTGCCTTTATTAGAAGATAAGAATTAATTAGATTTTTATACCTTGTTCATTATAATCACTAACTATTATGATACGAAAATTTCTTGTTATAACGCTGCTGAGTTTTTCATTTATAGCTGCAAGTTCTCAAAATCTTAATGAGCTGTCATTAAAATATGCCAAAGCTTCATTCAACGAATTGCATGAGTTTTTTAGTCTGCCTAATAATGCTTACAATCCTGAAGAAATTGAACCCAATGTAAAATGGTGTGAAAAAGCTTTTGAAAAACGTGGTTTTAAGACACAGCGTTTAGAAACCGAAACTGTTCCATTGTTGTTAGCTACCCGAAATTATCCTAATGCCAAAAAAACAGTTTTAATATATTTGCAAGTAGATGGCCAACCTGTAGATACTACAAAATGGCATCAACCAGATCCTTATATTCCAGTTTTAAAAGAGAAGAATAATAAAGGTGATTGGGAAATTATTGATTGGAATAATCTTGAAGGTGATATTAATCTCGATTGGCGAATTTTTTCACGTTCAGCATCTGATGCTCGGGGTCCAGATATGATGTTTTTGAAAGCTATGGATATTATTAATGATCTTAATTTCAGGCCGAATTTTAACTTAAAAGTAATCATGGATTTTGAAGAAGAGTTAGGTTCGCCAAGATTACCAAAAGCGGTTTTAGATTTTAAAAGGGAATTGGTTGCTGATATGTTAGTGATTTTTGATGGTCCAAGACATTTATCTAACCAACCAACACTAAGTTATGGAGCACGAGGTATTGCAACGATTTCTTTGGAAGTCTTTGGGCCAAGAGTGCCTTTACATAGTGGTAATTATGGAAACTATGCACCAAATCCTGCAATGAAATTGTCACAGTTATTAGCAACAATGTGGCAGGAAGATGGTCGAGTTACTATTCCGGGTTGGTATGATGGTATAACTATAACTGATGAGGTTAAAGCAATTTTAAAACAAGTACCTGATGATGAAAAGCAAATTCAAAAAGACTTTGGTATTGCTTCGATCGATAATATTGGCAATAATTTTCAAGAGGCTATCCAATATCCTGCACTTGGTATTTTAGGTTTAGAAGCAGCTTGGGTCGGCAAGGAAGCTAGAACTATTATTCCAGCTACTGCAATTGCTGAAATGAATATTCGATTAGTAAAGGAAACCAATGGAGAACGTATGGTAAAGTTATTGAAAGAACATATTATTGGTCAAGGTTATTATTTAGTCGATGAAAAACCAACAGAAGACGAACGCATGACTTACGATAAAATAATACGTTTCAATTCTAAAATATCGTATGGCGCTTTTAGAACGGATTTTGATACCGAAATTGGCCAGTGGTTACGTAAAGGCATGCGCCGCGCATTTGGAAAACTCCCGATACAGATACGTACCGCAGGAGGCTCAATACCTATTTCACCATTTGTAATTACCTTAGATATTCCTGCAGTGGCTGTACCAACAGTTAATCCAGATAATAACCAACACAGTCCAAATGAAAATATTCGTTTAGGTAATTATATAGATGGGATTAAAACCATTACAGCTATCTTGATGGAGAAGTTGTAAATACTTCAGGACTACCAGTATTCGAATATTTTTGAGATTTTACCATTTTTTAATTCGAAAAGAATCATTTCAGATTTGCCTTCTTGATTGCCATTATCGTTTTTGGTTATAAATCTTTTTTCTACTACTAATGCATTAAGTCCTGAAATCATATATTCTACTTGATTTAAGCCAATTATTGCTGTGTAATGATCTCGCCAAACAACATTAGCCAATTGCTCTATAAGAATATATTGCTCTTCAGAATTGGCAGAGACTTATATTAGTCATTAGTTTTTAGAGCTTTATTTAAGGCTTCTTTTCCTCCAACTACAGGAATGGTTAAACTGGTTGCATTCAGTTTTACGGTTAACTCTGTTCCTGGTTTTGGATGAAGTGTAAATTCTTTATCACTAGAAAATATCATTAAACCGATTTGTTGTCCTTTTTTAATGATTTGGTCATCTGGCATTAAATTAAATGATACCTCATAGAATTTACCAGGTTGTAATGGTTCTCCTTTTGTCAAAGAACTATGGTTTTGAGGGTCTGCCCAACCACGAGTAATTATATTATCTGTAATCTTTGTGTTTCGCCCTTCATTCCATGGTAATGATACTAACCATATTGAAAGATTTACAGCTGGTTTAGTACTTGATAGTCTTATAGTAACTTTTGGTGTTCCTGAAATATGTATATCTTCAGTTAGCTTTGAAGTAAGGTATAATAAGCGATGATTGGTATGTTCTGCTTTTGCTAATGAAGCACCATCAAAGGAATAGTTATCCACTAAAGTTTCTGTGCCATCATGGGTTGTTTTTGTAGTGCTTAATCCGCCTTTTTCGGGAGCACCCGAACTTAAGTATAAAGTCACAGGAGAAGCATCTGGATTTGGATAATCTTTATAAGGTGTTGGATTATCTCTTTTATCATTTTCACGAACTATCCAAGCTTTAGCATCATTTTCCACACCATTTTCTATACCATGTAAATAACGTGTAAACCATCTGTTCATCATCTTCATTGGTGGTGGTCCACCATGTCCATTTTGATGATAATATATTTGAGTAGGAATACCTTTAGCTTTAGCAGCTTCGTAAATTCTGTAACTGTGTTCGGGCATCACATTCCAATCGTTAAAACCATGAGACATCAACAGCGCTGCTTTCATGGGCTCCATATCGTTAAGATAATCTCGTCCTGCCCAAAAATCGTTATAATCACCCGTAATTCTGTCCATACCATTTATCATTTCTTTATCTCGGACAGTAGCATTATTGTATTGACGTTTTGACTCGTCTCCACTATGAATAAAATCGTAAAGTACATCAATATCTTCACCTAAATACCCGCCAGGTGATCTTACCAAACCATTAGATCTGTAGTAGTGGTAATACGATGTGTTTGGTGATATTGGAATAATGGCTTCAAGCCCTTTAACTCCAGTTGTTGCTGCAGCCAGAGGAATTGTCCCGTTATAAGATGTTCCAGTCATACCAATTTTGCCTGTAGACCAAAATGCTTCTACAGTATCGTTACCATATGCTGATGTATAACCTTTTACACGACCACATAGCCAATCGATAACTGCTTTTGGAGCAAGAGATTCATTATCACCTCCAACAGTTGGAGCACCTTGGGATAAACCTGTTCCCGGAGATGAAGAGTGTACTACAATATAGCCTCTAGGAACCCAAGTTTTTATATGAGAATTTGAAATAATGGGTCGCTTTCCTGTACGGATTACTTCTGGATGTATACGTTCTTTTGCTTTTGCCCCAAGTTCATGTTTTACATCCCAAAACAATCCCTCAATATTTGCCGCAACTCCAGCAAAATAGGGACTGGAAACATACACTATTGGCAGCTTAAGACCTTCAGTTTCTGTTTGATAAGGTCTGGTAACATCTACATGCATTCTATCTGGTTTACCATCGCCATCTGTATCAAAAGTTGTTTCCACCCATAGATCATGTCTTATCCACTTATCAGGAGTGTTAAAGGCATCTACTATTTGAGCTTCTCCATCTTTAAATACAGGCGATGCTTTCGGACTTTTTTGGGCATAAGTTGTATATACAGTTACTAAAAGGATTGCAATAGCAAAAAGGAAAGTTTTGGTTTTAAAATGTATTTTCATAATTTAATCTGGTGTATTAATTTGGCAAATATTGTTTTGCTATAGGATTATCCGGTGTTTCACCTGTCCAATAAATATTTATAATCCACCATCTGTTACCATCATTAAGTAACTGAATACTATTGATACCTCTTGCAAATGGTTTGTCATCGGATTCGCTATGAAACGATTCATAAGTGCTAAAAACCTGAGTAATATTTCCGAATATGTCAGCAGTTCTATGAATTTCTTTTTCAAAAAAACCATTTTCAACCAACCATTTTCCGGAGCCAGTTATATAATCATCAACAGTCATAAAACGTGCGGAAATTTGCCCCTCCTGGTTTTTACCTGAAGGAATTAATTTAGCGTCCGGATGAAACAAATATTTCATAAGATCCCAATCTCGTTCTTCGCCTTTTTCGCCGGAAATAACAGCATATAACGTTTCTATTATGCTATCTAAGGTTTTTACTTTTTCCAAATAGATAATAGTATTATCTTGAGCATTCGAAGTAAATATAATTGTTATCAGTAATAAAAAGGTTGTCAGGTTTTTCATATCAAAAAGATTTTTCTAAAATTAATCAATAATATTCAAAAATTTCAATCCAAAAATAAAAGCATCATTTTTAAATCCATTTTGGTAGGAACGTACATAATCTAAACGTAAAAAACGAAACTTTTTAAAACCTATATTATCTATACCAATCGAAAATTCTTGATATGGCTTATTGTTTTCAGTAGAAAGCGTCTGCGCTCCAATAACCAAATTATAATTGAGTGTATTTAACAAAGGGATTTTACCCAAAATATACCCTTTAAAATTGTGTTCTGAATGAAACTCAAAATAGCTTTTGTTTGTACTTAATGCATAGTAAGGTAGGTTGTTAAACACATTGGTATAGTTGCTGGAACTCCCAATATGTGTTTGGTTACCATTAAAATGTTGATAATCCATAAACGCAATATCATCCGCATTAAAAAATGTTCCTGCTCTTAAGTTATATTGAAAATAGCCTTTATTAGCGACATTAAAACCTTGGTATAAACGCACTTTTATCTGGTCGAAATTATAACTGGAGTTTGAACCCCAAAAACCTTTTTCGTATCCCAAAAGTAATGTTGGGTATTTAGAATTTGTAATGTTATACTTGCTATCCGGATAACTAAAATACTCTTGCCCAAAATTAATGCGAGTAGATACATTCAATTTTAAAATATTATGTGTGTTAAAAGGAGAAATACCGAAGGCAGTTTCATCTAAAGGGTTATTGCTTGTATATGCATCGTTTTCATCATTAAAGAAGACTTGATTTATTGTATTAAATAGTGCTTTTCGCTTTTCATAACTTAAGGTAGAGTAGAAGCGAAAGCCGTTAAACCATTCTTGAGAATATGAGATTTGTGCAAAACTCTTATCATACAATTTCATGTAATTATCTTCAAAAAACAAGGTGCTTATTGAGTTTACTAAAGGAGAAATAGGTTGGTTCGCATTAAATTGTTGTGTAGTTATTCCGCCAGAAAGCGTTACAATAGGACGACTCATATTATTAAACTTAAACATAATCGAACTGGTGGCTCTCAAACGTTCATCGTTAAACCCATAATTTAAAGATGCATTGGCACTAAAGTATCGTCTAAACTCGTCTAAATTCTTTCTATATCTAATGCTAAATTGACTATTATAACCTTCTACTGTATTAAAATTAAGATTAGTTACTAAAGAGCTAAAGTTTAAATTCCAGTCTTTATAAGAGTTTTGGTAATTGTAACCAAAAAGAATATTTGGAAGTTTAAATTTATTATTCTTTGTATCTATAGAATCTAAATAGGTTTTAGATTTCCGTATTACTTGAATACTATCTTTTGTAACATAGTCGTTAGATTCTTCGTTGGTTAAAGGCACAGGACGAATTGTGTTCCAATAGGTAGAATCTTTTTTATTGGCTTGGTCTGCAAAGGATAATACTTCTCTTGTAAATGTTTTTTTAGTAATATTTGGAGAGAAATTATATTCACTATATACAGCGGTAAATCGACCATCGCCTTTAATCCCAAAAATACCATATTTAAAATCGATACTTTGTGAGATGAGTACCCAAAAAGTATCTTCGACTGAATAAGAGAAGGTTTGTATTAATGTAATACTATCTGCTGCAGGAATTTGAGCTTGTTGTCCAGTAATATCTAATTCCAAAGCATAAATCGACCATTGGTCTTCTACGATATAGATAGTTCCGGAAAAAATGCGATCGTTTTCTCTTTTAGGAATCACCTTAATTTTATTGATGAGGTTTCCTATATCATCATAAAAAATTCCTTCAAGTTTATAACGATAATAATTAAACGCATAATTGGCAATTGGAGAAACGATTTGGTTACCTAACTCTACAGTATTATTGTAAAAATTATAATCGACATCACTTGCAGTATTAAAACTAAAACCACTGTCGTCGCCACTCACTTTAGAAGCAATTATCTTTTCCTTTAATTTATCCGGACTTAGATATTCAATTTTTGAAATGGTTTCCGAAAGATAAATTATACCACTTCGGGTAGAATCTAATCCACCACCAAGGTCGCCTATTTCTTGTCCAAATATTTTTTCAGGAGCATCTTTTATTCTAATTAATCCACGAGAATAGAAATTGGCTTTATAAGACTTAATTTTTTCAAGCATTGCCTTTCTATTGGCAATGGTGTTTCTAATAATTCTATTAGCTGGGTTTTCGTTTGAATTG
>SMUY01177278.1_pt1 | contig 10969 bp, 10 predicted proteins | sample 2456441 | NCBI WGS metagenome assembly SMUY01 (sample SAMN11095931, study PRJNA526329) | marine sediment metagenome | biome: Marine sediment; feature: Surficial sediment; material: Deep marine sediment; isolation source: Hadal surficial sediment | place: Pacific Ocean | collected 2014-11 | depth...
TATTGCGCGGCCAGGTTGATCATGTCGGTCGAGGTGAATTTGTTCATCCATTCGCTGTTGAACATCACCACGGTTTTTTCTTTGTCGAGAATTTTATAAACCTGCTCGAGGTAGGTTTTGGCGTTCACCTCCACCTCCTCACGGGTCAGGCTTTTCCGGGTTTCGGATTTTCCGGTGGGATCGCCGATCATGCCGGTGAAATCGCCGATCAGGAACACCACCTCGTGACCCAGATCCTGAAACTGTTTCATCTTTTGCAACAGCACCGTATGGCCCAGATGCAGGTCCGGCGCGGTGGGATCGAAACCGGCCTTGACTCTCAGCGGCTTGCCTGATTTAATTGATTTTTCCAACCGCCGCTTAAGATCTTTTTCGTCAATGATCTCAGTGACTCCGCGTTGGATGATCTGGAATTGTTCTTGAACGGAAATCATGGTGCGTCCCTGGAATGACCCCGGTAGACTGGAGCTGAAATGAGCGGGGTCCGTAACGGTTGCCGAAACTCTTAAAAAAGTGAAAGCTACCATACCCCCCGATAATGTGCAATGGGTTGGCATCAACCCGCAACAAGGTTCATTCCGGTCATTGCCTCACAGCCTTTCACTGTTATGTCGGAGACCTCAATCAAACCCCTGCAAAAGTTTCACCAGGCGGCCTGCGGATTTCTGGCGCTGAATCTGGTTTATCTCCTGCTGATTTACCTGTTTCTTCCCCCCTTTAATTTAGCCCTGCCGGAAGCGGCCGGCTATACATTTTTTGCGCTGGCCTTGTTCGGTGTGCTGTCGTATTTTATTTATAAGGGATCAAAAAACCTGGCCGTGGCGCTGGCCGCCATCTATTCCGCCCGCTCGTTGTGGGCGGCGTATACTCTGACCACTGGCGAGGCCTTTGCCGCTGTGCCCTATGTGTTGCCGTGTCTGCTGATCACCGTGTACCTGCTGGGCCGTCCGGTTTGGAACTGGCCTTGACCGGAGCTTGCGAGGATTGAAATATGAAAACACTGGTTCTTGATGGACAGCGCCTGACTCTGGATAATGCCGTGGCCGCGTTGCGGAGCGGTGCCGTGTTCAAGGTTTCCGCTCCAGCCAAAAAAAAAGTTCAAAAAGCCCGCCGGGTCATCGAAGACGCGATTCGGGATAAAAAAGTTATCTATGGGGTCACCACCGGATTTGGCGCGTTCAGCGATGTGGTCATTTCCCGTGCCCAGGGCAAACAGCTTCAGAAAAATATTCTGATGAGCCACGCCGCCGGGGTCGGGCCGCCGTTTTCCGATGAAGTGGTGCGCTGCATTCTCCTCTTGATGATCAACAGCAAGGCCAAGGGCTATTCGGGGTTGCGCCTGTCGACCTTGGACGCCTTACTGCGCCTGCTGAACAAGGGCGTGTGTCCGGTGGTGCCGGAGCAGGGGTCGGTCGGCGCCAGCGGTGACTTGGCGCCTTTGGCGCATCTGGCTTTGGTGCTGATCGGCAAAGGCCGGGCTCGGTATCGGGGCCGCACATTGTCCGGCGCCCAGGCCCTCAGGCAGGCGGGCATCCCGCCGGTGGAACTGGCCGAAGGCGAGGGCCTCGCTCTCGTCAATGGCACCCAGGTGATGACCGCCCTCGGTGCGCTCACCCTGCACCAGGCATCGCGTCTGGCGAAAACTCTGGACATCGCCGCGGCCATGAGCCTGGAAGTGCTGTTGGGAACGAAAACCCAGTTTCACAAACGCATCCATCAACTGCGCCCGCATCCCGGGCAGATCGATTGCGCCGCCAACATGCGCCGCATCACCGACGGCAGTGAGATCATCTCCTCGCACAAGGATTGCGGCCGGGTGCAGGATGCCTATTCCCTGCGTTGCGTGCCGCAAGTGCATGGCGCCAGCCGGGACACCCTGCGCTATGTTCAAAAAGTTTTGGAAATCGAAATAAATTCCGCCACCGAAAATCCGTTGGTGTTTGCCAACGGCCAGGTGCTTTCGGGCGGTAATTTTCACGGTCAGCCGGTGGCGTTGGCGCTGGACTATCTGGCCATCGCGCTGGCCGAGTTGGCGAATATTTCTGAGCGGCGCATCGAACGCATGGTCAATCCCAACCTCAGCGGCCTGCCGTCGTTCTTGGTTGAGGAAGGCGGTCTCAATTCGGGATTCATGATCGCGCAATACACCGCGGCGGCGCTGGTGTCGGAAAACAAAGTGTGGGCGCATCCGGCGTCGGTCGATTCCATCCCGACCTCGGCCAACAAGGAGGATCATGTGAGCATGGGGACGATAGCGGCGCGCAAAGCCCGGCAAGTGGTGAACAACGTCCAGCACGTTGCGGCCATCGAATTGTTATGCGCGGCGCAAGCGCTGGACCTGTTCACCAACCTCAAGCCGGGGCGCGGCACCCTCGCCGCTTACCGGGTGATCCGCCGGCACGTCAAGCATTTGCAACGCGATCGGGAACTGGCGCCGGACATCGCAACCATGGCCGGCTTGATCGACCATGGCGACATTCTAAACGCCGTCGAAAAAGTGACTGGACCCTTGTTATGAATCGAGGACACTCCTGATGAATGCGGATGTTATTTTTATGACGCCGGGGCGCCCGTTGCTGAACGAGATCGGCCGCGCTTGGCTGGGGTTGCAGAAGTCCTCCGCTCCAGAGTTGAACCGTGCCGTGGTGGAGCTCTTTGAACAGCTGAGCCGCAGTGTGGGGTTTGCCGATAATCACCAGGGAGAAAAACACCAGGAAAATTTCAACTTGATCCTGCGCTATGCGTATCCTGAAATCCTGATTGATCTCGCCGATCTGGTGTACGTTCAGCATGAGCGGCCCATGGTGTTTTTGAATTTGGATCACCTGCGGGCCAACGCCCACAGCGATCCTCAATCGCCGGTTGCCGTGGCGTCGGTGGAAAAACTTTTTCCGCAAATGGAAATTTTATTTCGGGCGCTGGCCGATCACCTGAAACAAAATCCGACCTTGCGGGACGATCCGACGATTGTGAAACTGCTGGCGGAAAGTTACAGCGGGTACCTTCTCCGGACCAAAAATTTCCCGTGGGAGGATCCGTTGCAGGAGACGATTCCGCCGGGCACACAACCGGTGTTGGATGTGGCCACCGGCTTGACCGGTTTCAGTCTCATCCACGACTGGCCGTCCGGGCACCCCCTTCTGGTGCTGACCGACAGCATGCCGTTCATCGTGGCGGGGTTGAACCATTTTAAAAATCAGACGGGCAAACACAACGTCGAAATCCTGAAAATGGAATTTCCTGAGCGCAATTCGATTCGGCGACGGTTTGGCAACATCCACGTCAGTAAATTTCTGCATCATCTGGAACGGCCGGAGCGCCAGGGGTTTCTCCGCTGGGCGCTCGACCATCTGGAACCGCAGGGCAAGCTGTTCATCATCGACACCGATCTGGAAAACCGGATTTTGCTGGCGGCCAGGGATCCTTCCTATAGAGATAAACTGATGCCGGGGTATCTGGAAACGCTGGTGCCGATCGAGGAAAAATTCTGTCACAACCTGGTGGACGATATCCGCGAACTCGGGTTCACGGTCGAAACTTTCGATTTTCACGAATACCATGACGAGACCGACGCCTACAGTCACTTCCCCGGCGACGATTTAACGATCAAATTTCTCGGTTTCGAAATCCTCGCCAAAAAAAATTGAAGTCATAAAGCCGTTGCTTCCAGCGGGAAGGCCATTGCATAAATGTGGTTTTCTGGAAAACATGGATTCTTGGTCGCGGATCGTTCCTCAGAATGACAGTCGATACTATTTTGTCATCCTGAGTGCAACGAAGGGTCTCGGTTTTGTGTCGTTGCCCCACACCAAGGAGCAAGCCCCCTAGCCCCCTTCGGAGAAGGGGGGACGCATCGGCCCGCTCATTGGAACGTTGAGATTCGGTCAAAAAATTTTAGTGTGCAAAATGTTCCCTGGCATCCTGCTCGATAATTGCTGAGTCCATTACAAAGTCTGACCATTTTGCGCCGGCACTTCGCCGGCGGGCGTTGCCCGGATTATTTGAGGGATTGACGGATGCGTTGCCATTCGCCAGCCACCGCTTTTTCGGCTTTACTTTCCATGGCGCGGTAGCTGGCAACGGTGCGCCGGCCGAGTTCGGTGAGCTGGGTGCCGCCGCCGCCGACCCCCCCCTGCTGACGGGTGACGAGAGGCTGGCGGAAACAGCGGTTCATGGTGTCCACCAGGTCCCAGGCCCGCCGGTAGCTCAGCCCCAGGTCGCGCGCCGCCCCGGAAATGGAACCGGCCCGGTCGATGGCTTCGAGCAGGTCCACCTTGCCCGGACCGAGGGCGATTTCCTTGCCGGTCATAATGCGAAAACGCGATCGGCATTGGGTTTTGGTTTTTTTGGGGGAGGCCAAATCAGACTCAGCGTGAAGCCGTCTTCCGGACGATTCCAACCACGTTGGGAATCGGCCAGGCGAGGGTGTTGACGTCGTTCGCGTTGAACCGGCTGGAGTAACTTCCTACAAATTCAAACTCCTGTGAGCCGGAATGGATATACAGCTGGGCTTGCGGACCGCCTTCAACATACATGGCGCGTTTGAGGTGGATCGGCAATTGCATCAGAATGTCGATCAAATCATGCGTGCTGTAGGGTGAGCGAACGTGAATGAACAGCAGGTTGCCGGACGAGTCCGCTCCGATGGCGGCAGTGCTCCAGACTTTATCTTGCGGCTCCCAGGTATTTTCCCCGTCGCAGGAAATCATGCGAATGCTTTGAATCAACGTGTGATAATTTTTTCGCAGTTGATCCACATCCTGGCAATCGCGGTCGAGAATCTGCACCGCGGGCAGGCCGGATCTTTTGGCATCGAAGGCCAACACCGCCCGGTCCTTGGAAAACCAGGTGTTGTTGACGTGGCCGATGGTCTGCATCAGAGAGACGCTGGTTTTGTTGTCTGTCTGATACAGACTGGCGTTGATGACCGCTACCAGACCATTTTGTTTGGCCCAATTTTTGCCGGATAGCCTTTTGCCGTTGGCGGCGGCGGAAGCGTTCAACAGGCGGAACTGGAATTTTCCCGGATCGATCCGCAACACGCGGATCAAAGAATCTCCGGCGATGGATTTCTGGGAGGCGACAAAGGCGCCAAAATCCAGTCCGGGCTCAAGAGCCACCCATTGGTTTAAAACTTCAGCCTTTTCAGAGCCTGAAAGGTTGGCGCTGGTTCCTAATATAATTATCCAGCTGATGAACCCCACGCATAATGTATTTATATTAAAACGCATGTCAGGGCGCTTTCCAAGATTGGGTTCCACTGGCAAGGGTGGCCAGGCGTCGTTTCCGAAGCCTTGCAACTATTTAAGAATAAAACCCCGGCCATTCAATTATAACAATAAAATCGGGGGGTTGGGCCGGCTGTTTTGCATTGTTTTTAACCCGCTTGAATAAATATTCTTTATTTTTTTTCTAAACACGTTATTCTGTTGAGAGTATTATTTATACCCTCAGGTTGATTTTGAATTAATTTTGTTTATAATGGCAAGGCTTTTTAGGGTCTCGTCAAAGTATTTGAATTAATTAGTTGGTCACCGAAAAATCCAAGAATATCCATAATCCGATTTTGCTGTTCGGGTGCACCGTGACCCATCATCTGGAAGTCAAATTGTCCACGGATAATCGGCTGAAAATTTATAAGAAAGTTGGTATTTCCTGATCGTGGGGTGTGTTGGGTTTATCCTTTTTTCCTGCGATCCTCCGGGCACAGTTTGAGTCATGATCGAAGTAAAATAATTAAAAAAACAAAAGGAGAGAAAATTGTTATGAATATTATTGGGAAAATTTTAGCGGTGTTGGTGGTTCTCGTGATGGTCGGTTGTGCGTCCGGCGGTGGTTCTTCTTCCGGTGGAAGCTCTGCAAGCTCCTCCAGTTCATCCAGCAGTGGTGGATTGTCCGATGAAGATCTCAAGAGAATGGGTATTAGCGAAACCTCCAACAATCGTTAATCGCTTAAACGGAATTAATTTTTAAAAAGGCGTTGGGACTTTTGTCCCGGCGCCTTTTTTGTTTTTTCAGGTGAAATTAATGTACATTCATCCCGCTTAAAAACTCATCCAAGCCGGAAAGCGTCAGGTCGGCGTTCGCAAAGGAGATGTTCTGATTGAGGGGGTTGAGGATGATGATGCAGGGCATCCCGGCGGCTTGAGCTGCGTTCAATCCTTTCAGCGCATCTTCCACCACCAGACATTTTTGGGGCGGCAGGCCGAGCGTCTCGGCGGCTTTTAAAAAAATATCCGGGTGCGGTTTTTCCCGGCGGGACGGGTCTTTACCCAGAATGGTGGACACCAGTGACGCGGCCTGAGCGTGTTTCAGGATCGCTCGGATGTCATGCTCCCACGATCCCGAAGCGATCGCCACTTTGAACTTCTGCGACAGCGCTTCGATGAATCGCCGGGCCTGTGGAAACAGCTGGATTTCACCGCTTTCGCAAAACCTGGAATAAACTTCGAACTTCTGTTGCCGCAAGCTGGCCGGTTCGACATCCAGCTTGAGGTTGTATCTTTCGATTTCTCCCTGGAGACCGGTGCCTTTCGAGGTGAATTCGACCCAGTACTCCTCCGGGTCGATGGTGTGTCCATAACGCTCGAAAACTTCGTTGTAGGCCCGGTAATGAAAAGGTTCCGAATCGGCGATCAACCCGTCGAAATCAAGAATCACGCCCTGGCAATGATCGAGCAGAGTGTTCAGTTTTTGTTGCGCATCGGGTTTCACCGGTGGGTTCCTGATTGCTGGAATTTAATGGATGAAATTTCCGAGCCGCCGCCAGCGCAGTGAGGTGTCGGAACTGTCCCACGACCAGTAAATCATTTGTGCCTTGCCGCGGATCATGTTGATATCGAGAAAGCCCCACACTCTGCTGTCACTGCTGTTTTCGCGGTTGTCGCCCATCATGAAGAGGTGGCCTTCGGGGACCCGTGTCGGTCCATAATAGTCGCGCCCTTGCACCGGGTCGAGTCCGGGCAAAACGGTGTGATGCGCGTAAGGGTCTGCCATCAGCTCGCCATTGATATAGACGCGCTGGCGGATGATCTCCAGGGTATCGCCCGGCAGGCCGATCACGCGCTTGATGAAATCCTTTTGGGGATCCCTGGGGTATTTGAAAACGATGATGTCTCCCCGTTCCGGAACTTTCTGGAAAAAAATATAATCGGGAAACAACTGGACTCCCCAAAAAGGAATTTCATTGGGAATGTGGATTCCGTAAGAAAACTTGGAAACTAAAAGATGGTCTCCGATCAACAAGGTGTCTTTCATGGAGCCGGAGGGAATTTTGAACGCTTGAATGACGAAGGTCCGGATCAGCATGGCCAGAATGAAGGCGATGAGGAGGGCTTCTCCAAGTTCACGGGCCTGGGATTTTTGCGGGGCGGGGCTTTCCGCCTCCGCCCCATTGGGTTTATTTGACATCGGTCCTCAATACAGCCAGGAACGCTTCCTGGGGAATTTCGATCTTGCCTATTAGTTTCATTCTTTTTTTACCGGCTTTTTGTTTTTCCAGCAATTTGCGTTTGCGGGTGATGTCCCCGCCGTAACATTTGGCCAAAACATTTTTGCGCAGGGCCTTGACCGTTTGCCGCGCGACCACTTTGCCGCCCACCGCCGCCTGGATGGCGACTTCGAACATTTGCCGGGGAATTTGTTCTTTCAGTTTCTTGACCAACTCCCGGCCCCGATACTCCGCCTTGTCGCGGTGCACAATCATGGACAATGCGTCGACCCCATCGCCGTTGAACAAAATATCCAGCCTTACCAGATCCGAGGGTCGGAAATCTATAAATTCATAATCGAACGAAGCGTAGCCTTTGGTGGCGGACTTCAAGTGGTCGTAAAAGTCGAGCACGATTTCGCTGAACGGCAGGTCGTACTGCAGGAGAACGGTTTGCGGCGTGAGATATTCCATTTTGGTCTGGAACCCACGGCGGTCGCGGGTGAGCGCCATGATGGTCCCGATGTATTCCTCGGGCACGATGATGGTGCCCCGCACATAGGGCTCTTGCAACTGGTCCGCCCGGCCATGGGTGATCAACTTGACCGGATTGTCGATGATTTCGACCGACCCGTCTTCACGATATAGTTTGAAAACAACAGTGGGGGCCGTGGTCAAAAGGTCGACGCCGTATTCCCGATGCAACCGCTCGCGCACAATCTCCAAATGCAGGAGGCCCAGAAATCCGCAACGAAACCCATATCCGAGAGCGACCGAAGTCTCCGCCTCATAGGTGAACGACGCGTCGTTCAATTTTAATTTTTTGAGGGCGTCCCGCAGGGTCTCGAACTGGTCGCCCATGATGGGGTAGAGGCCGCTGAACACCATCGGTTTGACTTCCTTGTAACCGGGCAGGGGTTCGGCGCAGGGTCTTTCCGCCAAGGTGATGGTGTCGCCGATCTTGGTTTGATCCAACTGCCTGATGCCGGCGACCAGATAACCGACCGCTCCGGCACTCAAGGTCTTGACACGGGTCGGAGCGGGAGTGAAAACGCCCAGCTCTTCCACGAAATATTTTTTGCCGGTGGCCATCAGCTGAATTTCCATGCCTTCCTTGAGCTGGCCTGACATCAAGCGGACCAGCACGGTGACGCCTTTGTAGGGATCGTACCAGGAGTCGAACAGCAGGCCTTGCATGGGTTGGTCCGGCTGGCTGTGCGGAGCCGGGATGAGCCGCACCACACTTTCCATGATGTCCTCGATGCCGATACCTTCCTTGGCGCTGGCCAGCACCGCATCGCTGGCATCGATCTGCAGAATATCCTCAATCTGTTCCTTGACGCCTTCCGGGTCGGCGCTGGGCAGGTCGATCTTGTTGATGACGGGAATGATGGCCAGGTTGTGTTGCATGGCCAGGTTGACGTTGGCGATGGTCTGCGCCTGTATCCCCTGGGTGGCGTCGACCACCAGCAGGACGCCTTCGCAGGCGGCCAGACTGCGCGACACTTCATAGGAAAAATCAACATGTCCGGGCGTGTCGATCATGTTGAAGGTGTAAGCCTTGCCGTCCCGCGCGGTATATTTCAGGCGCACCGTTTGGGCTTTGATGGTGATGCCGCGCTCCCGCTCGATGTCCATGGTATCCAGCACCTGTTCCTTCATCTCCCGTTTCTGAAGGCCGCCGGTTGCCAGGATCAGTTTGTCCGCGAGAGTGGACTTGCCGTGGTCAATGTGTGCGATGATCGAAAAATTACGAATGTTTTTTTGTGACATGCAAGGATTCTATATTCAATAAGGTTCAAGCGGGGTTTCACAAGGATGATGACTGGCCGGGAGCAACAAGGCCCGCCCGCACCGCGGGTTCATCCCGTAGCGCTGCCATCCACCTTGGAAAACGACAGATTGGCAGCCACCTTGGGAGCGGGTTTTTTCCGCGCCAGGGTCCGTACAGTGCCATGAGGCAACGGATGCTGTGTTTCCAATTGGCGCAGAGTGTTCCGCCATTCCTGAAACCGGAGCTTCAAGGTTTCATAATCTTTAGAATTGTCAACGTCCAGGGCGGCTCCGGGGAAAGGCACTTCCAGTCCCACGAAACGGGTTTGCATGATGTTTGAAATGCACTCCTCCAAACCTTTTTTCGGAACCCAGGATCTGAAGAAATCGACCAGCCCATCCAATTTCAAACGTGAGAACATCAGGCCCAACAGCAAACCCAGGTAGTAACCGAATCGGTTGCGCTTGTCTTTGCCAATCAGTTTGAGGGCGAATCGGCCCACGTTGATGAGATTGCGCTGATAACGGTATTGGTACATTTGCTGAATGTAATGCCGGTTTTTCATTTGCAACGGTTTCACGAGGTGTAAATTGTTAATGCGGTAAATGTTTTCTTTCAGATGCAGGTACGCCATTTTAATTCCCGGTTGGCCGGGGCCGGGGTAAAAAGGCCGGAGCGCTGTTTCCGGAGTCAGGCCCAGCACATGATCGTGATTTTCCATATCGCAGTTTTGTATGAAATATTCTATTTCGTGCGGCGTGATCAACGGAGCGTCGCACGGCACCACCAAAACCGCCCGATTCCGGTATGGAGAAGTTTCCAACTGATCGGCGGCGATGGGCTCGGGCAGAGTGAGTAAAAAAGTGTGCCAGACATTTTCAAAAAGGTTTTCCCTTTGCTCCAGAATGGTGATGGTCTTGGGGGCTTGCAGGTCGATTCGGTCTTCCGCCAGATGGCGCATCAGTTGGATTTTGGGGCCGACGACATAAATATTTTGAATGGAATCCACCTGCTGGAGAGCGCGCAGGACATAACTGACCATGGACTGGCCCTCGACACGCAGAAACGCCTTGTGCTGGTGGGACACCTTGTAGCTGTTCTTGCCTTCACCCGCGACCAGAATGGCGTCGTATTTTTTGGATTTCAGAATATTGTCCATAAACCTCTCAAATTCGCTCCCTTCATTATACTATTAAAATTCCAAAGAATTATTAAGAACCCAACTCCTGATTTCCTGACTTGCCGCATGCTTTTTTTGACAAATCTGATTTGTGGGTTGATCTCCAGTCTAAATTTTATTATACAGGTCATTCATCTTATCGGAACGTACCCGGTTGGAAAAACCCAGACATGCCGCCAAACACTGCAATGAAATCCACGCCGCTCCTTGATCTGCATAAAAAATTAAATGGCAAAATTGTGCCGTTCTCCGGCTGGAATATGCCCATTCAATTCGCCGGCGTTATGCAGGAACACCGCGCCGTGCGTGAAAGTGTTGGGGTGTTCGATGTCAGCCACATGGGCGAAATCGAACTCCAGGGCCCGGACGCCCAAAAATTTCTCCAGAAGCTGTTGACCAATGACATCGCCTCGCTGAAGAATGGAGCCATCCTCTATTCTTTAATGTGCTATGACCACGGCGGCGTGGTGGACGATTTACTGGTGCACCGTTTTTCCGGGGACCATTTTTTTCTATGCGTGAACGCCGCCAATACGGACGCGGACTTTCAATGGGTCCTGGACCATTCCCAGGGTTATGATCTGGA
>SMUY01067022.1_pt1 | contig 10968 bp, 9 predicted proteins | sample 2456441 | NCBI WGS metagenome assembly SMUY01 (sample SAMN11095931, study PRJNA526329) | marine sediment metagenome | biome: Marine sediment; feature: Surficial sediment; material: Deep marine sediment; isolation source: Hadal surficial sediment | place: Pacific Ocean | collected 2014-11 | depth 0-1...
CTTGGTCACCGAGACGTTGATGATGCCTCCGAGCCGCCCCTCCTGGCCGATCGACTCGAACTGATAGAAGCCTTCGAGCGCGAGGATCATGCCGATGAACGCCCCGGTGATCGCCACCACCGGAATCGACGCCACGCCTACGGAAAAGAGCTGCGGCCCGAGCAGTCGCCAGCGGGCCCAGGCGCCCGGCCGCGTGAACAGCCACATCGCGGTGGTGCCGACGAACCGCATGAACCGGCCAAAATCGGACACCGCCTTCACGACGGTCAGACCGACGTGCGAGATGGCGCCCATGAACAGCGTCATCGGGCCAACGTCCCCTTGTCAGGTCCACTCGTGGTCGTCGGCGGCCGGTCGACTACTTCGAGGGCGCGTCGGACATTCGGCGACGGAGCGGGCGGACGGGCTCGACGGTCTGGGGCAGCGGGGCCAGGAAGATCTCGACGCGTCGGTTCTCCGCGGCGCCTCTCGGTCCGTTGGGCACGATTGGCCGGAACTCGCCGTCGCCGGCGACCTCGATCCGGGCCGGCTGCACGCCGGAGTCCACCAGCGCGTCCCGCACCGCGATCGCCCGGTGCACCGAGAGGTGCAGGTTGCTGGGATGCCGGCGCCGCGTGTCGGCGCGCTTGATGGCAACGGTGTCCGTGTGCCCGACGATCCGCACCTCGAGCAGCGCCGCCATCTGGGAGTTGAGAATGCCCGCCAGCGGCACGATCGTGGCCATGGCATCGGACTTCAGGGCGTCCGAGCCCAGGTTGAAGGTGAAATCGCTGGCAAAGCGGAGCATGCCCCGCCTTGAGTCGAACGCGAGCAGCGAGGGGTAGGAGAGCGAGAGGGATTCGAGGGCGGAGGCCACGTCGGGGGGCAGCGGCCCCGGCTCGAGCCGGGAGATGAGATCGAGGGCTTGGTCGGTCCTTTCGGCCTCGCGGTCAACATCGTCGACGAGCCGGTCGTACTTGACCTCCAGCGACTCGAGCTCCGTCTGGGTCTGGGAGAGCTGCACCAGGGCCGTGTCCAGGTTGGCCCTGGCGGTGTCTCGCTCCTCCTGGGAGCGGACGACCTGCTCCTCCACGGTGCGCTTGGCCTCGAGCAAATGCTGGTAGCGATCGATCTGCATGCAGCCGCTGGCGAAGATCGGGAGGGCGAAGAGCACGGTAACGGTCCGGGTGGGCAGGGCACGTCGCATTGCGGAATTCCTTTTCGCTTTCTCAGTGCGATTCTCGAGGGCGGCGAGTCGAGAGTGTACTCGCCGCGGCGTCGTATGCTACCGCAGGCGGCCCGCGCGTGTGAGCATCGTGGTCCGAGTGTGGATAGGACCAGCGCGTCGCCTCTTAGTTGGTATCGGCCTGGAGTCCGTCAACGCATGATTCGGCGGTTGATGCTGTTACGAGCGGCGATGGTGGCGGACGGCGACGGCGTCGCCTGCGCGCCGGGGGCGGTGCTCCTGGAAGGCGACGAGATTCTCGCCGCGGGCCCGCCGCCGGCGGTCGGCCACCCTCCGGAAGCGGAGGTTGTCGATCTGCCCGATGCCGTGGTGGTGCCGGCTCTGGTGAACGCGCATTGCCATCTCGACCTAAGTCACCTTCCGCCGGTGGCCTACACCGGTGACTGGGGCGGCTGGCTCGAGATGGTGCGGGCGGGGCGGGCGACGAGCGACGCGGATATCGCCGCCTCGGTGGAAAAGGGGGTCGAGCTGGCCCGCCGGGGCGGGACGGCTCTCGTGGGTGACATCGCGGGGGCGGGCTCGCTGGTTCCCCTCGAGGCGCTGCGGCGGCTGGGGCTGGGGGGGGTGGCGTTCCTGGAGGTGTTCGGGCTCGGCCGCCGCCAGGGGGGGGCCGTCGACACCCTGCGGCGGGTCGCGGAGCAGGATTCCGGCCCCGAGCGGGGGGTTCGGTTGGGGCTGGGGCCGCACGCGCCCTATACGTGCGGTCCGGAGGTCTACCGGGCCGCGGCCGGGCTGGGGCGGCCCTGGTCGACGCACCTCGCCGAGACGCCGGCGGAGATCGAGTTCGTCGGGGCGGGCACGGGCCCGTTGCGGCGGCTGCTCGAGGCGGTCGGGGCCTGGGACGAGACCGTCGCTCCTTGGGGGCAGCACCCCGTCGACGCGCTCGCCGAATCCCTGGCCGCCGCCCCCTGCGTGGCGGCCCATCTCAACTACATCGAGCCGCGGCACGTCGAGGCGCTGTCGGGCTGGCCGGTCACCGTCGCCTATTGCCCGCGGGCGAGCCGCTACTTCGGCCACGCCGCCGACGGGCCGGCGCCGCATCGGTACCGCCAGATGCTCGACGCCGGGGTGAACGTGGCTCTGGGGACCGACGGGCTGCTCTGCCTGGACACGCCCGACCGCATCAGCGTGCTCGACGAGATGCGACTCCTTCACCGCCACGACGGCACTGATCCCGTCGTCCTGCTGCGGATGGCCACGGTCGCCGGGGCGGTCGGCCTCGGCTTCGATCCAGCCCTGGTCACCCTGGCCCCGGGTCCGACCGCCGGGCTGCTGGCGCTGCCGATCGCTCGGGGCCGGGGACTCGATCCCCTGCGCCAGATCATGCAGAGCGATGATCCCCCGCAATGGGTGCTCGGCCCCGTACCGGGCGATCAGCTTGACAGCGTCGTGATCGGGGATGTTCCATAGCGGGGCAGATGCCCCGGCGATTCACCGCCTTTAGCCGCGATCCGGTCAGCATCGCGCGAAGCCTGCTCGGCCAGCGGCTGGTTCGCGTGATCGACGGTCAGCGTCTCTGCGGGCGTATCGTCGAGGTCGAGGCCTATCTCGGGGCCGCGGACCGGGCGGCGCACACCTTCAACGGCCGCCGCACGAAACGCAACCAGTCGATGTATCTGCCCGGGGGGCACGCGTATGTGTACTTCACCTACGGGATGCACTATTGTCTGAACGTGGTCTGCGGGTCGGCCGGCGACGGCGTGGCCGTCCTGCTCCGTGCTCTGGAGCCGACGGAGGGGCTGGAGCGGATGTTCGCACGTCGACGAACCGCCCGACGCGCCACCGATCTCTGCTCGGGCCCGGCGAAGCTGACCCAGGCGCTCGGGATCGACCGCTCGCTGGACGGCACCGATCTCCGCACGAGCGAGGCGCTTCTCATCGAGCGGGTGAGGCTGACCCTGCCGCGGTCGCGGATCGCCGCCACCAAGCGGGTCGGCGTGGACTACGCCGGCGCCTGGGCCGCCCGGCGGCTGCGGTTCTTCGTCAAGGGCAATCCCCATGTCTCGCGGTAGAGCAGGTTCTAGAAAAAACTTCCGCCCATCCCCGTGCCCGTGATCGCCGCGGGTCGATATCATCTCCCGACGCCATGAGCGAATCCCAGCAAGAGCTCGACTGGAAGAAGATCCTCAGCACCGCCGGCCCCTATCCGATCGAGGCGTTCAGCTTCGTGCGCGAGGGGCTGAGCTATACCGCGCAGCACCTCCACGAGAACCCGGAGGAGCTGTCGGAGGCCGAACGGCACATCAGCGGGCAGCAGCTCTGTCTGGGCCTGCGTGATTTCGCGATCGAGAAATACGGCCTGCTCGTCGCGGTGGTGCTCGACCACTGGCAGGTCTGCCGAACCGACGACTTCGGGCGGATCGTCTACGCGATGGTGGAGGCGGGATTGATGAGCAAGACCCCGAGTGATTCGCTCGCCGACTTCCGGGAGGTGTACGACTTCGGCGAGGTCTTCAGTCGCCAAGAGATCCTGGCTCGAATCGCCGCCGGCTGACCCCGGTCACTTGCGAGCCCTCCGATGGGCGGTACTCTCAGGGGCAGTGGCCCAGCGATCCCCCGCGAAACCACCGCCTCCCGACGACCGGCCGCCCACCGCGCGGGTGCACCTCTGGCAGATCCAGGCCATCCGCGACCTGCTCTGGGTGGGTTCGGTGCTGGGGCTGCTTTGGCTCGGCTACGCGCTGCGGGCGGTGACGGTGCCGCTACTCATCGCGCTGCTGCTCGCCTATCTTTTCGAGCCGCTGATCTCGAAGCTGTCACGGCACCCGAAGGTGAGCCGGCCGGTGGTCGTCGGCGGTCTGATCTCCACCGTCAGCGTGGTGGTGCTCGCGGTGCTGGCCCTCGTGATTCCGGTGGTGGTGCGCCAGACGGGCGATCTGGTGGCCAACTATCGCGAGGGCCGCGTCTATGAGTCGGTCCTGGGTCTGCGCGACTTCGTGCCCGAGGCGGGCCGGGAGGGTTTCGACGGGCTGCTGGAGTTCCTGCCCAAGCCGCCCGGCGAGACGCCGGCGCCCGCGGGTCTGGCGCTGGGGACGAGCGGGCTCGAGCCCGACGAAGCCCCTGAGCCGCCGGCCGGTTCGGGGCCCGACGTGAGCGAGCAAGAGGTGCGCATCCGCGCGATCGTCCGCGAGGAGATCGACCGGGCCATGGGCGATACGGGTGCCTCGGGCGCCGGCGGGGAGCAGCCCGCGACCTGGCTGGACATCGCTCGGGGCAGCGCCCGGGCGGTCTCCGTGGCGCTGGGGGGAATCATCCGGCTCGGCTTCCTCGCCTTCCTGATCCCCTTCTACTTCTTCTTCTTCAGCGTCTGGTATCCGGCGGTGGCGAGGTTCGCCCGCAGCCTCGTGCCCGAGTCGAACCGCGCCCGGGCGTTCGATCTGCTGCGGAAGATGGACCGGGTCATCGCCGGCTTCGTCCGCGGCCGCATCGTCATCAGCCTCATCATGGGCGTGGTCCTGGCGATCGGATGGCGGTTCTGCGGGGTGCCCTACTCGATCACCTTGGGGCTGGTCGTCGGCGTCTTCTGCGCCGTGCCCTATCTCGGGGTGATCGGCATTCCGGTGGCGGTCGGGCTGCTCTTCTTCGGGCAGCTCGGCCTGCCGGTCGACGAGCGGACGATCTGGCTTGGGTGGTGGGGCGTCATCCTCTGGCCCACGGCGGTCTTCGCCGCGGTGCAGATCCTGGAGGGGTACGTCCTGACGCCGCTGATCTCGGGCAAGGCGACGGGCCTCGACCCGGTGACGATCCTGGTGGCGGTGCTGGCGGGCGGCTCGATCATGGGCGTCTACGGCATGCTGCTGGCGATCCCCGCCGCCGCCTGCCTGAAGATCGTCTGCACCGACGTCCTGCTCCCGAGCGTGCGTGCGTGGACGAAGGGCCAGGCCGCGGACCCCCTGCCGATTGATCGGGAGTGAAGTTCACCGTCTCTTTTTGCGCGACTTGAACCGGTTCTTGACGCTCACGGTCTTCGTCGAGCCGCGGCTGCCGAAGCTCGGCATGTTCTTGAGGCCGGGGATTATGCTCGAGTCACTCCTGGCGAGCTCGCGCATGGCCTTGGCCTTGCCGAGCGGTCCGAGGTCGGCCATCTGGCGGGTCATCTTCTGGATGAGCTCGAACTGCCGCGTGAGCTTGTTCACCTCCGCCGGCGTGGTGCCCGCGCCCTTGGCGACGCGCTTGATCCGCGACTTGGTGAGGATCTTGATGTTGTCGCGCTCCTGCGGCGTCATCGAGTGGGCGATGCCGTTGATCCGATCGAACTGCCGCTCGTCGACCTCGACGTCCTTGAGCATTGAGCCCACGCCGGGCAGTAGGCCGAGCAGCTGCTTCATGGAGCCCATCCGCCGGATCGACTGGAGCTGCTTGAGGAAGTCGTCCATGGTCAGCCGGCCCGCGGCCATCTTTTCGGCCATGCGGGCGGCTTCGTCCTCGCTCACCTCCTGCTGGGCCTTCTCGACGAGCGAGACGACGTCGCCCATGCCGAGGATGCGCCCGGCCATCCGCTGGGGGTGGAACTCCTCGAGGGCGTCGAATTTCTCGCCCACCCCGATGAACTTGATGGGCGCCCCGGTCACCTGCTTGACCGAGAGCGCCGCCCCGCCGCGGGTGTCGGAGTCGAACTTCGTGAGGATCACCCCGTCGACGTTGAGGCGCTCGTGAAAGGCCTTGGCGGAGTTGACGGCGTCCTGGCCGGCCATGGCGTCCACGATGAGGAGTATCTGGTGGGGCCGAAGCGTGCGGTCGATCGAGCCCAGCTCGGCCATGAGCTCGTCGTTGATGTGCAGCCGGCCGGCGGTGTCGAGCAGCAGCACGTCGACCTTCTCCTTGCGGGCGGCCCGCAGGGCCCGCTGGCAGACCCCGACCGCCACGCCCGTCGCCTTGCCGTACTCGGCGCATTTGTCGGGCTCGGCGTAGAAGTGGGTGGGCGCCGATCCCTTGCCGTCGCGCTCGACCTCGGCGATGGAGATCTCCAGTTGCTCGACGGCGGCGGGGCGCTGGAGGTCGGCGGCGACAACCATGACGCTCTTGCCCCGCTGCTTGAGATAGGCGGCCAGCTTGGCTGCGGTGGTGGTCTTGCCGGACCCCTGGAGCCCGCAGAGCATCACGATCGTCGGCGGCGGGTCGACGAGCATGAGGCGGCTGTCGGGAGCGCCGGGCGCCGTCGGCGGCCCCATGATCTCCACGAGCCGCTCGTGGACGATCCCGATCATGTCCTGGCCGGGCTTGAGGCTCTGGGTGATCTCGCGGCCGATCGCCTCCCGGACCACCTCGTCGCAGAACCGCTCGACGACCTCGACGTGCACGTCCGCCTCGAGCAGCGCCGTCCGTACTTGGCGCATCGCCTCCTCGACGTTCTGCTCGGTGATCCGCCCCCGCCCGGAAAGCCGGCGGAAAGTCTCGTTGAAGCGGTCGGAGAGGGTTTCGAACATGGGAGTATGGTACCGAAGAAGCGAGTTAGCGACGTAGCCACGGAGGGGCTGGATCTGCCCGTGCCCGCCGCATGACAACCCTACGTCGCTTGGTCGCTTTCCCTGGCCTCAGCGCCCTTTCTTCCTCAGCCACCGTTGCAGCTGTTGCTCTGACCACGTGTTGATGCAGCGCTTCGCGGTGAGCCAGCCGCGGCGGGCGGTGAGGATGCCATAGCGCAGGTAGTCGAAGTGTTCCGGGCGGTGGGCGTCGGTGTTGATCGACAGCAGCGCGCCGGCCTCGACCGCGGCGCGGACATGGGTGTCGCGCAGGTCGAGGCGGGAAGGGTTGGCGTTGATCTCCAGGGCGGTGTCGTGCTCGCGGGCGGCCTCGATGAGGGCGCCCAGGTCGGGGCGCAGGCCTTCGCGGCGGTTGATCATCCGCCCGGTGGGGTGCCCGAGGATGTGAACGAGCGGGTGCTTGATCGCGGCCACGAGGCGCCGGGTGGCCGTCTCCGGGTCCTGGCGGAGGACGGCGTGCGGCGAGGCGATGACGATGTCGAGCTCTGCGAGCAGATCGTCGTCGTAGTCGAGCCGACCGTCGGTGAGGATGTCCACCTCCGCGCCGGCGAGGATGGTGATGCAGCCGGCCGCACGGTCGGCCTCGCGCACGGCCTCGATGTGCTCGCGGAGACGCTCCGGCGAGAGCCCGTTGGCCTGCACGCTGGACTTGGAGTGATCGGTCACCGCGACGGTGTGGAAGCCGCGGGCCCGGGCCTCCTCGGCGAGCCCTTCGATCGTGAACCGCCCGTCGGAGGCGAGGGTGTGGGCGTGCAGCTCGCAGGTGATGTCGGACAGCTCGATCAGGTCGGGCAGGACAGAGTCGAGCTCGCCGCGATCCTCGCGGAGCTCGGGCGGGATCCACGGCAGCCCCAGAGCTCGGAAGACGGACTCCTCAGTGGCCGCGGCCACCGGCTCGACGCCCCGCTTCTGGGGAGCCTCGTCCTCCCGGGGGCCGTCGGGAAAGAGGCCGTACTCGTTGAGCCGCAGCTTTCTCTTGATCGCCCGCTCCCGCAGGAGCACATTGTGCTGCTTGGAGCCGGTGAAGTAGAGCAGGGCCGCCCCGAAGGCCCCTTCATCGACGACCCGCAGATCGACCTGAATGCCCGTCTTCAGCCGCACCGAGCTCTTGGTGTCACCCGCGGCGAGCACTTGCACGACGCCGTTCATGCCCACGAAGGCGCGGCTCAGCGCCGCGGGGTCCGAGGCCGCGGCGAGGATGTCGATGTCGCCGATCGTCTCCCGGCCGCGCCGCAGTGACCCGGCGTACTCCACCCGGCTGGCGCCCCCGACGCCGCGGAGCCGCTCGGCGATCTCGAGGGCCGCGGGCAGGGCCGCCCCCAGCGTGACCCGTTCGGCCGCGCGAGCCGCGAAGGCCATCGACGCCTTGATGTTCTCGATGCTCTTGGCTCCGAGGCGGGGCAGCTTCTGGAGCTCCCCCGAGTCGAGGCGGGCCTTGAGGGAGTTCAGGTCGGTCACGCCGCCCTTCTCCCAGAGCAGCCGGACGGTCTTGGGGCCGAGCCCGGGGATGGTCATCACCTCGAGCAGGCCCGGCGGAACCGTCTCGAGCAGCTCGTCGTGCTCGTGCACGCCGCCGGTCCGGACGAACTCGATGATCTTCCTCGCCGAGCCCTTGCCGATCCCCTCGAGGTCGGTGAGCTTCGCCGGGACTTGGGCAAGCTCGGCCACGTCCACGGTCAGCTCCAGGAGCACGCGGGCCACCCGGGCATGAGCGTTGATCCGAAAGGGGTTGGCGCCGGTGAGCTCGAGCAGGGTGGCCATCTCCTCGAAGATCCGCGCCAGCCGCTCGTTCGTGGACATGGGTGGAGTGTAGCAGGCCGCGAGAGCATGCTCGTTCAGATGTAGCGTTCTGAGCGCGGCGAAACAAGCGTGCCGCGGAGGGCGAAGCAGGCGTATCGCCGTTACGTCGATGGAGCCCGACAAAGCCACTCAGCAGGTGCAGCCCGCTCAGGACGCTACAGATGGGCTGAGGATGCTCTAAGAAACGGAGTTTCTTCGCGGCCTGCGAGAAGGCGTTCGGAGCGCACACGATCGCCGGGGCGTGTCCGCGGCTGAAGAATAGTGCGCCGTAGTGCAAGTCGCCGTCGGCTGATCCGATTGCACAATCATCGATCGGCTGCTGCCGCTTAGGAGTCTGCGTGACAGAAGCTCCGCGGGCTCGAATCACCCACACTATTTCCGGGCATCCAGCTAGGAGTCCGTGTCGCTGCTTCTGCGACGCCGGCTCCTACGCCGCCCTGGCGTCCGGGCCGTCGCGCGACGCGCCGTAGCGGCGAAGGGCGGCCAGCTCGTTGGCGGCCGACCAGAGAGGATCGCTGCGGTTGCTCAGATCCACCGGTCGATAGGCGGTCAGCGTGACGTCCCAGACCGGAATGAGCTGCATGGCCACCGGGGCCGGATCTAGATCGGCCGCCTGATGATCGGTGGAGCGGCGAACGGCCTGGACCAGTCGGAGCCAGAAGCTTCCGGAGCCACGGGGGTTACCGGACCAGGCATCGCTGGGGCGGTTGCTTGGGGTTTGACCTGGGTCGCCGTTCATAAGTGAGTCCTGCTCCGCGGGTCGGGGTGATCCGGGACTGACCTCTTCTTCGGAAGAGGACGGGTCGAACTTTCAGCCGAGGCGTCGGTCGCGGGCGATTTTTTTGGGCTCACCGGCCGTGGAGCGGCCCCCGGTCCGCGCCCGCGGGCTCCCCGGGCGACCCGGATCATTCATGACCATCTACTGCGTCGCACTCGTGACGAGGTTCATGAATGACCCGGTTCAAGAGCCGGATGCCGGTGGCCGATCTCATGCGATACCGGGCGTTGAGGGCCGCGGGAGAGCAACATGAAGAACGACGAACCTCGTAAGCGCCAGGAGGGGCAGCTCGAGCCTGCCTCCCAGCGCCGGCTCTTGGTCCTCGAGGAGGAGCTGGCCGCGGCCAGGCAGGAGCTCGCGGGCCTCAGAACCCAGCTTGTGCAGTCGGACAAGATGGCCTCGATCGGCCAGCTCGCGGCGGGGATCGCTCACGAGATCAACAACCCGATCGGGTTCATCTCGAGCAACCTCAACCGCCTGCACGACTACGTCAGGGATATCAAGCGGGTCCTCGCTGCCTACCAGGGATTGCGGGAAGCATGCGGGGAGGGCGGCGGCGCGGATGTGGCCGCGCGGGCCCAGGAGATCGACCGGATCCGCGAGGAGATCGACCTCGGTTACATCGTGTCCGACCTGAGCAATCTGGTCGCGGAGTCCATCGAGGGATCGGAGCGCGTCCGCCAGATCGTGGCCAACCTGCGGGATTTCTCGCACGTCGACAGTCCTGACGTAACCGAGGAAGATGTCGCCGAGCTGCTCGAGAAGACCATCAGCGTCGCATGGAACGTGCTCAAGTACAAGGTCCAGGTCGTACGGGAGTACGGCCCCACGCCACCTCTTCCCTGCTACGGCGGCAAGCTCGGGCAGGTCTTCCTGAACCTGCTGGTCAACGCTGCCGACGCCATCGCGGACCGGGGCACGATCACCATCCGCACCGGAGCGGTCGAGGGCGTCGTCTGGATCGAGATCTCGGACACCGGGCGCGGGATCGCTCCGGAGAACCTGAGCCGCATCTTCGAACCGTTCTTCACCACCAAGGAGGTCGGGGAGGGCACGGGGCTGGGGCTGCACCTCGCCCACAACATCGTCGCGGCCCACCAGGGCCAGCTCATGGTCGAGAGCACCGTCAACCGGGGCACGACGTTTCGCATCGAGCTGCCGCTGGCCGGGCCGCCCGCGGGCAAGGACGAGGCGAATGAGCTCGCCGCTTAGCGCCTCACGTCCGGCGCCGGCGGCGGGAGCCCCGGCGCCCGAGCACCCTCGCCTGCATCGCGTCCTGATCGTGGACGATGAGGAGAGCATTCTCCGTTCGGTGCAGCGCCTGTTGCGCAACCAGCCCTACGAGGTGGTGACCGCCGGCGGAGCGAAGGAGGCGATCGCCATCTTCGAGCGCGAGACGGTGCACCTGGTCATGGCCGACCACCGGATGCCGGGAAGGACGGGGGTCGAGCTGCTCCGCGAGATCCGGGACCGATGGCCCAAGACGATCCGCATCATCCTCAGCGGGTACACCGAGGTGAAGGCGATCATCGGCGCGGTCAACGACGGTGAGGTCTACAAGTACTTCACCAAGCCGTGGAACGACGAGGAAATCAAGATCAACCTCCGCCGCGCCCTGGAGCAGTACGACCTGCAGGCCGAGAACCGCCGCCTCACCGAGGAGATCGTCGCCCAGAACGAGC
>SMUY01185803.1_pt1 | contig 10958 bp, 9 predicted proteins | sample 2456441 | NCBI WGS metagenome assembly SMUY01 (sample SAMN11095931, study PRJNA526329) | marine sediment metagenome | biome: Marine sediment; feature: Surficial sediment; material: Deep marine sediment; isolation source: Hadal surficial sediment | place: Pacific Ocean | collected 2014-11 | depth 0-1...
AAAACTTCATTTTTATAGATCAATCCAATATGGGTGTTGTTTATCACCGTCTTATATCCCAGATCGGTCTTGCCAAAAATCAACAAATCAACAGCTTGCCCAGGTTTGAAATATTGTGCTTCCTCGCTGAGGCGAGAATCCAGTTTTTGTGTAGCCGCGATCCTGTTTGTGTTTTCATCCAGATACACAAGCACGGTATAGGATTGTCCGATTTTCAAAGGACTGATTTGCTCGCCATAAGGTACCAGCAAATCTTTGGGTAAGCCCCAATCCAGAAAAGCACCCGCCTGGTTGACGTCCACAACCTTCAGGTAGGCGCATTCACCGACCATGACATAGGGTGTTTCAGTGGTGGCCAATAAGAGATCGGCGGAATCCAGATAGATAAATACCTCAAGTGAATCACCTACGACACAATCATCAGGCACGTACCTGCTTGGCATCAGTATTTCGCCAAGGTCTTCACCATCAAGGTAAATCCCATGGTCGAGAATTTTAACTACCTGTAGATTATTTATTTTTCCAATTTCAACCATTCATTCTTGCTCCATTTCATGTGTGTGAGTTTATTCGTGAAGTGTGCTAACTACTAGTCGAATGTTCTATTGGTGATAAATTAACGCGATGAGAAAAACTGCTTGTTTTGTTACAATGACTCATTATTTATTGAGCTTATGTCGATGTTGATAGAAAAAGACAGGGTGGTCAGCTTTCATTTCAAGTTAAGTGAAAAAGAGGCGTTACTGGAAAATTCCCGTGAAGGAGAACCAATGGTTTATATGCATGGGCATAATGGCGTGATTACTGGACTGGAATCCGCACTGGCTGGAAGAAAAACCGGGGACAGCTTCAATATTACCCTGGAACCAAAAGATGCCTATGGCATTCCCTTTGAATCGTCCAAACAGCGCATCCTTATAAAACACCTTGTAACAAAAGGAAAGCTACGAGCCGGGATGGTTGTCGACATCAACACCGTCAGTGGCATCAGGCAGGCGACGGTGATCAAGGTGGGTCGGTTTAATATTGATGTAGATATCAACCATCCCTATGCAGGGAAAACACTGTCATTCGAAATAGATATCGTTGATGTACGGGATGCGACCTGCGAAGAACTAGCTCACGGACACGTTCATGGAGTGGGCGGTCATCAACATTGATGATAGAAGATTATTTTTCAACTAATGCGATATCGTCGAACTGGATACCATTCCATCCATATTTAATAAAATTTCTGATATTCGCATGATTATTACTTTCCGGATGGGCTAGTACATCATTCCGATAATATTGTCCGAAGCAGGCCAGTGTTTGCTTTTCGTCGAGATGATTCAATTGGGCGAATGAAAAGATCTTACAGGAGCCTTCATTGCATCCTGCTTCATTGGTTATCTGGTCACTACCTTTACCATTGGTAAAACGAGTCGGTGTGTAGTTATAACAATCAGCAATGATCTGCATGATATTGTCAAATTCGATTACCTCAGGCGTGGAGTTCAATAATACTTTAAGTTTATCCATTGTTATACCAGGGTCATGTTTGGGCTAATACTATTTGAATTATTGGTAGAAACAAAAGCTAATGTATTGTCAGGACAGATTTTCTTTCAATCGCCAGCTTCCTGTAAAATACTACATTTTCTGGCGATACTGGATTTTCTACTTATTCACAGCAATGTTAGATTAATAAAAAGCAGATAACAAGAAATGAATAAATACATACCTGGTCAGCGATGGATAAGTGATGCTGAATCCCGCATGGGGTTGGGGACGGTTTTGTCCTCAGAACACAGAACCGTGACGATTTCTTTTCCGGCAACAGGAGAAACTCGTTCATATGCAAAACAAGCAGCACCACTCACCAGGGTTATCTTCAATATTGGAGATACGATTTCCACCGAGGAAGGTATCACAATTATTGTTGATTCAATTAATGATCATGAAGGTTTACTGACTTATTGGGGAGTAAATGATGAGGGTGTTCAGCTAAGTATCAGAGAAGATTTATTAGCCAATAGAGCACAATTAAATCGACCGGCTGATCGCCTGTTTAATGGTCAAACTGATTCTGATAAATGGTTTCAGGCCAGATTCCAGACACTCAAACACCAAAATAGTCTGGCACACAACGATCTATTCGGGCTGACAGGTACTCGGACCAGCTTAATACCACATCAATTATATATTGCTAATGAAGTCGCGCATCGTCATGCACCACGCGTTTTGCTGGCTGATGAAGTTGGTCTGGGGAAGACAATTGAAGCAGGGATGATTATCCATCATCAAATAATGACTGAACGCGCTCACCGTATCCTGATCGTTGTGCCTGAGAGCCTGGTTCATCAATGGCTGGTAGAAATGCTGCGTAAATTTAATCTAACTTTCAGTATTTTTGATGCAGACAGATGTGATGCCATTGAAGAAGGAGATAAAGAGATTAATCCTTTTCAGACCGAACAACTCGTTCTTTGCAGTCTTGAATTTCTGACTGAATATGAAAATTATTATCAACAAGCATTACTCGGCGAATGGGATATATTGGTCGTAGATGAGGTGCATCATTTGCACTGGTCCACCAGTGAGGTGAGTGCTGGATACAAAATAGTTGAACAACTGGCGCATTCGACCCGAGGTGTGCTGTTACTTACAGCCACACCGGAACAATTGGGGAAGGAAAGCCATTATGCCCGTTTGCGACTACTGGATCCAAACCGTTTCCCTGATTTTAATTTATTTGTTGAAGAAGAAAAGAACTACGAGCCAATCGCACGAGCAGTTGAGGCTTTGTTTTCGGATGTCGAATTATCGAGTGATATCCTGTGGATACTCAGGAAAACATTGGCTGACAATAGCGCTGAATTACTGGATCTGATTACGAATACTGATAATCATTCGCCAGAAAATATTGATGCAAGAAGGCAAGTCATCGATCAACTACTGGATTATCATGGTACCGGGCGTGTTTTATTCAGGAACACCCGTGCCACTATCAGGGGTTTTCCTGACAGGGAGATTCATGCTTACCCATTACCTTTACCCAAGGAATACCTCTCACTTTACAGTGAATTATCGGGCAAACAGATTCATGAAGATGAAATTATATTATCACTCTGCCCTGAGAGAGTTTATTCACAAAGTGGAAAAACAAACTGGGAAAAAATCGATCCGAGAATCGGCTGGCTGATTGACAGGCTTAAACTACTGAGGCAAGAAAAAGTATTGGTAATTTGCGCATATGCCAGTACGGCAGTAGGTATCAGTCAATTATTGAGGGTGAAAGAAGGTCTGCATGCAGCAGCATTTCATGAAGGTTTGAGTCTGATTGAGCGCGATCGTGCTGCTGCCTATTTTGCTGATGAAGATGAAGGTTGTCAGGTGTTGATATGTTCCGAGATAGGTAGTGAGGGCAGAAATTTTCAATTTGCACATCATTTAATTCTTTTTGATCTACCTCTGAATCCAGATTTACTGGAACAAAGAATTGGTCGGCTAGATCGAATCGGACAGAGGCAGACAATAAAAATTCATGTGCCATATCTTGAAGATAGTCCACAGGCCGTGATGTTTCGCTGGTATCAGGAAGGCCTAGGTGCGTTCAAAGAAACCTGTCCCGCAGGCCAGGCAGTCTTCGAGCAGGTGGAAAATGAATTAAAAGATGCCTTTTTTGTGAAAGAGTCTCCTGAAGCACTGATCAATAAAACTACGAAAATAAATCAGGAACTTAATAATGCGATGCATAAGGGACGGGACAGGCTACTGGAATATAGCTCCTGTCGTCCATCCGTTGCTGATGCATTGAAAGACAAAGCCATGATGGAGGACAAAAATAATACATTGCCTGAATATATGGATCTTATCTTTGATTGTTTTGGCATTAATTTAGAATTTCATAGTGAGTCAAGCTATATATTGAGTCCAGGCGAAAGGATGCTTTCACCATTCCCCGGACTCACAGATGAAGGCATGACGATTACCTATTCGCGAGAGACTTCGTTGATACATGAAGATATGCACTACTTATCCTGGGAACATCCTATGGTTGCTTATGCAATGGATATGGTTTTAAGCAGTGAATTCGGCAATTCGACAGTCTGTACCCTGAAGCATGAGAAATTAAGTCCCGGGACGTTGTTGATGGAAGCACTCTATGTGTTGGAGCCGGTGGATAAAATAGGGTTGCAGTCTGGCAGATTCTTGCCACCAACCACAATCAGAATCATGATTGATGAGCATGGAAAATTATTGAACATGAATACCCGTTATATTAATGAGAATCAGACCAGGATGGCACATGAGATAATCAAAGAAGTGATCAGTATAAAATCAGGTGTGATCAGGATGTTATTGGGGAAATCCAGAGATCTCGCTGAGGAAGAAGTGCCTGAACTAAAACATCAGGCAGTGGAAAGAATGGATGATATTTTAAAAACGGAAGTGGTCAGGCTGATCCATATGAGAAAAATAAATTCCAATGTGCGTATCGAAGAAATAGATTATTTTAAAAATCAGTTACAGACCGTTTCCGATCTGATCGAGTCAGCCACGATCCGACTAGATGCATTGCGCATCATTATTACGATATAGAATAATAATGCTATTTAGATTTTTGTTTACGACCCTGGGTCTTCCTTGCCTGGGTTTTCTTTGGTGTTAATGTAAACCAGTCTTCTTTCGTGATCTCGTGATAGTAATCGGCTTCATCTTTCAGTAATTGCGATGTGGTTTTAAGTACTGCTGCAATTTCTACCCGCACCCCTTCGGATTTAAGATGGCGGACTAATTCAATATAATCAGAATCTCCAGACATAATAATGATGGTATCTACTTTGTTGGCAAGCTGGATTGCATTGATCGATAGTGGAATATCGGCACTTTTATGACAGGGCCGGACTGAACCGTGATAGAAATTATGCAGGCGTTCCTGTAGTTTTGCCGAGATGTGTTTGCCTTCCCTGAAATAAACCAGACGACTCAGACCTCTGTTCACCAGTAATTTTGGAACGAGTGCGTCCAGATTGAGCATGGTGTTGGTGTTGTCCGCTTCAGAGTGGATACTTCGCTCAATATTATTCCCATCAATCAGGATGGCAACAGTTTGGGATATCTCGATATTTTCAGGATGTGTAATTATTTCTGTATTTTCTTTCATAATGTTCCCCAAAGAGGATTTTATTGCAATTCACTTTGGATTTTCGCCTTGTTTAACCAGGATGATCAAGCTGTTAATTATACAGCTTATTTCTGATGATGGTGCCTGCAATATGTATGGCAATTAAGATTTTAGAGTTTAAAATGAAATGGTGAATAGACGTCTTGTTGTCCTGATCCTGTTTTCTCTAGTGCTTGTCTGGAACTTTGTTCTTTTTCCATCGAAAATTGAACTGACGGATCGCACCAGGGTTCTACAGGGAGTCTCTCTGGCCAAGCCATATAAGGAAGCAATCGTTGCCTACTGGCAGTCGAAAGCTCAGTTTCCTGCCAGGGAAGACTGGGATCCCGGCAGTTTGGTCTTGGCTGAAAAGCTGGAAAAATCTTTGGTCGAATCAATTATTGTGGGCGAGGAAGCCTCTGGTTCAATCAGTGTTTATTTTACCAGCAGCAGAGATCCGAAAGCGCCCGCAGGCATTGAGGGAAAGAAAATTGTATTAACACCGTCCGTCCAGGATGGGGTGGTCTCATGGACATGTAAAGGTACACTAACGGAAGAATTATTACCCGTCCCCTGTCGATGAGCCATGCCCGGCATCATCACGGTACGCTAAAAAGTGATTTATCTCCTTGAGCATTTTATCGGGATGAATGTAGTCTATTAAAATCTGATGATATGCGCTGTTCTTTTCAAGCAATAGCATGGGGAATGAGTTGCCACCCATTTGACGGACGAATTCAATCTCATGTTTAAGTAAATCTTTTGTCTCATCGGAGTTTAACTCCGTGCTAAATCTCTCAACATCAAGACCAATTTCATCGGCAAGTTCGATTAAGGTATCAGTATTTGATGGGTTTCTGGCCTGACAATAATAAGCATCTTGGATGGCCTCAATCATGGGTATTTCATAATGAATATCCTGGTATTTTGCGGCAAGTACGGCCCGACAGGCAGGGTAGGTACTGCGCCTCGGATGACATTTTTCCCAAAAATCAAAATTAAACTTTGTCTTCGGTATACGAATTTGTATGGTACGCCAATGATTCTTAATCTGATCACGCAAATTATCCGGCATGGGATCGTCGGTATCTCTGGCAAGACCGCCGAGGAAATAGGTGAGATGAACATTTTTGGGAAGGTCTGCAATCAAAGCATTCAGGGCAGGACGAAAGGCCCAGCACCAACTGCACATTGGGTCGTGAATATAATAAATGCTTGTCGCCATGGTCTTCCAGAATATTTGTACTGTTAAGAAAAATTTGTGATATGCCTATATGATTATAGTAAATCATTGTAATGGATCATTGTAATGGATCATTGTATCAGGCCATTGTAGCAAACTGATATGCCAATCTATGGCAGAATGGGTGATGTTCAATGAGGAGCACTGTTAACCGGGAACCAAAGCATTATTAATGATAAATAAAAAACTGGTCATCACTGTTATCTTATTTTTGTTCGGCCCATTTGTATCCGCTGATACATGTCCCTCTGTCGGGGACATTAAAAACAGAGAAGTTCCAGAAACATACGAATGGACCGTCAATTATGAATTGGCACTGGATGATCTACTTTCTGTCACAAAATTATATGCCGTCACAATCGAAAACTACGGGGCATTTGTCTCCTGTAAATATGAAAGCCCCAGAAGGGAAGTAAGGTTAGATGGAATTTCGAAAACTAAAAAATGTTTGATCACAGTTAATACGGGAGATTGGTTTACCATGGATAATGGGAAAATCATTTGCCAGGAAGACGATATCACGAAGTGCCAATATAAATACGAGTGTTAATGTCCATCTTAGGTTTATATTGGCTCAGGTTTATTTTAGGGAGTTAATACAGGAGCTTGATTGAAGTTTCTTGTTGAGCATAAAAGAGACCCGGAATGAATCTATAAAGGGGGAGGAGGGCTAGAGTCAGTTCCGGGTCCAGTCACAAATCATCTGAGGAGGTAAAGTTGCTCTTGGGAACAAGTCTAGTAAATTTACCCGGGGTGGTGTGTGAAACAGTCCACAGATACGATCAGATTCTGGCTCATACTGTGATGAAGGTCACAGTTTCTATATCAATATTCAAAATTGTTTGATTATTGTTCAGATTGGCTATCCATGATCAGGCTTATGATTGACCAGCCAGATTCTGGAGTGGTTGATTGTTCGGCCGTAAAAATATGCAATCTATTACGCAGATCAATTGCAAATAGTGGGATTAATTGCTCTATTCTATTGGCGGTATACGCTTCATAGTCATATTCATCGCTGAGCTGTGTACTTTTGATTTCAGCACCTTCTCGCAGTAGTGATGCCATCTGACCATAAGTGATGTTTTCACCAAATAACCGATTTCCACGATGTCTTGTGGAGAGCGTGTGTTTTTCAGAAATAACCTGGTCTTTGTTTGTCTTCAGCTCAAATATATTTTGCATACCGAATTCTGATTTAAACCGTAGACTGGCAAGTGAATTCTGGTTTGTATTACCTGTCATGGCGAGCATCTTGCCAATGCCTGTTAGATCAAGGTTGCGATCAGCGTGTTCCGACGCAGGGTTACCAAAGTAGGTATTCAGACCTTCCATTCTTGCCTGACTTGTATTTTCCCAGTTGCTATCAGTCAGGATGACCTTGAATCCGGATTCCTGTAATGCCTTGCCTATGATGCGGGCGACGTTTCCTGAACCGACAATCAAAAATCCAGTCGGCGGTGGTTCCCTGACACCTAACCAATGTGCAATCGTTTTTGCTGTTACGCTTTGAATAATGACAGTGCCTATGATGATAAAAAAAGTAAGCGGAACAAGTAAGGATGCGCCTGGATAGCCTTCAGCTTCCAGACGAATGGCGAAGAGTGATGCGACGGCTGCGGCAACAATCCCCCGTGGGCCTATCCATGCAATTAACAGTTTTTCTCGGGGGTTTAAGTCTGAAGTAAATGAGGATACCCATACGGCTATAGGTCTTGCTAGTAACATGATTGCTGCCAGTACCCCCAGCGCGTTCCAGCCGAGTTCTCTGAATTGATAAAATTCAATACGAGCTGCGAGAATAATAAATAAACCTGAAATAAGCAGAATACTTAAACTTTCCTTGAAATCCAGGATGTCATCTATGTCTGTATTTTTTAAATTTGCCAGGACCATGCCCATGACTGTAACTGATAATAATCCGGATTCGCGTGCCAGATGATCTGCTCCAGCATAAACGGCAAAAACAAGCGTAAGAGAAAGTACATTACGTAGATATTCAGGGATCAGGTGTCGGCGGAGGATATGTCCAAGAAAAAATGCAGCGAGTGCCCCTAGCGTCGTTCCAACTAAGACGATACGTCCAAACACCAGGGATACGGTTTCCAGTGCATTTCCAGATTGACTGGAGATAATGAAATCAAACACAAGGACAGCCAGAAGTGCACCCAATGGATCAATCACAATGCCTTCCCAACGAAGTATATTGGCGATCTTTGCATTCGGTCTGACGGTACGAAGTATTGGCACAATAACTGTCGGTCCCGTTACCACGACAACAGCACCAAACAGAAATGCCAACTCATAAGGGAAACCAATTAAATGATGTGTTGCAACAGCGGTAATTAGCCAGGTGATCAGTACACCGACTGTTATGAGGTTGCGAACAACTGATGCCAAACCTCTTATTTCGTCGAGTTTGAGTGTCAAACTGCCTTCAAACAGAATGACTGCGACTGAAAGAGAAATCATAGGGAACAATAGATCGGCAAACAGATCATCCGGGTTTAGCAAGCCGGTAACAGGCCCGATAATCATGCCACATAACAGGAGAAGCAGGATTGCAGGCAGACGTGCCCGCCATGCCAGCCATTGGCATGCGATTCCCATGACACCGATTCCGGCCAATGAAATTAGAATATTATTATCCAATGGCTATGCCTGGAAATAGTTATCTTGTTATATGTCTGATGAGCATTAGTGGAAATGAGATTCGTTTTCGCTGAAAACTAGTGTTTATCTGGCGGCTGATCAAGACTGAATAACTATTTGGTGTGGCTACCTGTTAGAGAAACATTTTGAGTAGCTGTGCAGTTTCCATATTGAACTTGCAGTTTGCTCGATATCACAAAAAATTAATCAGCTCGTTTAAATACCAAAGTGGCATTGGTACCACCGAAACCAAAACTATTTGACATAACTGTATTCAGACCGGCACCATCTTCTCTTTCTGTGACAATTCGCATGTTGACAGCATCTTCATCCAGCTTACTGATATTCGCAGACGCGCTGATAAAATCATTCTCCATCATCAACAATGAGTAGATGGCTTCATTCGCACCTGCTGCACCAAGACCGTGACCCGTCAAGGATTTTGTGCCGCTGATTCGGGGTGGATTCTTGCCGAAGACTTCTTTTACAGCGTTAAGTTCGGCGATATCTCCTGCGGGGGTACTGGTTGCGTGAGTATTGATGTAATCGATAGGTGTATCGACCGTCGAGATCGCTTGTCGCATACAACGTATGGCACCCTCACCAGAAGGTTTGACCATGTCTTCACCATCTGAAGTCGCACCGTAACCGACTACCTCAGCATAGATGTGCGCATTTCTTTGCAATGCATGTTCCAGCTCTTCAAGGACAAGTATTCCCCCGCCACCGGAGATGACAAAACCATCACGATTTGCATCATAAGGGCGCGATGCGATTTCCGGTGTTTCGTTGTATGTCGAGGAAAGTGCACCCATGCTGTCGAACAAAAGCGTACTGGTCCAGTGAACCTCATCACCACCACCCGCAAATATAATATCTTGCTTCCCTGCCTGAATGATTTCATAGGCATTGCCAATACAGTGTGCACTCGTTGCACATGCAGAGCTAATAGAATAATTCACTCCCTTAATTTTATAGGCAACGGAAAGGCACGCGCTTGTTGTACTTGCCATGATCCTGGGCACCATTGTCGGTCCCACCTTACGTGCCCCTCTTGAACGCATTATATCAATCGCTTCAACCAGATTTTGGTTTGAGCCACCACCTGAACCAGATATTAAACCAACTCTCGGGTTTGAGATTTGATCTCCACTCAGGCCTGAGACTTCTATGGCCTCTTTCATTGCCAGATAGGTAAAGGCTGCACCATCACCCATAAATCGTCTTAGTTTTCTATCGATCAATTTATCAGGATTGAGACGGATCGGACCGTGTATGTGAGATCGAAACCCCAACTCTGCGTATTCTTCGCAATACTCAATACCGGATTTACCGGTTTTTAGTGATTCGGTGACTTCTGCCCTGTTATTCCCTATGCTGGATATGATCCCAAGGCCAGTAATAACGACACGCTTCATTAAAATTCCTCGTTCAAAAACCTTCTGTTGATTCAAATAAACCTACACGCAAATCTTTTGCGGTATAAATTGCCTTACCATCAATGGCCATTGTTCCATCTGCGACGCCCATCACCAGTTTCCGCAGGATGAGTTTCTTAATGTCAATAGTGTAGGTCACCAGGCTTGCATCGGGTAGCACCTGACCAGTAAATTTTACATTGCCAGCCCCTAGTGCCCGGCCCCTTCCAGGTTCACCCGTCCAACCGATATAAAAACCTAGTAACTGCCACATCGCATCTAGACCCAGACAGCCAGGCATCACCGGATCGTTCTGGAAATGGCAATCAAAAAACCAGAGATCCGGTTTGATATCCAGTTCAGCAACAATCAATCCTTTTTGAAAGGTGCCACCTTCATTACTAATATGGGTGATTCGATCAAACATGAGCATTGGAGGTGCGGGCAATTGTGCATTGCCTTCCCCGAATAACTCGCCCTTACCCGAAGTCATCAG
>SMUY01195988.1_pt1 | contig 10957 bp, 9 predicted proteins | sample 2456441 | NCBI WGS metagenome assembly SMUY01 (sample SAMN11095931, study PRJNA526329) | marine sediment metagenome | biome: Marine sediment; feature: Surficial sediment; material: Deep marine sediment; isolation source: Hadal surficial sediment | place: Pacific Ocean | collected 2014-11 | depth 0-1...
AGCTTCAGATGTTTGCATTGTTGTTCGTAATACGCGTCAAATTTTGATTCTACCGATGTTTTCATTATATTGTACCTCCAAGTAAGTTATTGAGGATACAATTTAACATTGGGTGAAAATAAATGGTAGATATTTAGAGTTAATTAAGCTAAATTCGTGTTTGGTTTAGTTTTCTCCGCGATAGCGGCTTCGTCCAACAAAGCAAATTCAGCCGACGCGCTTCAGGAGCGCGATTCTTGATTCTTGTAAGATACTAAGGTTTGGTTCTTTTCCCTAGGTCTCGTATGAAGCACGCGCCTGATGTTCGACGTTAGCCGTGATAGTTAAGGAGGATAAATTTTCTGGATAGTGTTGACCTCAAATGGGATTTGCAAGAATTGCAGGGCGAGCTCGTCCACGGTCTATCATCATTCTGATCCCTTTCATTACGTGTCGATGAGGCTTGCGTTCCCTCTCGACAACATAGTCCCAGAAGTGGCTTCCGCATAGCAACGGGATGGGTGCGAAATCTGGTGTTTGAACGCCAGCAGACAGCAGTTACAATAATGTGTTTTGCTTTTAAAGGAAAGAGTAGTCAAGATAAATTGAGGAGTAAAATTATGCATTACATCATCAAGTCTCCAATATTGTTTCTGTTGGCCTTAAGCCTGACAACTTCGTGCAAAGGAGATGCAACCGCGCCGGATGAGGACACCTACCCTTATCCCGAGGGCAAAATATTCTTTGATAATTTGCCTCTTGACATCAACCAGGTAGAAAGCTTCACCGGCCTGGGTGAATTGAATGTTTTCCCAAAAGACCACGGTGGTTTTTTCATACCAATGAGTTTGCGTGGCGCCTCCACGATTCCTGTTATGGCCGTTGCAGATGGAAAGATTACCGGACTTCGCTTCGAAACCCGGGAAAATGGCGACGAGGACTATGGGATTAGCATAAAGGTGAGCACGACCATTCTTGTTTCATATGCCCACGTAGACGCACTTTCGGACGAGGTTCTTGCAGCGGCTGGTCCGCTGGAACGCGGCTACGCTATTCATAATAGTGTCAACATCGAAGTGAAGGCGGGCCAGGTGATCGGGTTTATCGGCGAGCGTGGCGCGATGGACTTCCAAATATGGGATGACGAAGTGGAGGCGGACTACATCAGCAAAGAGCGCTATCCGATCCCCATGCTTAAAACAGGCTACTACTTTGATTATTACGAGGGAGCTGTAAAAAGCCAATTTCTGGCAGTCACCGAGCGACAAATTGAACCGAGGGGAGGCAGAACCAACTATGACATTCCAGGACGAATCATCGGTAACTGGTTTCTGGAGGCCGAGGTTGCACCGGGAGAATTCGGGGATTGGGATGCACATTTGGCCATCGCGTATGGACACATCCGTGCCGACCGGATCGCTATTGCTGATGCCTACAACCGCCGCTTCGGCCCACCCGTTAATGAGATTAAATGGGTGAAAGGGAATGCACCAAAACCTGAAGATATCGGAATGGCTAACGGCTTGGTCAAATATGACCTCATATTTCGCTATAGCGATGATAGTGTTTTCGGCGCCTTTCTCATTCAAATGCTGGAACAGAATCGGATTAAAGTGGAGGTTTTTGAAAATGAAACCGCAGAGACGGTAATGGGCTTTACAGAAAATGCTCGGATTTATGTGCGCTAATAAGTCACTCCTTTCAAATGATGAGTTCTGGATAGGATAGTTTTGGTTGAGAATGCATATGACAAGACGATGCTAATACGAGCTTCAATGACAAATAAAATTATTGAAGAAGAGTCTACAGAAAAGAGCCAAACATCAGATCGATCATCGTTTCTGACCTCACACCCGAATCGCATGGCAATGCCGTAGACGTAGGCTCAGCTTATGTCATCCGTGTACAGCGATTGTTCCTGGCTTGGTGGTGTCGGCTTCGGTGGCCGGCGGTTCCGCGGTCGGGGCGCCTAACTTCCGCTCCAGCTGACAAACTCGCCGTGCATAATTTTTTGGAGGGCATGATTTCAATTAGTATTGGCGTTATTCAAATTGTTCTGCAGACAAGTCGTTTGCAGCTGAGCCGGTCGTTAGGCCGACTGAGTTGTGGTTGTAGACACGGCCCGATTTTGATTCTTGCGAACTCAAACCAGATGAGGTGGTCATGCGAAATCCATTCTTCCACGGCGTTGGCGGAGTTCTAAGCGCAGATATTGCGGTGCCGGACCATGAGCGGGAACTCGGTTTCTACTCGCAGGTTCTTACGACGGGGCCGGCTCCGCTGTGGCGAGACGATTTGACCAACAACCAAGGCACGCCGGTCATCGGCCTAGGGGCACGTTCACCTGAGTACAAAGCCCTCCCACTGCAATGGATGCCGCACTTCCAGGTTTCCGATGTCGCTGCGAGCGCGGCGCGTACGCTCGAACTCGGAGGCCAGGAGCTGATTCACGCCAAAGGCGACAACGGGAAAAGTCAGTGGGCAGTTCTCGTTGACCCCGCTGGCGCTGCATTCGGCGTAATCCCCGTCGTTGTCGACGAATCGAACGGTGCAAGTCATCTCGACAGTATTGGTTGCATTTCCTGGCTCTCGCTCGTGGTCTCGGACGTTTCGTCGATGTGCGAATTCTACGAGCAGGTCGTCGGATGGTCGGCGGCCTCGGCCGATACAGAAGGTGGGTTCGAAATGCGGCGACCGGATGGTGTCGCCGCGGCGGAAATCTGCCCTATGAATGACGACAATGAGAGTATCCCTTCCGTCTGGATACTTAGTCTGCCCGTCGATGACTTCGACGAGAGCCTTCGACAAGTTCGCGAGGGCGGCGGTGAGATCGTTAAGGAAGTGACTGGGGCCGGACACGCCGTCATTCGGGACCCGGTCGGTGTCTACGTAGCGTTGCAGGCCAAGAAGTGATGCGCAGCGGCCTAACAAGCCATTGCAGCAGACAAAGCTCCGCCGCCTGCGCGTGGTGGCACTTGTTACCACCATGCTCGGCGGCTACGCTTTGCAGCTGAATGGCAGGCGTTATGAGGTCAAAAGCAAGCAGCTTGATGAATCCTTATTTACTTGGAATTCAGACTGGAGGAGGTAAAGTCTACAGGCTAATTAGGCTGGGTAACAACTCTTGGTTTTTGAAGTTATTGAAAGCGCCCCTATTTAATTGAGCCTCTTTTGTGTTTCCAATTTCTTGTCGAGCCAATCATTAACAGCCAGGACCCCACGCCCCAATAGTATAATTAATACAGATAAAGTCAGGGAAAAGCCGCATAAAAAGTATTCCTTATTCTCGCGTATCAACTCATCGAGCTTGATGTCACTGAGAGCTAAACTGTATACAAAGAATACAAACAAATTTGCCTCCAAGTCCAGGAGGCCATCCTGGAGATCACAATGTCGATTGATTGGAAGATAATGATTTAAAAGGTGATGCCCAATTTCATGCACAATCGTATATGTCATTTGACATTCGGATGTATTGCGATTCACAAAGATATATCGAATCCCATCCTTGACATCCGAGTACCCAAAGGCAGCTTTGGGTAACCCGGGAATAAACCGAATTTGAATAAAATGACTTTCCGCAAAAGAAGTAACGCTCTCATATGAAATCGAGCCTAATTGCTCAGCCAGTTCCCTAGCACTTGCAGCGATATGAGTTATATTGAGTGACTTATCAAACTCAGTAAGCAGAGATTTAATATTCTGCATCTTGTTCACTTTTTGGCGGCTTTCTATGATTTTCAACCAATTTGAAAATTAACTTTCTATCTTCATCATCGAGCTTTCCATAAGCACGCATCAGTCCGACCATCTGCACATCATCTTCAGGCGCCCTACCTGCCTCAATTAAAATTGTCTCGTAATCAATTTCCAATGCACTAGCTATTTTCTTGAGTATTTCGTTAGAGGGAATACTGTTTTAAAAGTTTTGAGATGCGAGAGATAACTGGCAGAAATAAAATAGCCGCCCAGAGGGATCAGTTTCTTGATTACCCGTAGAGAATCAAAAAAGTCCAGGCGGCTATATTAGACAACAACTGTTCTCATCTTTATTGTAGGTAAAAGTTAAGGTTTTTGCGGAAATGATAGGAGTATTTGAAATGGTCGTCCGTGGCTAACGGTCGAGCCGTGCATGCTTTCCGGCATACTTTTGCAACCGAGACCTTGAAGAATAACAATATTCGAGTTACTCAAGAGGCACTTGACCATAAAGACATTTCCACGACCCAAATCTATACTCACATTGTTGCCGAACAAAAAAAGAAGGCAGTTGCTGCATTGCCCTATTAATATGTAGGAGTTTGTGCGTTCTCAAATTTACCCATCGTTACTCAGATTTTACCGCAACTTTAGCGAAACTGAAATACTTCGGAATTTCAATACCATCGGCAACATTTTTTTCCGTATAGCCAAATCTTTGAGCCTGACGATTCATATGGTTTAAGCGCTGCCTTACATAAACTTCGAGCAGAGCATCCGGGAGCTCCTCAAGGAAATCATTAAATTTTTTAAAGCACCTTGTAGTAAATTTTTCTGACATTTGTGGTACATTTCACCAAAAAGGAATAGTGGATTCCACTAAAGAAAAACTCCAAGGCTGACGATAACCGCTTTATAATTTAAATTTAGTTCAGACTTAACTCTTGGCTTATAAAGCGTGACCGAGAGTTGCAAGTCTTTCAACTACTTGGACAGGGTCACGGAAAAAATCAGATAACTCAAAAGCTATAGTTAAGTGCCAGTACTTTTTAACACGTATTGTGAGCATATTACGAAAATACTAAATCTAAAAAATGCTTTTGAACTTGTGAAACATGCTATTCAGTGGCAATTAGCCGTAAGCGCAAATTAGATTTATTTTCTTAACTTTAATTTAAAGGGACTCGATACTGATGACTAAGAAACGAATACTCATCGTCGATGATGATCCTATGGTACTAAAGCTCAAGATGATGGTGCTTCGTTCTCAAATGAACGAGTGGGAGATAAGCTTAGCGAGCGATGGTTTCGAAGCGCTTGCTTTAATGGAAAAAATAAGATTCGATGCCGTCGTTTCTGGCATAGAAATGCCGAAGGTGACCGGAGTAGAATTGCTAAACCAAGTTCGAAGGCGGTATCCTCATGTCATCAGAATTTTACATTCTGAACAGACCAACAAAGAGGTTTCTTTCAGATCGGTTGAATCTTCACATCAGTATCTGGTAAAACCGTGGGGCTTTAAACAGTTTATAACAACTCTTTGCCAGGCCTTTGCTCTTCAAGATGCTCTCAATAACGAGACCATCAAAGGCTTGGTAGCCAAGCTGCCATCGCTGCCCAGTCTACCGTCCTCATATCTCGAATTGATGGAGGAACTTCAGTCTCAGGAGCCGAGTCCGTCTGAGGTCGGCCAAATAATATCACGGGACGTCGGTATGATTGCAAAGATATTGAAACTGGTGAACTCAGCCTATTTCGGGCTCAGAGTGACCGTATCAGACCCCGTGCATGCGGTGAAATTGCTCGGCTTGGATACGATAAAGGCATTGGTCTTAACCCATGGGGTTTTTTCACACTACGAGCAAATCGACCCACAATGCCTGTCATTAGAGCAATTGATGCAGCATTCTTTGGGCGTCGGTTCTCTGGCGAAAATGATTGCCAAGGCGGAGAAGCAAGACCAAGATGTGGCCACAGACGCTATGGTCGCCGGAGCTTTGCACGATACCGGCAAATTGATTTTAGCTCAGGGTTTGCCGCTGGAGTATAAGGACGTTGTAATCGAGGCCAAAGAACAGAATATTCCTCTTTGGCGGGTTGAAAAAGAAGCGTTTAATACTTCGCATGCCGAAGTTGGAGCGTACTTGTTGGGCCTTTGGCGCCTGCCTGTCCCGATCGTTGAGGCCGTCGCACTGCATCATGAGCCAGCAAAAGGTGGCGTTTCTGGAGTGCGCGTTTTGACTGCCGTTCATGCCGCAAATGTGATTGAGCAGGAAGAACAGAGTCAAGCGGGTGCTATCAATACTTCAAAGCTAGACGGTCAGTATCTGGTCGACGTACGCGCTGGTGATAGAGTTAAGGTTTGGCGTGAACAATGGCGGCATGGCCTAAAGGGAAAAGCCGTAAATGATCTGTATTCACCTGCCAAGGTAGTGTGATCTAAGTGGAGAAGTCAGAGTGAAAATTGATAAACTTTTTACGAATTGTGATTGCATCGAAGCCATTATCGCCCATGACGATGACTTCAGTGACCTATTAATCAGCCTTTTGGAAAGTATTTATGACCAAGATCGGCAAGCTCTCCTCGCAATCTTTGCCCAAGCCGAATTTGATTATCTCAAAAATTAATTGGATACCGCAATGGAAACCCAGAACTTGTCTCAGACTCCCAGGATCAAGCCGTTATACTGTGATGAGCAAATGACAGAACTCAATTGAAAGAACCGGGGCTCGAGTTCTTGACAGATGCCAAATCCATAACCTCTGTTCATTTTTTTTGTTTGGGGATTTAAGCCTACAGATACACGGCTTAGACAATAAAGCCGCTCCCATCCTTGGGATATGGAGTGGCAGTTGCTAAAACTTGTGCAGAAAGCGGCTCAAGAAAGTGAAGTATAGGACATTAACAACTCTCTAATTGGAAGTACTCACGCTTCATCAAATCTGCGGAGCAGCGAGATGACAGAATGGAAGGTGGGCTATTAAAAGTCAAGTTTTAATTCTTGACAAGAATTATAATTAGAAAACGGGAAATGTCAAAAATATTAATTATCGAAGACGTTGAGGAAGCCCGCAATTCGATACGCAGAACACTTGAAATGGATGGTTATGATGTGATAACTGCGCCCGAAGGTAAAAAAGGTCTCAATCTGATTCAGGAGAATATTCTCGATCTGGTTATAACAGACATCTTCATGCCGGAAATGGAAGGCCTCGAAACCATCAGAAGAATAGTAAAAAGCAAACCTAATCTGCCAGTAATTGTTATAACAGGCTCCATAGAGCTATCCTTTCTGGAAGTTGGATTACAATTTGGAGCCGTTTCTGGACTTTACAAGCCTTTCACACCAGAAAAACTCTTGTCTGCAGTGACTAAAGCCCTTGAATGAAGCAAACGATGTTAAAAAAAGTATTATGATCATTAATTCTCTATTATAGAGTTCAAATTCATATCACGAGGGGTGTAGTATGCCCAGAAAAAATAAAACCAAAGAACAACTCTCGGCGGAATTACAGAGCCTGCGAAAACAATTTAACGATTTCCTTGATGAGCTCCCGGATGCTCTGCTCGAAGTTGATGTGGGGCAGGGCTTAACCCATATGAATCGTCAGACTCAAAGACTATTTGGCTATACGGCAAAAGATGTTGCCGACGGTATTGAGATTCCGCAACTGTTTGGTCAAAACGAATATGACCGAGCCGTCAAGATTATTAACAGTTACATCGCAGAAAGTCAAAAGCGCAAAACTAAATATACCCCCTCGCAGAAACAGAAACTCTATGAATTTGTGATGCGAAGAAAAGATGGCTCGCTTTTCCACGCGGAAACTCAGACCTCATTTGTTTTAGATGGAAAGGGTGTTCCTACTGGCTTGAGAACCGTTATACGCAACATTACCGAACGCAAACTCGTCGAAGCCGCCAGTCACGATTTGTCACAAATAATGAACAGTTCACCAGATTTCATCTTCAAAAGCCGCATCGATAATTTTAAATTCACAAAGGTAAACAAAACTGCTTGTGACTATTATGGGTATTCTCAAGAAGAGTTTTCAAAGATGGGGATATTTGACATTGAAGTTGCTCCCCCTTTGAAAGAGCAAGTAAGAAAACTTTATGACACGACTCCTGTAGGCAATGTAATAGAAGTATTTGGGACCAATAAAAAGAAAAACGGCGATACCTTCCCTGTTCATGTGAGATTTCTCAAGCTAGACGAGGAGTTTGCATTGGCCAATGTTCGTGATATCACCGAACAAAAGATGGCAGAAGAAGAACTCAAAAAGGCCAAAGAATCCGCCGAAGCCGTCAACATCAAGCTAATTCAAAGCAACGAAGCCCTGCAGCGGGAGATTATAGAGCGCAAGAATTTAGAAAGCCAGCTGGTGCAAGCCCAAAAGTTGGAATCCATTGGGCAGTTAGCGGCAGGTATCGCCCATGAAATCAATACTCCCATTCAATACGTTGGCGACAATACCCGTTTTCTAAATGTAGCTTTCGGCAGAATAAAAACCGTTTTGGACAAAAGTAGTGAATTAATAAACGCAGCTAAAGAAGATGCGGTTACCGAAAAACTTATAACTGAGGTAGAGTCTGTCATTGAGGACACTAAAATGGAATATATGCTCGAAGAAATTCCGATGTCAATCGACGAGACGCTTGGAGGCGTTGAACGAGTGGCAACTATTGTACGAGCGATGAAGGAGTTCTCACATCCAGGTACGGGAGAAAAAACCTTAACTGATATCAACAGGGCTTTAGAAAACACCATCACAGTAGCACGTAACGAGTGGAAATATGTGGCGGAATTGGTGAAGGATTTCGAGCCCGCGCTACCGTTAGTTCCCTGTCTGCCTGGTGAATTGAATCAGGTGTTTTTAAATATAATTGTAAATGCAGCCCAAGCAATCGCAGACGTTGTACAAGATGGTTCCGAAGGCAAGGGAATAATTAAAGTAAGCACATCTAGCGCTGGTGACTGGGTCGAGATAAAGATAAGCGATTCAGGAACGGGCATACCCGAGGAGGCAAGATCGAAAGTCTTCGATGCTTTTTTCACCACTAAAGAAGTTGGCAAAGGCACAGGCCAGGGATTGGCCATAGCGAATAATGTGGTGGTGAAGAAACATGGTGGGTCGCTGAATTTTGAAACTGAGATAGGACAAGGAACAATGTTCGTGATCCGATTACCAATAAAGGCTCCAAATAATTAGGATAATTCCATGAGGAAAGGAATCTTATTTGTCGACGATGAACCAGAACTCCTTCGAGGCCTAAGAAGGACGTTGTTTGAAATGACGTCTGAATGGGATATGGAATTTGCCGATAGCGGGCAAAAGGCATTGGAAGTTTTAGAGAAAGCGCCTTTTGATGTCATAGTCTCAGATATGCGAATGCCCGGTATGGACGGCGCTGACCTGTTACAGGAAGTTGCAAAAAGATTTCCCTCTTCCATACGAATTATATTGTCTGGCCACTCTGACGAAAAAATGATAATGCGGTCAATTGGTCAAACCCACCAGTTTCTTGCCAAACCATTAAATGGGAACGAATTGCAAGAAACTTTAGTGCGAGCATTTGCTCTCCGTGATCTGTTAGCCGACACCAAACTTAAAACATTGATTTCAGATTTGAGATCTCTCCCCAGCCTTCCAACTTTGTACCAGGAGTTGATGCTGGAGTTACAATCACCAGATGTTACAATGCAAAAGTTGGGTGAAATTATCTCTCGGGACATTGGCATGACGGCTAAAATGATGCAGTTGGTTAATTCGGCATTTTTTGGACTTCCGGTACATATTTCCGATCCTATACATGCAGCCAGATTACTAGGACCAGAGAGTCTAAGAGCGCTGGTTCTTTCAGCACAAGTATTTTCAAAATTTGACCGAGTTGACTCAAGTGGTCTTTCGATTGAAAAATTTACAGACCACAGTCTAGCAGTTGCATCTATTGCAAAACACATAGCAGTCAGTGAAAATCAAAAAAAAGAGATAGCCGACGACGCACTTATAGCAGGGATGCTTCACGACGTAGGTAAGTTGATACTTGCTCAAAATCTGCCAGAAACATACTACAAGGCCATTGCATGTGCTGAGGATAATAACCTAACCATTTGGGAAGCCGAGCAATCTACAATTGGAGCCACGCACGCTGAAGTAGGTGCCTATTTGTTAGGTCTCTGGGGATTACCCGATAGAATTGTTGAAGCAGTGGCTTTTCACCACAGGCCTATAAGCTGCGTCGACAAAAGCTTTAGCCCATTAACCGCGGTACATGTCTCTGATGCTTTAGAACATGAGTTTGGCGGAAATGAGTATGTAGCTCATTCAATGATTAATTTAGAATACTTGGCTAAACTAGGCCTGACTAATCAAGTATCCGAATGGCAGGAAATCTGCAAAAAATCTAAACAAAAAAGAGATTCTAAATGACAAAAAAAATCTTTTTGTTGACGACGACCCGTCTATCCTTAGAAGCCATCAACGGTACATTGGTCTCGAATTTAATCTCGATACCGCTTTAGGAGGAGAATCGGGATTGAATATGCTAGAAGAAAACAGTCCTAATAGCACCGTACCAATTCTTATCAATAATAATCTAAGATTTTATAAACAAATGTCCTTAAATATCTTTATTGCTCGGCAACCAATACATTCAATTGATCGAAAAGTATTCGCCTATAAACTTAAGTTTCAATCTGTGACTGATAATTTGGACAGCGCTATTGAAGCAGAGAAAATGAATGCTTTTGTGTTATCTCAGTCATTATTGACCAACGATTTAGATCTTTATACTAGGGGTAAAAAGACGATTATTGAGTTTAATCAAGTCCTTTTAAATAAACGCTATGCGCTATTATTCCCAAAGAATCAGTTGATTATTGAAATACCGGAAACAGTTTCATTAACTGAAAGAATTTTAGAAGACCTAAATTGGCTAAAAAAGCTGAGATACAAAATTATTTTAAACCAGCAGATTTTTAATCCTGAAAATAAAAAACATTCAGATTTAGCGGATTTTGTAAAACTGAATTTTCACCAGATTGAGTTAGCATCCGCGGCAAATGGTTTTCAAGAATACAAAAAAAAGGGCATAAAATTTATCGTTGATAATGTTGAGACGAATGAGCAGATCCGGACGGCTTACGAATTAGGTTTTGATTATTTTGCCGGTGATTTTTTTTGTAAACCCGACAAGGTTGAACGAAAAGAAATTAGTAGTAGATACCTGATTTATTTGCAGGTACTAACTGAAATCAATCGGCCCGATGTGACG
>SMUY01036737.1_pt1 | contig 10941 bp, 9 predicted proteins | sample 2456441 | NCBI WGS metagenome assembly SMUY01 (sample SAMN11095931, study PRJNA526329) | marine sediment metagenome | biome: Marine sediment; feature: Surficial sediment; material: Deep marine sediment; isolation source: Hadal surficial sediment | place: Pacific Ocean | collected 2014-11 | depth 0-1...
ACATGGGTACCGGTTTATTGCTTCCATTCGGGTGCGATTCTAACCAGTTGGTGGGTCGATTGGTCCATCAAACACAGCTTCAATGGCCCGAAGTAGATCGCCAGGTGGCGCTCGCTCTCCGGGACCAGTCCCACCGGCTCGCCAACAAGCGCCTCGCTCAGGTATATCAGCCCCCCTTTCCACTTGATCTCGCCGCTCGTCCGCACGCGCCGCACGGTCATCTCTGATGCGTACTCGATCTCTCTTATCCGGGACGGGTAGCTGCGTTCGGATGGCCGGTAAAGGCTCGCCGGGGGGTTCTGCCCGAGAGCCTCGTGCGGTCGTTCCTCGTTGAACTCAAGCCTGAAGCTATCGAACACCTTCTGCTGAGCAGGCATGTTGGGCATTGGCCTCACGATGGTTTCTGCCTTCAGAGTGCGGTGCATCCGTTCGTGCCGACCGTTTTCTTCCGGGTGGCCAGGCCTGATCCGCTCGGGCATGATTCCCAGCTTGATCCAATAGACGGAAAGCCTGGAAAGGCCTCCAGGGGCGGTCGATGCGAACGGGGTCCCGTTATCCGATCGGATCGTGGCAGGCAGCCCGTACTCCCTGAACACACGTTCCATCGCTCTCCGCACCAGACGGCCATTTTGAGATTCCAGCCCCCTGCAACACAGCAGCATGCGGGAGTAGGCGTCGGTGATGGTGAGCGGGTCGCAGCGCACACCGTCCAGGGTGCGGAACCAGCCCTTGAAGTCGATGCACCATGTCTCGTTGGGAGCGGTGCAGTCTTCGAACGGACGGGTCCACGGGTCGGTGCGGCGCACACGCTTTCTTGGTTGAACGAGGTCGTGTCGCCACAGGATCTCGCCCGCTGTGGACGGTGCGGGCAGCTCGATTTCAGGGTGCCGCCGCCTGAGCCACGGGATCAGCTTGCGAGGTCCCCACGCAGGGTGCTCGTGTTTCGCCATGATCACCAGCCGGACGATCTCCGCACTGACCGCATTCGGGTGCCGGTGCGGGGCACGGGACCGGTCGAGAAGTCCTTCAAGGCCACTCTCACAATACCGTTCGACCCACTTGCGTCCAGTCTTGCGGCTCACTCCAAAACGCCTGCACACCGCGGCCAGGGAGTCCTCTCCCCGACGATATGCCACTATAAAGCTCATTCGTTGGTCCAACACTTGGATATCCTTCCAGGGCATCGCACACCTCCTGAGAAGTAAGGTGAACGTTACCCACTGAAACTGCTACCCATGTGCCCGGTCAGAAGTGGAACCTTTGTGCCCGGCTTGTACCTGCCTGTCCCCTCTCCCTGCGAGGGAGAGGGAAATTGGCTTCAGCCCGGTCGCCCGGTGAGCCATACCCTGGTCAGGAAATCGCTATTGCCGCGCGGGGTACGTGGATTGAAATCGTGTACGTAATCCCACCACATCCAGTACGTTGTCCGGGTTGCCGAAATAAACCTGTGTGAACCATCGAGGATTCGCCGCTGCAATTCGATCAGCAATGTTCCCCGTTTCGCGGGGTCGTACTCGCGGGCCTGTGCTTCTATCAGCCGGTCGATTTCGGGGTCGCTGTAGCCGGTAGAGTTCCATGGGCCGTCTGAGTGATGTACTGAGAAGAGATAGGCCGTCGTGCTCGAAACCGGAGGCGGCGCTCCAACCGCGATGTCGTAATCTCCACCGATCCAGACTTCGTCCCCGAAAACTCGCGTGGACACCCGCTCTACCTCCGCCCGAATTCCGACCGCGGCCAGGCCATCGGCCATCGCGAATGCCTGGTCGATGTATTTCTGACCGAATTCGCCAACCTTGATGACCACGTCATCGGTTGGCCCCAGCCCAGCCGAAGACAGTCTGGAGTTGGCACCCGACAGATCGTTGAAGCGGTCTGCGAAGGTGGTTGCAGGCAATTGCCGATCTGCACCCACTCCCGGGCCAGGCAGACCGACGCTGAGCCCTGCCCGGTCGTACCAGAAATCCCTGTTCCACGCACCTGGGTCCCATGACAGCATCATCGCTTCCCTGACCGCCAGCCTGTCCATAGGCCTTCGGCCGGTATTCAGGGCGATCTCGACACCGGCGGCCGGATTGGAGATTCCTGTCCACTCAATGTTGTCGAAGCGGTCGGTGGCGTCAGCGATTTCCGGGAACCCGGCCTGTGCAATGTCGATGATCCGTGTTCGCATACCCGCAGCGCGGGTCGATTCCGACGGGATGACCTGTATGTCAAGGGCATCGAGATATGGCAATTGATCGTCGAAGTAATCGGGGTTCACCAGCAGGCTGGTCCGGTCGGACTGCGCTTCCGATGTGATCCACGGGCCTGTCCCGACTGTAGGACCGCGACGGAGGTCGCCGTTTACCGCGACTGCCTCGGGAGCGACTATTCGAGAGTGCGAGTCGGCGAGTTTTTCCAGCGTTTCCGAGTCGGGCGCAACGAGCCGAACAATTAGCTCGAACTCGCCCACTGCCGTGAATTCGGCAATGTTAGAAAGAACCGCGGCATTCGGGAAGTTCGGGGTTGCCTGCCGTTGCAAACTGAACACGACGTCCTGGGCGGTCAGTTTACGTCCATTCAGGGGCGGCAAATTCTGCCAGTTGACATCTTCACGCAGCTTGATAAGAAACGTCGTGGGAAACGGCTGCTCCCACGATTCGCACAGGTCGCATACGACTATCGAACGGTCGCCCGTCGTATCGAACTTGAACAGCCGGGAGTAAGACTGTCCTGCGCCCCAGGTCAGCAGCCCGCCCGAAACTGTCAGATGCGGGTCCATGTGTGGCGGTCCCTCTGGCACTGCGAATCTCAAAACTCCGCCTCGCTCAAGGTCTTCAGGGGGCGCGAGCGATGTCGGGGATGGAACCGCAGTAGGCGGAGCGAAGGGAGTCGCGGTCGGGCCGGGAGTCGAGGTCGGGGCCGATTGAGCGGTATTTGCCGGAACCACAGGTGTTTCGGTTTTCCTGGCCGAGTTGTCAGGTGTCGATGTGGAACTTGTTGTTTCGCTTGAACACCCGGCCAGGACCATCAGCGCGGCAAACAGCACCAAAACGCCAAACTGCGGGGCTGGAAGAGATGCGCGCCTGACGAGGGGCGATCTAAATGGCGTTCCGGGCGCTCTGTGCGCCCTGGGGGTTCTGGCCGAATACATAACCGATACAGGATAACGACCGACCAGAACGGGCGGATGGCTGTTACAGGCATACGCGAAACGACTATGTGAAATGCGCAATTCGGCTCAGGGATTCGCCAATGCTGAGATGGGTCGCGCCAAATATCGTGGGGTTTGGGGTGGAAGCGTGGTTACGAAATATGCCGTCGAGTTGCCATTGGGGATGAATGCAGGCGGGGCGTTTTTGGCATGAACGTGAATTTGTGAGTGGTTGGAGGTAATTATGGCCCGAATACTCGTGGTGGACGACTCTCATGAAGTTCGCCTGTTGCTGGTTGCCGTGCTCCAACGGGCCGGCCATGAGGTTGTTGAGGCGACTGATGGCGCAAGCGTTCAATCATGGGTGAGTGATGCCAGACCCGACTTGACAATCCTCGATTTAATGATGCCCGGCATGGATGGCTGGGAGGCCCTTGAGCGACTGAAATCGAGTCCAGCGTCAAAACATATTCCGGTAATAATTTTTTCAGCCCTGAATGAAGACCAAGATCTCGCTAAAGCACGTTCGATGGGCGCAATCGACTACATATCGAAACCCTGGACCGAAGACGACCTGCTTGATCGAATTCGGTGGGCAACCACGATCGAGCGAAAGAGTGCTTAGTCGACCTGCTGCCTGAACCAGTCGACGGTGGATTTCAAGCCGTTTTCAAGTGTGATCTTCGGGGTCCAGCCAAGCTCTTTTCCGGCCCTGGTCGCGTCCAGGTATATCCGGTTCACATCACCGGGGCGGGGAGGGCCGTGGACTGCGTCGTCGGTATGGCCGCAGTTTTCGGCGACGACCTCGAAAATCCGGTTTGTACTTGTTCCTTCGCCAGTTCCGACGTTGAACGGACCGGGTCGCGAATTTTCGGCGGCTTTGACGATGGCGTCAACCACGTCGCCAACGTAGACGTAGTCGCGCTCGTCGTTTCCGTCTCCGAAGATGGTCAGCGATTTTCCGCTGAGCATCGACCTTGCGAAGATAGCGACAACGCCCGCTTCTCCGTGCGGGTCCTGTCGCGGTCCATAGATGTTGGCCAGACGGATGATTGAATAGTCCAGCCCGCACAGCCTCTCGTAGACTGGCAGGTAGGTCTCTATGGCCAGCTTCGACGCCCCGTACGGGGAAAGGGGGCGCACGGGCGTCGATTCGTCGGCGGGCAGGACGGATGGCTCTCCGTAGGCCGTCCCGCCCGATGTGACGTATACGACCTTCGTCGTCTTGCCCTCCACCGCCCTGATGCCCTCAAAAAGGTTCAGCGCCCCCAGCACGTTCACCTCTGCGTCCATTACCGGCTCTCTGGCAGAGACAGACACGCTGATTTGCGCCGCCAGGTGAAACACGAAATCGGGGCGGACCTCAGAGACGATTTTTCGCACTTCCGGGTCGCGGATGTCCAGCTGCCGCAGATCGAAGTCCGGGGGAAGGTTTGCAAGCTTTCCGGTCGACAGGTCGTCGATGCCAGTCACCGTGTAACCGTCTGAGATGAGCCGGTCGACGAGGTGCGAGGCGATGAACCCTGCGGCGCCCGTTACGATAGCGGTCTTACCTGCCATGTTAGCGTCCTCCCTGGCGGTCGTTCATGATGGAGCCCCAATCGCAAATCACCCCCGGGCCGGGGCCCCGGGGCCAGATCGCCAAATTGAGGGTGGTTGCCCGGAGTTGCAATGCGCAGGTTCCCAGTGTGCGCACTATTATTTGAGCACAATGATGAAGGCTAACGGCGGGTGGCATCGGGCCGCAACACCGCGGCGTGCGAGATTGTTGAAGCTTGCGCTGGTGGCCATCGCCCTGATACTTGCCGCTGCGTGCGGGGCGCCGGCTGCCCCGGTAGCCGATCCGGGAAGGCCGAATTTGGACGCAGTCGTCTATTCAATGGATTACGGGGTCCCTGACGGTCCCGAGGTCTACTCGATCGGGTACACGTACGCCAACGCTTCCGGGAACCGTTATTTCTCGGGAACGGGAGGGCTGGGAACGGACGAGTTATCGTCGGCGTCGGTGCGCATTGAGGTGTCACGGTTCGTGGATATTCCGATGTGGCTGACTGCCGCGATTCATCCCGACGGAGGCGCGGTGTGGGTCGTCACCGGCGTCGATGGGAAATCCGTGGCATTTCGCACCGGGCTGGCCGGGAGGCGGGGCCACATCCTCATCGATTTTCCACTCGAAACCTTCTCCCTGTCGCCCCCGATACTCGTTATTGGAAAGTCCGGGCAGGTCGGGCTGACGACCACGCGTGCAGTCGACGGACTCGACACGCTACTGCCGGGCGCGCGGATCGAATTTATTGAAGACGGAGCGGGTAACGGAAATCTGAGGATCACCCGCGGGGACGCGAGTTCGACGATTTCCGTGCGGAACGCCCCGGACGCCACTTTTATGATCGGCTCCGATTCGACTCTGTACTCGTATGACATCTCGACTGACAGATACCCGCACGGTGCTATCGGCGATCAGAACGAGTGGGGCGCAGTAACGGCAATACCGGTCGCTGATGGGGCCGGCGCCAGCCTTCTTTTGCTGAACGACGATGATGTTTTCGAGGGGCTTTACCCGATACTTGCCGATTTTGATGGCGACGGTGTCGAAGAAATCATTGGCACAGTGAGCAATCGTACTGGCGGGGCCAGGTTGATCGTGATCGAGAACGGTAAGACCGGCATGAGGATTGCGGCTGAATCTGAACCGATCGGAACGGCGTTCAGGTGGACGCACCAGGTTGCTGTGGCTCCGTTTGGCCCGAATGGAGAGATGGAGCTGGCGACGATCAGGACTCCGCACATCGGCGGGGTCGCTGAGTTTTACAGGTTGAGTGACGGGAAACTGGAACGGGTCGCATCGCTGTCGGGGGGTTACTCGTCGCACGTAAACGGGTCTCGCAATCTCGATATGGCGGTCGCCGGCGATTTCGATGGCGATGGGAATGTAGAACTGCTGGTGCCTTCGCGTAACCGGCAGAGTCTGGTAGCGCTGCGCCGGAGCGGGGAGTTGGCGGAAGAAGTGTGGGAACTGTGGCTTGGTTCACCACTTGCGACGAACCTTGCCGGGGTTGTGTTGCCAGACGGCTCTGATGGCAGAATCATTCTTGGTGCTGTGACGCGGGACGGGGAACTGCTGATCTGGCAATGAGACGCTATTTCAAATCTCCCTCTTCTCCGGGAGACGGGTGCACGCTTGTGGGCGCGTGTGAGGCGGAAGATGCGGAGCAGGTAGCATGCTTTCGATAGCATGTACGCCACCGTCGGCAGCATTCCCCCTCGACCTGACCTCCTTCCCTGGGGAGAAGGGATTCCCACTCATGCTCGCCTGCCTGAATGCCCAATCGTTAAGGACGAATAAATGACCACCATCCGCCTGATGGCATCCCGCCACTCGGCTTTCTACAGTCCGCTGATCTGCCTGATCGCCGGAGGGTTCCTCGAAAAGGAGGGTCTGGTGGGCGAGTATCACGTTGTTGAACCGGGCGGTAGCAGCGGCGGGGCGGTGGCCGAGGGCCGGATGGACGTTGCCCAGGCTGCGGTCTCTGCAAGCTGGCCGGCGCTCGACAGGGGCGAAAAACCGGCGTTCGCCCAGTTTGCACAGATCAACCGGTACGATGGTTTCTTTATTGCTGCAAGGGAGCCAGACCCGGATTTTTCGTGGGACAAGCTGTTGAACGGCAGGTTCCTTCATGTGCATGGCGGCCAGCCCGAGGCGATGCTCCGTTTCGGTGCCCACAGGCAGGGCGTCGACCTTGCCGATGTCGACGACATCAAGTCGGCGGGCGGCAATGAAATGGTGGCACAGTGGACAAACGGCGAGGGCGATTATTTTCACGAGCAGGGTGCGTTCCCCCAGCAGCTTGAACATGACGGGCAGGGGCACATCGTCGCCTCGGTTGGGGAAGCAGTGGGCCCGGTGGCCTTTTCGAGCCTGGTGTGTCGTTGGGACTGGCCCGACACTGACGATGCGAGGCGTTTTGCGGCAGCCTACAGGGCAACACGCGAATGGGTAAACACGGCGGATCCGGTCGAGGTCGCCCGCGCTGAGGCGAGCTTCTTTCCTGACATGGCGGAAAGTGCAATTGCTTCGGCGGTTGGCTTCTACCAGGACCTTGGCACCTGGGACGGCGGCATTGAGGTGGAGCCAGAACTTTACGATGCCGCGCTGGACGTGTTCGAGCACTCGGGCATGGTTGGCTCGCGCCACCCGTACGACGATGTTGTCGTTCCGCCGCCGGAACGATAGGGGGAGCGAGTCCAGGCCTGTCCTCTCTCCTTCGCAGGGGGGGAGAAAATCAGACTCCGGCTTCCTGAGGCGTTGTCGGCCATTCATTTTCGTTGAACGACATGCCGAGCTTTTCGAAGACCTCTGACCACCTTGCCGTTTGATCGTTCTGGAACAGGAGCGGCTGCCAGCCCAGCTTCAAATAAATGTTTATGGCTGGCAGGCGGAAGTCATCGGTTGAGAGATACGAGTAGGCCGGCGCTGAGTCGGCGAGCACCTGGGTTGCGGCCGCGGCCGTCGCCCGGCCAGAGCCGGTGCCGAGGTGATCGGAATGGGTGACCACCCACTGAAGGCTGTATCCGTCGGGGTGCTGGGCTTTCGGGTAACTTGCGGCGGTCGATGCTGCAACGATGGTACCGGTGGGCTTGTGCTCGACCACGAAGAAACCTCTGGGCAGCGTGTTCCGCATCAGGTCGGCGAACGGCGATGGTTCGTCGAATGCGGTCTGGAAAGTTTGCGAGTAGGAGTGTCTGTCCTCGGGTCTCGCATTTCGCAGCGAGTACCCGGCTGCGGGCCGTGGCACCGCTGGCACAGGGTTGCTGCTCCGGACCATCTCTAACTGCGGCTTGAGAGCACCGCGGCCCGCGGCGCTCCTCGACTGGCTTCTTGAAACCGGGCTGCTCAAATCGGGGCAACCCCGAGCCGCTCGATCAGCGCATCGAGCTCCCTGAACGTCTCTGCGTCGGGTTTAGCGGCGGGCAGGCGAGGGTTTGCCTGTGTAAAAACCCCGCGTCTGCGGAGGATCTCTTTGGCGACCCAGTAGAGCTGGCCTTCACCGAGCGTGTAGAGCTTCACCAGCGGCTGGTACAGGTTCCACATCGATTCGGCGGCGATCTCATCGCCAGCCTGGAAAGCGTCCCACGTTTTTCGCACCACATCGCAAAGGGCGATGCCCTGCATTGTGCCCCTTGCGCCGCGCCTCATTTCTTCGATGAAAAAGACGCCGTTGGCTCCACCGAACATCGACAGGTCTTCCCCCGCGAGTTCGCGTGTCTCGGTGAACCTGTTCGGTGTCGGCAAAGTTTCGATCTTGGCGTAGCAAAGATTTTCACTGGCTTTCGACAGATCGGCCATCATGGCCGGGGCCAGGCTGGCACCCGGCATGTCCTGCATGAAGATGGGGAGGTCGGTGCTTTCGGCAACGGCGAGGAAGTGCTGGCGCACCAGCGACGCTGCGATTCCGGGGATGACCGGCGCGGCGATCATTACCGCATCGGCGCCCAGGACTCTGGCGACACGGGTGTAATGAACCGTCTGAACGGTCGATGGCGCACCGGTGTTCATAACGACCTTGATCCTGCCACCGGCCTGGTCGACAACGGCGCTCAGGACCTGGTCGCGCTCGTGGTCGTCGAGTTTGTTGATCTCCGAACCGTATGCGATGCCTACACCGTGAACGCCGCCACGGACCGCGTACTCGACTTCTGCACGGAGTTCTTCGTAGAGGACCTGCCCTTCCTCGTCGAACGGCATTTGCAGAATCGGGAAGACCCCGCTGAAAGTGTGATCTGCCATTATGTTGCCCCTTGTTCCGATCGTCGAATGGTCCCGCAGCCCGGCAGTTGGCCCCTCACCAAAATAATGAGGGGTCAAGCCCACTAAGTTCGAGAGCCGTGCACCCACGCCACGCTATCTGGGCAGCGATTCAGGTAGCACTGCGATCGACGTAAATTGTTTTGGTCTGTGTGAAGAACTCGATAGCCGCCTTGCCCTGCTCGCGATTCCCTGAGGAACTCGCTTTCATGCCACCGAACGGCACCTGTGGTTCGACGCCAGCCGTTTCTCCGTTGATCTTGACGATGCCTGCTTCGATGCGGTCAGCAAAGTCGAGCACCGAGTTAAGGTTTCGAGTAAATATTCCCGCGCTCAGTCCGTACTCGACCGAGTTGGCGATTTCGAGTGCGTCTTCAGCATCGGCCGCGGGAATTATCGAAAGCACCGGGCCGAAAATCTCTTCGCACGCCACGAACGCGTCAGGTGCGACCTCCGTAATGACTGTTGGCTCAACGAACGTCCCGGCGTCGTATTCAGGACCAGTCGGCGCGCCACCGCCCGTCAATACCGTCCCACCGTCGGCGACCCCTCGTTCGATCATCGACTTGATGTTGTCTTTTGAAACCTGGTCGATAACGGGGACGACGATCGAGTCTTCTTCGATCCCGGGCCCAATCTTCAGTTTCCTGGTCTTATCGACCACAAGGCTCGTGAACTCCTCCATTACGTTGCCTACGACGATCGCCCGCGACGTGGCCGTGCATTTCTGGCCTGAGTACTTCATCGCGCCGGAAACGGTGATCTCAGCAGCCTGCTCGAGGTCGGCGTCGGGCAGAACTATCACGGGGTTTTTCCCGCCCATTTCCAGCTGGTACTTGTTGCCCCGTTTTGCCGATTCGACGGCGATTTGCATGCCGATCCGTGTTGAGCCGGTGAAAGAAATCGCACTGACCATTGGACTCGTGATCAGTTCGTTGCCGACGGTCCCGCCGGACCCTGTCAGCAGGTTGAACACGCCCGAGGGTAGATCGACAGCTTCCCACATCCTTGCGATCAAGGTTGCAACGTATGGCGTGGCCGAGGCGGGCTTCAGGACGACGGTGTTCCCGTAAACGAGTGCGGGCGCCATTTTCCAGATCGGGATCGCAATTGGGAAGTTCCACGGAGTGATTAAGCTGACCACACCCAGCGGCATGCGGTTTGTGTAGAGCAGGATATTTGGATTTACGGACGGGACGACGGTGCCGACCGGGTTCGAGCCCTCGACCCCGTAGTACTGCAACAGCGCGATTGCGCGCCCGACTTCTCCACGGGACTCAAGGATCGCCTTGCCCGATTCTCGGGTGACGGCCTGCGCGTATTTTTCGAGATTGTTTTCGAGATACGCAGCTGCCTTGAAAAGATAGCTGCCGCGGGCCAATGACGAAGTACGCCGCCAGCCTTCTTTGGCGTCCGACGCTGCGGTTATCGCGGCATCGGCATCAGCGGAATTCGATGCCTGGAATTCGCCGATTACATCGGAAAGGTCTGCCGGGTTGATGCTGGTCGACACATTGCCGGACGTCGCGTCAGTCCAGGCTCCACCAACATAGTTTTGATACCGTTCTGCCATCGTATTTCCTTCTGGCCGGTCGTTTAATTTTGTTCCGGGGCGCCGAGAGGCCCGGTCCGTTAAAACTGTCACATCCCGGATTCCCGCTGGTGGGACTCACCGGACTCTGGAACCAACCCGCCGGTCGCAAGTGGTCCGTAGCCATAGTGCCAGAGAGGCCCAATGCTGGCATTGTGCGGGATTTGTGTCAACGCGCAAAGCGGTCTTCCGATGAAGACCGCTCTGGAGTGCGGAAGAAATTTGTTGCGGCGACCGCTAAATCGACGTTACGACGACAGGTTTGGCGATGACTGGCGAAAGAACCTAGCTGACGAGCCGATCGACGTTTTTCTGCTCATCTCGTTCGCGTTGGCGTTGAACCGTTGTGATCGCCCATTGGATGCGAAGCTCAACCTCACCATGTGCCCATGGCTTGTTGATGTAGTCGAG
>SMUY01315758.1_pt1 | contig 10941 bp, 8 predicted proteins | sample 2456441 | NCBI WGS metagenome assembly SMUY01 (sample SAMN11095931, study PRJNA526329) | marine sediment metagenome | biome: Marine sediment; feature: Surficial sediment; material: Deep marine sediment; isolation source: Hadal surficial sediment | place: Pacific Ocean | collected 2014-11 | depth 0-1...
ATCTTTGCGTTCTTTTTTGTCACCGTGTCCTCACGCATCGTGGGTCTGATCGGCGTAACCTCTAATCCTACCAGTGGCATGACCATCGCCTCTTTGCTGGCCACGTCTGGTATTTTTCTATTGTTTGGCTGGACCGATGATACCGGCAAGGCTGCGGCGCTGACCGTGGGATGTGTCGTCGCCATTGCGGCCTCCATCGCGGGTGACACGTCGCAGGATTTAAAGACGGGCTTCCTGTTGGGGGCAACCCCGCGCAGACAACAAATCGGTGAGTTGGTCGGCGTTTTAACTTCTGCGACTTTCGTTTGTCTCGCTGTCATTTTGCTGGACAAAGCGTACGGTTTCGGTACCGAGGAGTTGCCCGCACCCCAGGCCACCCTGATGATGGTGGTGATCGAAGGCGTGTTGCAAAATGCCCTGCCCTGGATGCTGGTCGGCATAGGCGTCCTCATCGCCCTGGTTTGTGAATTATTCAAAATTCCCAGCCTCCCTTTCGCGGTTGGGGTATACCTGCCGCTCAGCACGTTCACACCGGTATTCGCCGGCGGGCTGCTGCGCATGTACCTGGAGAAAAAATCTTCCTCCAAAGAGGAAGCACAAGCCCGACGCGAAAAAGGGGTGCTCTTCAGCTCTGGCCTGGTCGGCGGGGAAGGCATTCTGGGCATCGGCATCGCCGCGGTGGCGTTTATACAGGGGAATGCTCCGAAAGGGTTCGGTTACGAATGGGCCGGCGTGGCTGCGCCGTTGGTGGCGCTTGTCGTTTTCGGGCTGCTGGTAGAATTTCTACGGCGAAGCTGTCTCACAAAGGAATAACGAATGAGGCGGGCACGCATTCTTGCCATCGCGGGCACGGGCGTTCTTTTCGTTCTGCACAATAACTGGTGGAACTGGCAGCCGGACGCCACGCTTCTGTTCGGCCTGCCTGTGGATCTGGTTTATCGCGTCTTGTGGGTGGTGGCATCCACCGGAATTTTGTGGCTCGCGCTGCGCGGGTGGTGGGGAGCCACCGAGTGAATTCCATCATCCTATTTTCGGTTTTCGCGCTTTACCTGCTTATCCTTCTCATCATCGGCGTGTTCAGTTACCGCCGCGGCATGGGTTCGGCAGAGGACTACTTCATGGCGGGCCGCAGTTTCGGGACGCTGGTGCTGTTCATGTCGTTGTTCGGCACCAACGTGACTGCCTTTGCGCTCATCGGCATGCCGGGGCTCGCTTATCATGCCGGCGTCGGGGTCTTCGGTTACTTTGGCGCCATCGGCGCGTTCGTGACGCCGCTGACGTTTGTGCTGCTGGGCTATCCGATCTGGCAGTTGGGCAAGCGTCATGGCTATATGACGCAGGCGCACATGTTTGGCGACCGCTGGCAGTCGGAAGCCATCTCCTACCTGTTCTTCGGCCTAATTATACTTTACACGATTCCGTACCTGATCATCGGTTTGATGGGCGGCGGCATCGCTATTGAAGCCATCAGCAAAGGGGTGGTGCCTTACGCCGTGGCCGCTGGATTTGTGGCCGGGGTCACCGTACTTTACACCAGTCTCGGCGGCATGCGCGGCACCGCCTGGACCAACGTGTTTCAAGCCTCCATTTTTCTCGCCTTTCTCATGGTCGCGTTCTTCAGCATCTCGGCCAAATTAGGCGGCATGACAGCGCTGCACCAACGGCTGGTCGCCGAAGCCCTGCCTCTGGTAGGTAAGCAACACCCGAGGCTGGCGCCAGGCATCTGGGCCACCGGTTTTCTGGTCGGACCATTAAGCGTCATTGCATTCCCACACATATTCATGCGCTTGATGACAGCACGCGATGCGAAGGCATTGCGCAAAACCACCTTAATATATCCTTGGGGATTGATTTTGCTTTACCTACCAATCACACTTCTCGGCGTCTGGGGCGCATTGGACATTCCCGGCTTGGTGGGTCAAGAGTCAGACAAAATCCTGCCCCTGTTGGTGGCGAAACACCTGCCTGTCTGGTTAAGCGCCGTCGGGTTGGCGGCCATTCTCGCCGCCGTCATGTCCAGCCTCGATGGGCAAATCCTGACACTGTCAACCATGATTGCGGTGGATGTTTTCGCGCACAAAAGTCACAAAGCCATTCCGCTGGTGGGTCGTGTGGGCGTGATCGTCATTGCCGCAATCGCGTTTGCAATTGCACTGCTGCGTCCTGCAGGCATCTTCGATGTGGCAGTTTATGCTTTTAGCGGCTACACCTTAATCGTCCCGATTATGGCGTTCGGTCTTTTCTGGAAACGCTCAACAAAGACAGGCGTCATAACCGGCATGCTGCTAGGCCACGGCCTTCTCGCCGCTTACTACCTCGGATTCAAATTCCCGACCTTTGGTACGTTCCCGGTGTTTCCCTGCATTATCATCGAATCGCTGGTGGTCGTCCTCATTTCATTCCTGACCTCCCCTCCGCCGCAAGACATCGTGCGCCGATTTGATAATCCCTTCGGTGCCTTGCCACAGCAAACTCGTTGAAAACACAAACTGATTTGACCGAGGCTGGCAGCGGTTTTCAGAAGGCTTGACAATACAGTTATTTGTGCTTTTATTGCAATAGTCGAGGATTTTCGACTCACGGTGTCCAAGAGGCTCATATTGGACGGCAAGAATCAGGTCACATCCGAAACTTCCAGGCCGGCGCAAATCCCCTCGAACATACATTCTGTTTTATCACAACCAAGCGTAGCATACTAAGAACATTTTAGGGAAGCAAAATGAAGAGAAGACAAAATTTATTTACGTTCTTCTGCTACATACTAATCTGCACGTTCCTAAGCAACTTTCAAGGTCTGAGTTACGGGCAGGAGAACGATGAGAAGGACGTTCCCAGGGAGCAGCAGCCGGTCCAGGATCGGAAGGTCGGCGACAGCCTGGTCGAAAACCTGGCCGAACTTCCCGGGAAACTGATAACTGCTCCGTTTTATTTTACGATAGAACTCCTGAAGCTCCTACATGTGCAAAAGATTTACCTGCGCACGACAGATTTGTTAACCAGCGAGGACGGGACGCGCACTCTCCGACCGATTTTCAGTCCCGGCGGCGGTGGCGGCGCAACCTTCAGGCAGAGGAATCTGCTTCACCCTGGTATGACATTCCGGGCGCATGCGAGCTTTGCTAACAAGACGCGGCGACTTGTGTATGGTGACCTGCGTGATCCGGGTTTGTTTACCAAAAAATGGGGGCTGCATCTGAGGGGTTTCAATTGGCGAAAACCTACCGAGCGCTTTTACGGTATTGGCAATGATGCTAAAGAAGAAGACCGCACGGATTACCTGGATGACGAGACCAGCTTCGAGGGTACCATTCTATTTTCGCCGTCCAAGGAGACGAGTTTCGGATTGGGTTTTGCCTACAGCGACGTAGCTATCGAGGACGGCAGAGATAACGGCCAGCCGAATCTGGACAGTCTGTTCACCCCATTGGAAGTGCCGGGTTTTTTTGGTGAGAAGATGTGGACCGTGACACTGAAGTTTTACAGCGACTCCCGGAATGAGGCTGGCCACCCGAGACGCGGCGCGGAACAATATGTCGCAATGCAACTTTCGAAGGACAGGGATCTGGGCTATTTCAAATTCATTGTCGATTTACGTCGCTATTTCAACCTGTTCTACCGGCGGGTGCTGGCAGTACGGGTTCGCACTGAGATTACGGACGACCTGGGAAACCGGGAGGTACCTTTTTACCGCCTGCCGGGACTCGGCGGCGAAGATTTGTTGAAGGGATATCAGTCTTATCGATTCCAGGATGATGATTTGGCGTATGTCAGTGCGGAGTACCGCGTGCCGTTGAGCCCGATGGTCAATCTTACCTTGTTCGTCGAAGAGGGACGTGTCTTTCAAAATATGCTCGATGATTTTACGTTTAGCGACTGGCACTACAGCTATGGCGGCGGCTTGCGGTTTCGTGCGTCTAACGGCGGGTTGATCACCTCATTTATCATTGCAAAATCAGACGAAGACACAAGAATTCTATTTGGTTTGAACACAGAGATACGGGGATTCTAAGATGCGTGGAGAAAGAACAATGCAATGTTCGAGAATACTATTGGCGTTCAGCCTGCTGATTGTGATGGCTACCGGATGCAGCTCTCATAAAGAGTATGTACGTCGCCCGCTGATAACAGAGGAGGAGGATAACAAAACGGTTCCGAAACCGAAGGAGCGGGACATCGAGTTATACGAGGATGGACTGGAAAACGTGGCCGGTAGGCCGGTTAGGGATTTTTTCAATCTGGCGGCTCACTATCGGAAGCTGACAAACAACTACAAGCAGGCAAAAAATGTCAATGCCATGCAGGAAGTGCCCAACTCGACTTGGTTTACCAATCGTCATGGCATGACGCGTATGACCATCGAGGAATTGCAGCAGGGGCCGAACCGCGGAACCGGCCCGGCAACCGAAGGCATCTGGACTGTTGTTGGGGCAAAAGTTGAAGGCGTGTCGCCGGGCTTCACGATCAAGGACATCCGTGGCGATGTTTATTTCCTCAAGTTTGACCTTAAGGGCTATCCTCAACTGAACACAGCGCCGGAAGTGATCACTACCAAGTTTGTGTATGCTCTGGGCTACAACACACCGGAGAATTACCTTTCTGTCCTTGATCCGAAACGACTGCAGTTGGGCGAGGGCGTGACCTACAAGAATAAGTATTTACGTGACGTCCCGATGAAGGAGGAGGACATTCAGTTGGCTCTGGAGAAGGCGCACCAAACTCCGGAAGGCACCTATCGAGTGGTAGCGAGCAAAAGGTTGAGCGGCACTCCAGTAGGCCCGTTCAAGTATTCTGGCACCCGCGGTGATGACGGCAACGACCACGTGCCGCACAGTCACCGCCGCGAGATGCGTGGCTATAAAATTGTAGCGGCTTGGCTGAACAATGTGGACAGCAAGGCCAACAATACACTGGACATGTATGTAGAGGAGGATGGCAAGCGTTTTGTCAAGCACTACATCCTCGACTTTGCCACCTCCCTGGGTGCAGGTGGCAATGGCCCGGCTTCTGCCGCACGCGGTGCGCACGGTGCTGCCGATTTTGGAAACATGATTTTCCGGGCATTGACGCTCGGGCTCTATGTCGAGCCTTACGAGAAGAAGCTTGGCAGCAAGTTCAGCCCATCGGTCGGGTACTTTGATTCTGAACTGTACAATCCAGGAAACTTTGCGTTTATAATTCCCAATCCGGCTTTTGTCCGTGCCACAGAGCTGGATGCGTTCTGGGGCGCAAAGCTGGTAATGTCGTTTACAGATGAAGACATCCGGGCGATAGTCGAGACCGGGGAGTATACAAACAAATCAGATGAAGATCACGTGGTTCAAACACTCATCGGGAGACGAGATAAGACCGGCCGCTACTGGTTCAAGAAAATCAATCCTCTGGACAACTTCCGGTTGGATCCCGCTACGAATTCCAAGGTTGCCATTGCCTTTGACGATCTGGCCGTCAAGTATGGCTTTGCAATTGCCGAACAGACCACCTACCGCTACACGCTCAGACATCACGGCAAGGTCTTGTCGGATTACGCTTATTCGAGAGACCAATCGCAAGTATCATTCAACGTCAAAATGAGTCATGCGATTGCCAGGGCATTAACAAACGCCAACGACCCTTCAGGGCGGGATCGGATATTTTCCTTTAGAATCGAGACGCAAAGAGGCCAATCCGGTTACAAAAAATATGTGGACGTCTATTTCTATCTGCCAATTCCCGGATCGGAAACGCCTGAGCTTGTTGCACTGGAAAGACAAAACTGAAGATTTTTGAGTCAATGATACCCACCAATTACGGAAAAAATCATGAGAAAAAAGAAGAAAAACAGGGGCAAGAAGGGGGAAAAAGCAAGAAGCAAGCCAAAGGAGCGTCTCAATACGAAAGATTGTGTTAATACCTAAAAGCAAAAGAATGCCCGCGAACGTTCACGGGCATTCTTGCTTGAATCCAGAAAACCAGTTCTGTCTGACTCAATTCGTACCCGCCTTCAGCTTAAGCTCGGTGTCATCGAATCCCCTTACCAACTCTGCCTGTGCCGCATCATCGGGGATCTTGGCGTTAAGCGCGATCGTCTTGCCCTTCGCGACTTCGACTTTACCATCAATAACCACAAAGTCAAGCTGGCCAAGATATTTGCCTTTTGAACCAGACTGCATGACTGTTGTGTTGCCCACCATCTCCGGCTTGTGGCTGCGGTTGTAACCGTGTCCGCTCACCACGATATCGACCCCCGGCACTTCTTCCGCCAATCGTTTTGATTCATTCAAACCCAGATGCGACAAGACGATGATGACGTCGCACCTTTCGCGCAACTGAGACACGATTTCTTTTGCCGCGGCAATCGGTTCTTTCACCTCAAAGCCAAGATCGGGAGTCAACATTCTGGGATTTATGGCATTGGTCGTGACTCCAAAAATCCCAACCTTCAGGTCACCCACCTGTTTAATGATAAAGGCTTGCGCAAAGAGTTTGTCGCTGCCATAGCGATAAACATTGGCAGAGACAAACGGCAGCGCGAATTCATCTCGCGCTTTCTCAAGGTATTCTCTGCCATAGGCAAGGTCTTTCTCGCCGAGGTTGATGGCAGCGTATTTCATGAGCGACATGCCGCTGAGCAGATAATGTACCTTGCGCTTCTGCGCCTCAGAATTGCTGCCGGCAAAATCGCCGCAGTCTACAAGAAGCTGAAATACATCAGGGGTCTTGCTGGAATGAATATAGCTGGCTCGCCGAGCCAGTCCACCAATCTGGTTTGCCTTTCAGCCACACTTCTTCAGGTAGCCGTAAACATCGCCCGTAAAAAAGAGCTGGACAGAAGTGTTGTCCCCAGCAAACAGCGCTGAAGATACCAGAAAGATAAGATTCAAATAAAGGAAAGATGTCCAAGCTTTTTTCATTAACTTCAACCTCCTATGTTAACACTTCACCCTAAGTCAAAATTCTGCTTTACAGCGCAGGATAATTCAGTTTTATCGCATAACTTATGAAAAAGAAACACACGATGCAATGGAAAAATACGCTCGAAAGCAGAGGCTGCGGAAAGCCGAAACCTCTTCTTTCCACGGAACTAAGGAGGAAAAGGAGAAAACGTTTCTTTAGCTAACGCGCCAGGAATGCACTTTCCTCATGCTTAAGCAACTGCATATCGGGATAGTTCTCAAGCAATTCCTTCAGCGCCCGGCCACCGCTGTCCCCAAACACATCAACGAGTTTGCGGTAATCACGCATTTTCACGTCTTCGCCCATTGAGAGATGAAGCTGGCCAATGAGATCATCATAATCCATGTCAGAGTCGGGATTAAACTTCAGACTCAGCTTGGTTTGGAGGTCTTCCGGATTGTAGAGATAAGCCCGGGACAGCGCCTTTTCCGCCGTGCGATTCAGATATTCCAAATCCTCCCGCATCTCATGCCACTTCGGATTACCTTCAATCAAATCCTTCATCTGCGCTACTGTTTCATCTAACGGTACTCCGGCGCGCGACTTCTTGTCGAGGTAAAGCATGTAGGTTGGCGCCAGTCCTGCGTCCAGCAGGGACGCCACTGACCGCTCTAATTCTGCACGACTCCTGACTCTCGGCTCAGATTTTTGCGGCAGCGTTTCAGTTTTGCGATTGCCGATCGCTTCTTCGTAAGAACGTCCCAGTTCTTCGGCACGGGCGTCCAGATCATGTTTTGCGGCTTCCTCCTGCCATTCCTTTTCCTTCATCGCCATGAAATACCTGAACTCGTTTTCGGTCATCTCGGAAATCTGCTTGCCCTGAAGCTGATCATAGTGAAAATTCTCCTCTCCCGGGGCACTCACCTTTTTGGATGCGCCGGCCTCTTGCTTTCCCTTCTCCCTTTTGCTAACAATACCTCTGCGAGAGGTCTCATATTCGTCAAGTGTAAGAACCATGCCGTCGGAGAGTTTGACACCTTCAATGCGGATACGCGGAATGCTCTCGCCATACTCGTAGGCATCTTTCCAGTTCCTGGCATCAATGACGACTTGGTCGCGGTCAATTTGAAGAATCTGAGCCCTGATCTTATTGCCATCGCTCAGGATGAGTTCAACATACTCAGGTTGTTTGATATTGGAAGAGCTCGAACAACCCACCAATATCGCAAATAAAAACGATAGTAAATAGCTGATTACTCTCATCTCTCACCTCTTTTCAAATCAATGAAATTTACAGTTTGCTGAAGTTTAACGTCATTCTCGTTCCAGTTTCAGAACAACCGACTTCTCCGCCGTTTGGTTGGCCACGCGGTCCGTCACTTTCAGACGCAGCTCATATTCGCCTTCGGCGAGTTTGCTTACGTCGAAACTAACTTGTTCGGCAGAGAACTCGTCTTGGCTGATTCGTTCGTCCTTTAGGGAGACACTCTTTTTGCTGCCACCACCGCCAAGAAAACCGAATACTTTCTTGATGCCGCCCTCTTTCTTTTTTATCAAAATGATCTCACTCTCAATCTCGAACGAAGTCGCGCCGGTTTCACCTCTCTTCAGATTGTAGATTTCGTAGTAAAGATGCACCGGGTCGGAAGGAGCGAAACGCCGTTCCAGGTTCGGGACAATTTCGAACTCGCCCCTGTTGAAATCGCCCACGCTTTCTCCGGTCGCCAGTTTTTTAGCGAGCAGCAGGTCGCTAAGGCTTAGAGTCCCGCCGTCATAGGCAGGCACCTCGGTTTCAAAGTTCTCTCCGCCCAAACGGGACAACGTATCCACCTTAACATAAAATGACAAATTATAGGTATCCGGGTCAAGTTCAAACTGGTATTTTTTTATCAGAAATTTGGCATCTGCGTGAAGCGGGCGCAAGATCTCGGTGTGGTACAATTTCCCCTTCTCGTTGAAATCCTGATCTATGATGGCGATGCCATATTCCACCACCACCTCTTCTGACACGTGATTTTCTGCCAGCTCATCAAGCGGAATCCCGAAATAGACCTCCAACCTGGTTTTGCCCTTGCGCCCGCGAAAAGTGGCCAAATAGTAAGGCACATCGAGCGCCTCGATATCAGACGCCCAGGAATGGTAGTCCGTCGTCATCGCCTCGTGCACGAGGTCGCTGCTCTCTTCCGCCATTTGAATCAAGTTAGCGTTCAGCTCGATTTGAGAATTGGCATAGTAAACCCGGCTGATTGAGTGATCCCAACCCAGTCTGTCTGCCAGCAGCGACTGATTGCCAAGGGTTGGCGTGAGCCGCCAGTTGTGGCCCGTCGCAAACTCGGCGATCATGAAATGAAAGATCAGTTTCCGCCTGTCTTCGCGTTTATGATAGAGCCAAGATTCGTTTGAATTCTGCGTTTCCCCAAGCGTGACAGCAAAATCGTCGGGCGCGCCATGCCGGATATAAATCAGCCCCTTATCGTTGAACTCGTGATTGAGATAGTAGGCATCGGGGAACCTCAGGTAGCCCGCTTTATCCGGGCTGTTGGTCCAGGCACGAACCCCGTCGTACCAGTAGTCTTTTTCAGCTTTCACAAGTCTGCGATAGTGCTCGATCAAACGGAAACGAACCGGAGACGCCGGCACCAGTTCTCTCTTACGCCAGAATTTGGCAAAGAATTCTTTCCTGGCATCCGGTGCGCTCGATGCCGCATAACGCTCTAATTCACGGTCTGTGAGAAGATACTTTAGATCTTCGAAAACGAATGCTGCATCTGCATTTGTTTGAATCGCTTCGACTGCCTGCTGGTAGTAGGCATCGGCTTTCTCTGCTTTTCCCTGCGCTACGTTCAGGCGAACGAGCGAGAGGAAAACCGGAACGCTGGACAGTTCACGCCAATTGACCAGCAGGGTTTGATAAGTGGAATCGGCCTGCGCGTATTTTTCTTTTTTGCGAAAGTATTCGCCCGTGAACAGAATTGGCCATGCACCCTGCTGCGACTTTAACCACTCGAAAGCGGTGTCCTCAGGTACGTTAACCAGGAAAAGTCTGTAAAAACCGAAGAGGGAGGTTTGTCCATTCTCAAATTCGGGTTTAAGCTCGATTTGCTCATGTCCCCTCCGAATTGCATTAAACCACTTTTCTTCGTACCGATCCACCAGCGCACGTTGCAAAATTACGTCTTTGAACATCGGGGTGTCGGCAATGATGGCATCGAGGTATTGCTTTGCTTTACGAAAATCGTTGCTACGCAGAAACAGGGCTTTGTACTTACCGGTCTCGCGAAACGCCCGGCCCAAATTGTACCTCGCATCGAGGTCCGCAGGCTCAATTTTCAGAATCTTCTGACACCATTTCTTGACGCCACCCCAATCCTCACGAGCAAGCTTGACATTTGCAAGGCCACGCAGCGCTTCGAGAGACTTCGGCCGCAATTTAAGCGCCTTTTTGTATTCCTTCTCCGCGTCTTTGTAAACGCCAGACGCAAAAAGGCTGTCCGCCGCATGTAATTGTGTGGTGTAGTTGTCAGCCTGAAAAGGCGTTTCTGCCGCCGCGGCCAAAGGACATGAAAATGCCAGAAGTGCCAGCAATGTCACCAGCAAGCCTGACCACCTGTGTCCATATTCCATGTTCGTAGTCCTTCGCTTGATCAACAGGACGCAATTGCTTTTCTAACGGCTGCGTACTATATAACAGGCCAAATCGGACTTCATTCCAACAAAAAAATACAAAGGCTGCCGCCCCGGAGGAGGCACCGTAGGAGGAGTGGGGCGGCAGCTCGCAAATCCTACTATTCCGAAAGCAAGATAATCAAAATCTAAAGGCCAGAGAAACCATTGCGGTATGCGTTTCGATATCTTCCACGTAATCACCGATGTCATCTGAGCCGGACAACCCGGTGTTAAACCGTTTCCAGGTGCCGTAAATGTAAGCAACGTCCAGCTTGACCTGTTTGTCGATCAGGAAACCGACGCCGGCGGAATAGAATTCCTTGTCCTCATCTTCATCCACATCCTCGAAAATCGACGGGTCTTTAAAGTAACCGGCCCGAAAACTGAGGCCGGTAAGCGGTA
>SMUY01421125.1_pt1 | contig 10938 bp, 10 predicted proteins | sample 2456441 | NCBI WGS metagenome assembly SMUY01 (sample SAMN11095931, study PRJNA526329) | marine sediment metagenome | biome: Marine sediment; feature: Surficial sediment; material: Deep marine sediment; isolation source: Hadal surficial sediment | place: Pacific Ocean | collected 2014-11 | depth...
CGCGCTTTCGGCATCGACCAGGCGGAAGGCGTTGAAGGTCCCATCATGGGCCTCGATGCGCGCCAGCGCGGCCTCGGCCGCCTCGACCGGCGAGAGGCTGCCGTCGCGGTAGCCGGCGATTAACTCGGCGGCCGAAAGAAACGCGATGTCGTCGGACATGAAGGGGGCCCCTGATTCAGACCGGGCCTTGCCGGTGGTGTCTTTCGCTGATTCCTGGCATGGCGAACGGCACTTGTCGAGGCGGAAGCGGCGGCGTTGGCGCGATTGACAGGCCGCGGTTCGCCCTGCCAGCTAGGGGCATGAATCTCGATCGTTCACAGGGAGCCGGGTTGGACCCACGCGCGCGCCGCGCCAGCCTGGCGGCGATCATCGCCAGCACCTTCGGAGTCGGGGTCAACCTCGGGGTCCTGACGCCCGTGGTCGCGCTGATCCTGGAGCGCGACGGCGTCGACGCCACCCTGATCGGCCTCAACGCCGCCATGCCGGCGCTCGCCATGCTGATCTTCGCCGCCTGGATCGTGCGCCTGGCCGGGCGCGTCTCGACGGTCGGTGCGCTGCTCGGTGGGCTCGCCCTGGCGTTGGTCAGCGTGCTGCTGATGCCGCTGTTCCGCGATCTGACCGCCTGGTTCCTGCTGCGCTTCGCAATCGGGCTCAGCCTCAGCCTGCCCTGGGTGATCGGCGAGACCTGGATCAACACCGTGGTGACGGAGAAGGGCCGTGGCCGGGCCTTGGGGTTTTATGCGACCGCGTTTTACGGCGGGCTGGCCTGCGGGCCGTTGGTGGTGCAGGCGATCGGCATCGAGGGCTGGGCGCCGTTCCTGGTCGCGGCCGGCGCCCTGGTTCTCGCCGCGCTGCCGCTGATCGTCGCGCAGCGCCTGGCGCCGGACCTGGCGCCGCGGCTCGAAGCGGCGCCGGAGCTCCGGGTCACCCAGGTCGTAAGGGTCGCGCCGCTGATCGTCGGCGGCGCGATCATCGCCGGGCTGACCGAGGCCGCGCTCTACAGCCTGCTGCCGCTCTACGGCCTGCGCAGCGGCATCGGCCAGGCGGCGGCGGTCTGGATGCTGACGGTTTTCGTGATCGGCAGCATTGCGTTCCAGATCCCCATGGGTGTGCTCGCCGACCGCATGGACCGGCGGCGGCTGTTCCTGGCCTGCGTGGCGGCGGCGGCGTTGGGCTGCGCGGTCCTGCCCCTGGTCATCGGCTGGGCGCCAGGATTATGGGTCTTGATGTTTCTTTGGGGCGGGCTGATCGGTAGCTTCTATACCCTCACCTTGGCCCTGCTCGGCCAGCGCTTCGCGACCCGCGACCTGGCGGTCGCCAACGTCGCCTTCATCCTGGCCTACGATTTGGGCGGGGCCGTCGGGCCAGTGCTCGGCGGCGCGGCCCTGGATCTCTGGGGCCCCCAGGGTCTGCCGCTCGCGGTCGGAGGGGCGCTGGCCGCGTTTCTGCTGTTCGCCGCCCTGCGCCGCAACGCTGGAGAGGGGGCGTGAAGGGGGAGGGGGGCATGAAATCTGCCCGAGTTTCGTCACCTTTCCATGGCTTGCTATGGCGCCCGGTGAACTGGGTGCGGGTTGCGCGATTCTGGAAAGGCGAAGATGAAACGGTGTAACACACTAATATCGGTGATCTTTCTCTCGGCGTTCCTGGCGGTCGCCGGCGCGTCCACGACGCTGCGCGCGGCGGAGGGCGACCAACTCGGCCGGGCCGAGGACATGGCGCGGGGGGCGATCGAACAATTGATGCGGGCCCTCGAGCTGATGATCGATGCGATCCCGCAGTACGAGATGCCCGAGATCGAGGAGAACGGCGACATCATCATCCGCCGCAAGCGCCGGACGCCGCGCCCCGAGCCCGGCGTCCCGGAGGTCGAGGAAACGACGATCTAGAGCAGATCGGGGTCGATCGGATCGCCGGCGGCGATCCGATCAACCGCGTGAATCTGTTCTACACTCGTGATGGTGACCGGATTAGGAATCGTAGGTGACCAGCGTGGTAATTGGGATGTCGAGCTTGGCGCGCCCATCCAGGAAGGCCAGTTCGATCAGACAGGCGGCGCCCTGGACGTCGGCGCCGGACTGGCTCAGCAGGCGGGCCGCGGCGGCCATGGTGCCGCCGGTGGCCAACAGGTCATCGAGCAGCACCACGCGCTGGCCGGGCTCGATCGCATCGGCCTGAATCTCGATGGTGTCGGTGCCGTACTCCAAGTCGTAGGTGTAAGGCAGGGTCGGGCCCGGAAGCTTGCCCTTTTTGCGCACCATGATGAAGCCCATGCCAAGCTTCAGCGCCACAGGCGCCGCGACCAGAAATCCGCGGGATTCGATTCCGGCCAGGATGTCCGGCTTGTGGGCGGCGACCGCCTTGGCCAGGCGGTCCATGGTGACCTGCCAAGCCTCGGCATGGGCCAACAGGGTGGAGATGTCGTAGAACAGGATGCCCGGCTTGGGAAAGTCCGGGATCGTCCGGATATGGTCCTTGAGGTTCATGTCGCGTCCTGTCGGGCGATGGTCGCGGGGGCCCAGGTTTTTGGCGCGCCCGAAAAAAGGCGAGGCGCCCGCGAGGAGTGTACAAAATGGCCCGGCGGGAGACAACGGGGCCAAGTCGGACTGCGCCGTCGGGGGGCCGTCGGGGGGCCGTCGGGGCGGCGTCGGGGGGCTTGCGCCGGTGGCGCGATTTGAGTGTAACTGGCGTGGCCCTTTCATCGCCGCGCAACGGACCAGGATCCCATGACTCACGTCTTTCACCGCCACACGCGGCAAAGCTATCCGGTGGCGCTGCGCGGCGAGGGCTGCTACGTCATCGACAGCGAGGGCCGGCGCTATCTCGACGCCTCGGGCGGTGCCGCGGTGTCCTGCCTGGGCCACGACCATCCGGCGGTGATCCAGGCGATCAAGGACCAGCTCGACCGCCTGCCCTACGCCCACACCTCGTTCTTCACCAACGAACCCTCGGAGGCCCTGGCCGAGCACCTGATCGCGCGCGCGCCGGCCGGTTTGGGCAAGGTCTATTTCGTCTCCGGCGGCTCGGAGGCCAACGAGACCGCGCTCAAGCTGGCGCGCCAGTACTTCGTCGAGACCGGGCAACCGCGGCGCCACCGCTTCATCGCGCGGCGCCAGAGCTATCACGGCAACACGCTGGGTGTGCTCTCGGTGGGCGGCAACATGGCGCGGCGCGAGATGTTCGAGCCGCTGCTGATGGAGACCAGCCACATCATCCCCTGCTATGCCTATCGCTATAAGCAGCCGGGCGAGAGCGACGAGGCCTTCGGACGGCGCGCCGCCGACGAGTTGGAGACGGAGATTCTGCGTCTCGGCCCCGAGACCGTAGCCGCTTTCATCGCCGAACCCGTGGTCGGCGCGACCTCGGGGGCGGTGCCGCCTGTGCCCGGCTATTTCAAGCGAATCCGCGAGATCTGCGACCAGTACGGCGTGCTGCTGATCCTCGACGAAATCATGTGCGGCATGGGCCGGACCGGGACGCTGTTCGCCTGTGAGCAGGACGGCGTGGCGCCCGACCTATTGACCTGCGCCAAGGGCCTGGGCGCCGGCTACCAGCCCATCGGTGCGACCCTGGTCGCCGAGCGCATCTTCGAGGCGATCGCCTCGGGCAGCGGGTTCTTTCAGCACGGCTTCACCTATATCGGTCATCCGACCGCCTGCGCGGCCGGGCTGGCGGTGCAGCGCACGATCGAGGGCGAGGGCCTGCTGGACCGGGTGCGCGAGCGGGGCGCGACCCTGCGGGCCCGTCTGGAGGCGCGTTTCGGCAACCACCGTCACATCGGCGACATCCGCGGCCGCGGCCTGTTTCTCGGCCTCGAGCTGGTCGCCGAGCGCGCCAGCCGCGCGCCCTTCGATCCGGCACGCAGGGTCTTCGCCCGGGTCCGGGCCGAGGCCATGGCGCGCGGGCTGATGTGCTATCCCGCTGGCGGCACCATCGACGGCAGAACGGGCGATCACGTCCTGCTCGCCCCGCCCTACATCGTCGAGAACGACCAGCTGGACGCGATCGTCGAGCGTCTCGGCGAAGCGGTCGACGCCGCGACCGCCGCGGCGGTCGCCGAGGATCGAGGCGCCCAAAATGCCCTCTAATTATCCTGCTCACCCAGCGGCCGCTCAAGGCGATCATGCGCAAGACGGGCGAAAATATTGCCGTATGCCTCAAACAGGGTTTCAAGGATACCCTCGAGGGCCTGATCTCCGGGGCGCGCAACATGATCGGCATCGGTGTGGCCACCGCCGCCGGTATCATCGTCGGCACCATTTCCTTGACCGGCATCGGTTTTGTCATGTCCGAGTTCGTCGAATTCATTTCGGGTGGTCAGGTGCTCATCATGCTGATTTTCACCGCCATTCTCAGTCTTATCTTGGGCATGGGGCTGCCGACCACCGCCAACTATATCGTGGTGTCGTCTCTGTTGGCGCCGGTGATCGTTACCGTGGGGGCACAGAGCGGCCTGATCGTGCCGCTGATCGCGGTCCACATGTTCGTCTTCTACTTCGGCATCCTGGCCGACGATCCACCGCCCGTGGCGCTCGCCGCCTTCGCCGCTGCCGCCATATCGGGGGGCGATCCCATCAAGCCCGGTATTCAGGGGTTCATGTACGACATCCGCACGGCGATCCTGCCGTTCCTGTTCATCTTCAACACCGAGCTGCTGATGATCGGGGTCGACACCTGGTATCACCTCTTGACCACGATCGTCACCGCGATCGCGGCGATGATGCTGTTTGCCGCCGCCACCCAGGGATTTTTTATCGCCAAATGCCGGATATGGGAGATCCTCGCCCTGTTGCTCATCGCCTTCACACTGTTCCGGCCGGGGTTCTGGATGGACCAGATCTATCCACCGCTGGAATCAAAATCCGCCAGCGATATATTCGACATTGCCGGGAAGATGCCGGTGGATTCCCAGATCCGCATCCGGATCATGGGCGAGGACATCGAAGGACGCGAGATCGACAAGGTGGTCATGCTGCCGCTCGGCGCGGCAGGCAGCGGCGAGGATCGGTTGTTCGAGGCCGGTCTCGAGTTGCTCATCGAAGACGGCAAGGTCATCGTCGACAACGTCGTCTTCGGCAGCACCGCGGAGCGCCAGAAGATCGACTTCGACTACGAGATCGCCAGCGTCCAGGTCCCGGCAGATCGGCCGCTGAGGCAATTGTTCTACATTCCGGCGCTCCTGCTCTTGGGCCTGATCGTCATGCTTCAGCGCCGGCGCCGGCGCGTCGACGAAGCTGTTGCCGTGCAATCGTGAGGGTTACGATGTTCAAAGACATACTGCTGCCCATCGATCTCGGCGACGTGGACTCCTCGCGCAAGGCGGTCTCGACGGCGATCGAGTTGAGCCGGACCGGGGGCGCCCGGCTTCACCTGCTGTGCGTGGTGCCGGGTTACAGCATGAGCATCGTCTCTCAATATTTTCCCGAAGGCTTCGAGGAGAAGTCGCTGATCGCGGCGGCGCAGCAACTCGACGGTTTCATCGCCAAGAACATCCCCTCCGAGATCGTGAGCCGAGCCGTCGTCGCCAACGGCACGGTCTACGAGGAGATCCTCAAGGCCGCGAAGGAGACCAAGTGCGATTTCATCGTCATGGCCTCGCACCGGCCCGAACTCAAGGACTACCTCCTGGGCCCGAACGCGGCACGGGTGGTGCGCCACGCCAATTGCTCGGCGCTCGTAATCCGCGGGTGATCCGGGCACACCGGTATCCGGGCAAACGCTGGTTTCCGGCCGCCTTGCGCGGCGCGGCCTGGGCGGTGGCGGCGCTGCTGACCGCCTGCGCCGGACCGGGGGCGGCTGGGCCGGGACCACCACCCCAACCAGACCCGATCGCGGTGCCGGCCGGGCCCTACGTCCGGGGCTCGGACCGCGCCGAGCGCGAGGCCGCCTACCTGCTCGACGAGGCGGCCTATGGGCACAACCGGACTCGAACCCGGAAGTGGTACGAGAACGAGCCCGCGCGCCAAACCGCCGCGCTCCCGGCCTTCGAGATTGCCCGCAGCCCGATCACCAACGCTCAATACGCGGCCTTCGTGGCCGCGACCGGACACCGGATTCCGGAGGTCGATCCCGCGACCTGGCGCGGCTATGGGCTGATCCATCCGTACCAACGCACGCGCCGCCACGCCTGGACCGGCGGCGCCTATCCGCCCGGACGCGGCGGCCATCCGGTGGTGCTGGTCTCGCACGGCGATGCGCGCGCCTATGGCACCTGGCTGAGCGAGGTCACCGGACGGCACTGGCGCCTGCCCAGCGAGGCCGAGTGGGAGAAGGCGGCGCGCGGACCCGACGGCCGGCGCTTTCCCTGGGGCCGGGCCTGGCACCCCACGCGGCTGAATAGCCACGATCGCGGGCCCTTCGACACCACTCCCGTGGGCGCCTACCCGGCGGGCGCCAGCCCTTACGGCTTGCTCGACGTCGCCGGCCAGGTCTTCGAATGGACCGCGACGCCGGCGGCCGGGGCCGGCGAACGCTTCATCGTCAAGGGCGGCTCCTGGGACGATTCGGGCTGTGGGGTCTGCCGCCCGGCGGCCCGCCACGGCCGCCCGGCGGCACTCAAGCACATCTTGATCGGGTTTCGGCTGGTCGTCGACTAAAACCATAAATCGATTATGGGCTTTTCTTTACGACCGGTTCGCGGCATTGTGCTGCGCCTGTCGCTGGATGCGCTTTCCAGAGGCGCAGTGGGGTCCGAAGCGCGGTGGGGGACGAGTAACAGACCATGCGCAGCGGAGCGGCCGTCGACCCCTACGAGATCCAATACGCCGAGAGCTTCGAGGCACTGTCGACCGAGGCGCTCGAGACCATGGTCGAAGCCGGCCAGGAGGTGATCGAGGTCCACCGGGTGTTGGCCAAAACCAGCGACAACGTGGTCGGCGAACTCCTGCGCGGTCACGAGACGTTTTTCGAGTGGGACCACTATCCCCCCGGCGATGTCTACGACGATGAGTTCCACGGCCAGTACTACTATCACGCCCATCCCCCCGATCAGCGCTTCGAGAACGAGCACGGCCACTTCCACACCTTCATGCGGCCCAAGGGCATGCCCGAGGGGATCAGGCCGGCGCCGGTGCCCGGGTTCAACAAGCCGGACGACCCGGACGACGAGCTCAGCCACCTGATCGCGATCGCCATGACCAAGGAGGGCTTCCCGTTCCGGCTGTTCACGGTCAACCGCTGGGTGACCGGAGAGGTCTGGTACACGGCCGGCGACGTCACGACGCTGCTCGACCGCTTCAAGATCGACCACACGCGGCCGTCCTGGCCGGTCAACCGCTGGGTCACCGGCATGGTGGCGCTGTTCAAGCCGCAGATCGCGGTGCTCGTGGAGGCCCGCGACCGGGCGGTTGCCGACTGGGCCGAGGCCCATCCGGACGTCGACGTCTACGAGGACCGGGAACTGGAGGTCACTTCCTACTTCGACATCTCGGTCGAGGACCACGTGCGGGCCGTGGCGCGGACCTTGACGCGGCGCAAATAGGCGTCTGGCCCGGGAAATTCTCTCGTGTCTTCAAGCGCGATGCGGTCGCGGCGTTAAGCCAAATTTAACCCGCATTAACCGATAATGAGCAGAAATCCCGCGCGCCCGGCCCTGTTGTTGGCGCCGCGCAGCTTTGGGGCCTGTTTCGGGGCCGTCGAGGCGCGGTTCGATAGTTGCAATTTGTCTGTATGAAATGACCAAGAAACCTAGACCTCGAAGCCTGACCCAAGCCGACGTCACGCGCCTGTTGAGCGATTCCTCGCCGCGGACCCGGGCGCGAACCACCGCCAAGATCGCGGCCGAGTTCGATGCCGCCACGTTGAGCGAGGCCGAACGTCGAATCGCCGAGGACATTTTCCGCACCCTGGTCAAGGACACCGAGGTTCTGGTCCGCGAGGCGCTTGCGGCCCACCTCAAATCGACCCCGGAACTGCCCCACGACGTCGCACTCGCCCTGGCGCGCGATGTCGATAGCGTCGCCCTGCCGGTGCTCAAGTTCTCGGAGGTTCTGACCGACGACGACCTGATCGAGATCGTGCGCGGGCAGGAGCCCGCAAAGCAGGTTGCGATCGCCCAGCGCACGGGCGTTTCCGAGGCCGTGTCCGACGCCTTGGTCGACACCGGCAATGAAGTTGCCGTTGCCCATCTGGTTGGAAACGAGGGAGCCGCGTTGAGCGAGGACGCCTTCGAGCGGGTGATCGACAACTACAATGAAAGCACCTCGGTGGCCGACTCCCTGGCGCGCCGGCCGAACCTGCCGCCCGCCATCTCCGAGCGCGTGGTGTCCGCGTTGAGCGAGCGTCTGCAGGCCTATCTCGTTGCCGAGCATGATGTGTCGCCGGATATTGCCAGCACCCTTATCCTGCAGGCCCGCGAGCGCGCGACCGCGACGCTGATCGACTATGGCTCCAATGACGCCGATCTCGAAAGCCTGATCGAACAGCTCGATCGCAAGGAGCGACTGACGCCCTCGCTCCTGCTCCGGGTGCTGTGCGTCGGCGACCTGAACTTCTTCGAGCGGGCCATGTCGAAACTGACCAACCTGCCGCTGCCGAATGTGCGCATCCTGATCCACGACAAGGGCATGCTGGGATTGGAGCCGTTGTACATGCGCGCGGGCCTGCCCCAGGGCCTGTATCCCGCGTTCCGCGCCGCCGTCTCCCTGGTGGTCGAGACCGATTACGACGGTGGTCCGAACGACCGGCGGCGCTATGTCGAGCGGATCATGGAGCGTATGCTGACCAAGTTCGAGGATCCCACCGCGTGTATCGCCCCCGACGACATCGAGTATCTGATGGCGAAGCTGCGGCAACTCGCCGCCTGATACCAAGTCTCGTCGATACGGACCCATTTCATGGTGGCGGATCGGCCCTCCCGGTTGGGCGCGGGGCGCGGGCCGCGATGCGGGGCCCCCGGAGTCCAGATGGCGGGCAAGCCGCGCAACGCGGCCGCCCCGAGTCCGGAAGAGGGTTCGCCAGCGAGCGGTCGGTAAGCGCCATCCTGGTGCATAACGGCTAGAATAACAGCGGTATTAACATGGAAAACCAAGATGACGGATCGCCCCGCGCCGGGGCATGCCCCCGCGCGGGGCTCAAACAAATTTCCAGACCTCATGGTACGCAAGCACCGCGTTGAACCTCAACTTCTTCCCTATGGACTCGGGAGGGCTTCGGCCCTCCCTTTTTCTTGAGCAGCGCTCAAATCCGGGAATTGTAGATACTATGCGGCGTTAGCTCGGGCTGCGCCCAGTCCTTGTGCCAGGCGTGAACAGCCTGCGCTAAAGAACGCGCCGCCTCCCGTCTAGCTGACGCGGGCAAACTCGCACTCAAATGTTCCGCCGCTTCGCGCCCGGCGTCTTCAAGGTCCAGGCCACAGTGCACACCATCTCTCAGGCGCCATATACCATCGACCATCACATCCCGGACATCCCGTGCCGCCGCGCGCGATAGGATCAGGTCAAGCGGGTCCGCGCCCGGATCAGCCCATGGCCAAAGAATGCGATCAAGCGAGACGAGGCTGAGATCCGCATTCGCTCCCACGGTCAACTCTCCAAGCTTGCCGGGATAGCCGACAAGATTTGCACCGCCGCGAGTCGCAAGATTAAACGTGGTGCGAAGGGTGCAGCCGGAACCGCCAAGGGTTTCGACTCGGTGAAGATTGGCTGCTAACCGTATTTCGGCGAACATGTCGTCGTCATCCGCGAGCGAGGTTCCGTCCAACCCTATCCCGACTGTCAGGCCTCTTGTCAGAAATGCCGTCAGCGGCGCAATACCGGCGCGGAGCCTTAGATTGGAAGATGCACTGTGGCTAACACCGACACCATGTTGCGCTAAGAACTCGAGATCGGCATCGCTCGTCCAGACCGCATGGGCAATACTCAGTCGCGAAGACAACGCACCGGCCTCGGCCAGAGCGGCGATCCGGGAGCGGCCGAGAGAGCGCGGACCTTCCTGCCGCTCAGCAACGGATTCCAGGGCGTGGGTTTGTATCCGTGTGTCCAGGCTTTTTGCGGCGGTAGCTATTTCTGCAAACCCGTCTATGCCGACCCATTGCGGTCCAGGTGGGCCAAACCAGACGTCGATCTGGGGGGGCGAACGAGTTTCGGCAATCAGGTCTCGGATACAATCGATGTAAGCCGAAATACTCGGTCGTGTGCGGCCCAGAATTTCATCGGCGATCTCTCTCGTCTGCCTCGGCAGGGCCTTCAGAAGCAGTGCATCCTCATTGTCGGCCTGCGCAAGGATGTTTTGCAGGCGAATACCCGGCGCCATGATGGTCCGCAATCCGACAGAACGGTAGCCCCTGATGGATGCGCGCACTCTTTCCGAGAAGAGATCAAGCGATCCGGCCGCGCCGCACATATCGACCGACGTGGTCACGCCCGACCGCAGGAGCGCCGCGCCCGTCAGACACGCCGCGAGCTCCGGCGGAAGCGCCGGAGCGACCCCCATCTCGATAATCCAGGGTTCCAACGCCTGATCTGGGATGCCTCGCTGAACCGAGCCGATGCCAAAGCTGTGGTGATGGGCGTTCACGAAGCCGGGCAGCACCGCAACATCCTCGCCGCCCACCAGCTCTGCCCCAGGATGCGTTTTGGAAAACACATCCCGCGCGCCGGTGGCAACGATCTTACCGCCCGATATGAGCAACGCGTTGTCCGGGGCCACGCCCAACCGGGGATCGCAAACAACCCAGCGGCCGGTGACGATAATCTCGACCGCCGGCGCCTCGGTCACGGCTAGCCGACCTCGAATTCAAGCTCGACTGGGATGGCGCCCACGCCATTGACCGGTGTGATATCCTGTGGGCAAGCGATCATCACGGTAATTGACGGCGCAAGCGCTCTAAGCTGGATGTAATCTCCCGGTTTAGAGACCGGCGGTTCCCAGAGATAATCGCCACTCACGGCAATAGGGATGTTCATCCATATGTTGAAGGGGCTGGGCACGTGCACGGGTTTC
>SMUY01083876.1_pt1 | contig 10931 bp, 11 predicted proteins | sample 2456441 | NCBI WGS metagenome assembly SMUY01 (sample SAMN11095931, study PRJNA526329) | marine sediment metagenome | biome: Marine sediment; feature: Surficial sediment; material: Deep marine sediment; isolation source: Hadal surficial sediment | place: Pacific Ocean | collected 2014-11 | depth...
GGAGCAAGTGCGGCGCTTTGGCATTGTCGTCCTTGGTGAAGTTCCACAGGTGCCAGAGGCCGCGCTGGTAGGTCTCCCAGGCGTCCAGGCTCTCGGGCGGTTTATGGACCGCCCGCTCGCGCTCGGCGGCGCCGAGTTCCGGTTCGACCGCCGCGACGATGGTCTGAGCCATCTCGTCCTGTAGTTCGAAGATATCCGCAAGCTCGCGGTCGTAGCGCTCGGCCCAGACGTGGCGGCCTGTCGTGGCGTCGATCAACTGCGCGCTGATACGCACCCGGCTGGCCGGCCTTGCGCACGCTGCCCTCGAGCACGTAGCGCACGCCGAGCTCGCGCGACCTGGGTCACGTCGACCGCCTGACCCTTGTAGGTGAAGGTCGAATTGCGTGCGAACACGAAGAACCAACGGATCTTCGAGAGCGCCGTGATCAGGTCCTCGCTGATGCCATCGGCGAGGTAGTCCTGCTCCGGGTCGCCCGACATGTTGTCGAACGGCAGCACCGCAATCGAGGGCTTTTCCGGAAGCGGTGGCGCCTGTGAGCCGCCTGGCGCGGCCTCCGGAACGACCCGGTAGACCCGGATCGGCTCGGCAATATTCTTGACTGTCTTTTCGCCCAGGTCCTGGTAAGCCAGGTTCAGCTTGTGGCGGACCTGCTCGTGGACGTTGGCGGAGAGGCAAATGCCGCCGGGCTCGGCCAGGCCCTCCAGGCGCGCCGCCAAGTTGACCCCGTCGCCGTAGATGTCGCCGTCCTCGACGATGATGTCGCCCAGGTTGATGCCGATGCGTAAGGTCAGGGCGGCGCCCCCGGCCAGCCCGGCCTCGCGTTCGGCCAGGCCCTTCTGGACCGCGACCGCGCAGCGCACGGCGTCCGCGGCGCTCGCAAATTCCACCAGCGCGCCGTCGCCCATGAGCTTGACGATGCGCCCGCGGTGCTCGCGGACCCTGGGAGCGAACAATTCTTTGCGCAGGGCCTTGAGGCGGGTCAGCGTGCCCTTCTCGTCGGCCCGCATCAGGCGGCTGTAACCGACGATATCGGCGGCCAGGATGGCGGCAAGCCTGCGCTCCAAAGCCTCTATCCCCTATTGCGGCGGCCCACTGGCGAGCTCACGTGCGGACTATACCGCGACTCGCGCGCGCCCAGTAGTACGACGCGGGCTCAGATCCAGCGCCGCACGCGCGCTTTGTAGTCCAGGTATTCCCTGCCGAACTTGCGCTCCAGATAGCGTTCCTCGCGCGCGATGACGCCGTAGTGCATGACTACCAGGGTGGGCAGCAGCAGGATCCAAACCCAGGGCGCGTCGACGGCGATCCCGACCCCGGCGTAGGCGGCGGTAAGGCCGATATAGATCGGGTTGCGCGAGATGCGGTAGGGCCCGTCGGTCAGGATCGCGGTCGCCGGCTTGTGGGTGTGAAAGCTAGTGCCGGCGGCCTTGAAGCGCCGGATCGAGGCGAGCGCCAAGGCGAAGCCGAGCGCGAACAGGGCACCGCCGAGACTGTATCGCAACACTTCGGGCAGCAGCGGATAAGGCCACAGCCAATCGAGCCCGAGGCCGAGTGCCAGAAAACCCAGATAGATGAACGGCGGCTTGGCGATCACGCCGGGGGCGTCTGGTTCCGCCGCACCGGGCCCGGGCCCTGGTTCCGGAGCGTCTGTCATTGTCAGCGCTCCTTGGTATTAACCGCTCAGCGCGGCGGCGCGGCGCCGGCGCGACTGCATGAGCCAATAGGCGCCGCGCGCGGTCCAGCGCGCCAGGGACCCGCGCGGGGCCAGGCCGGCGGCCTTGAAACTCATGGCGATGCCGCGCTCGATGTGGGCCGGGCGGTAGTAGGAGAACGCCCGGGCGCTATAGGCGCGCGACCAGCGCTTGCGCTCGTAAGGCTCGTCCGGGGCGCCGTTGGCGGCGTAGTAGGCGTAGGCCAGCTCGTCGTCCTCGCTCTCGCCGATCCGCCCCAGGGCGACCCGGATGCGGCGCAGCTTGGAGACCCGTTCGATCGCCAGGTAGCGCTTCAGGTGCTTATAGAACAGCTTGTAATGGCGGAACTCGTCGGCCGCGATGCGGCGGCAGATCGCCGCCAGCACCGGCTCCTCGCTGGCCGCGGCGAGCGCCGAATAATACGACGAGGTCCCGACCTCGACGATGCAGCGCGCCACCAACTCGCCGGCGCGCGAGCCGCGCACCGAGGCGGTGGCGTCGAGCGGCAGCGCGTAGCCCTCGGTGAAGCGCTGGAAGCTGGCCGCGAAATCGAAGCCGGGATCGGCCATCTCGGCCCAGCGCCCCAAGGCCTCGCCGTGCTGCACTTCCTCGGCCGCCCAGGCCCTGGCGGCGGCCTGAAAGTCCGCGTCACCGGCGAAGACGTTGCACAGGTAGGTTGCGTAGTCGCCGCCGTTGGACTCGACCAGGCTCGCGGCCTTGACCACCTTGATCAAGTCGGCGTCGAGCTTGCCGGGGTCGAAGCGGTCCCAGGGGATGTCGTCCAGCGACCAACGCTTATCGGCCATGGCTTTAATACCAAAGGTCCTTGATATTGACTCATAGAGATCGTGCGGGCATCAGCTTCCCGTGATTCTGAGGATTTCCTCGCAGACCGCAATCTGCTTTTCGGCCTCGTGGCGCGCAGGATCGTCCCGGGCGTCTTCCAGGTCTTCGCGCGCGTCCTTGAGCTTCTGCTCGGCGGCGCCGCGGTCCAGGTCCTCGACCGCCATGGCCTGGTCGGCCAGCACCGTGCAGCGCGCGGGCGTGACCTCGGCGAAGCCGCCGGCCACGAAGATGCTCTCGGTCAGCTTACCGCCCTCATAGAGGCCGAGCACGCCCGGACGGATGTTGGAGATCATCGGCGTATGCCGGGGCAGGACGCCGAAGTCGCCGTCCTCGCCCGGCACCACCACCATATCGGCGCCGCGCGAGACCAGCAGGCGCTCGGGTGTCACCAATTCGAATTCGACCTGATCCTCGGCCATGGCCTTCGTTCCGCCGTCCGGTTATGCCGCGTGTTTTCGCTCGCGCCCGCGCCTCAGGCGGCCTCGGCCGCCATCTCGCGCGCCTTCTCGACCGCCTCCTCGATGGTGCCGACCATGTAGAACGCCGCCTCGGGCAGGTGGTCGTACTCGCCGTCGACGATGCCCTTGAAGCCGCGGATCGTGTCTTCCAGGCTGACCAGCACGCCGGGCTTACCGGTGAACACCTCGGCGACGAAGAACGGCTGCGACAGGAAGCGCTGGATCTTGCGGGCGCGGGTGACGGTCAGCTTGTCCTCCTCGCTGAGTTCGTCCATGCCCAGGATCGCGATGATGTCCTGCAGCGACTTGTATTGCTGCAACACCTGCTGGACCCGGCGCGCGACCGCGTAGTGCTCCTCGCCGACTACCCGCGGGTCGAGGATGCGGCTGGTCGAGTCCAGCGGGTCGACCGCCGGATAGATGCCGAGCTCGGCGATCTGGCGCGACAGCACGGTGGTTGCATCCAAGTGCGCGAAGGACGTCGCGGGCGCCGGGTCGGTCAGGTCGTCGGCCGGTACGTAGATCGCCTGCACCGAGGTGATCGAGCCCTTCTTGGTCGAGGTGATGCGTTCCTGCAGCATGCCCATATCGGTGGCCAGCGTCGGCTGATAGCCGACCGCCGAGGGGATACGGCCCAACAGCGCCGAGACTTCGGAGCCGGCCTGGGTGAAGCGGAAAATGTTGTCGATGAACAGCAGGACGTCCTGGCCCTCTTCGTCGCGGAAGTATTCGGCTAGCGTCAGGCCGCTCAGGCCGACACGCGCGCGGGCGCCCGGCGGCTCGTTCATCTGGCCGTAGACCAGCGCCGCCTTGGAGCCGTCGCCTTCCAGGTCGATGACGCCCGACTCGATCATCTCGTGATAGAGGTCGTTGCCCTCGCGGGTGCGCTCGCCGACGCCGGCGAACACCGAGTAGCCGCCGTGCGCCTTGGCGATGTTGTTGATCAGCTCCATGATGATCACGGTCTTGCCGACCCCAGCGCCGCCGAACAGGCCGATCTTGCCGCCGCGCACGTAGGGCGCCAGCAGGTCGACCACTTTGATGCCGGTGATCAGAATCTCGGTCTCGGTCGACTGTTCGACGTATTCCGGCGCCGGTCGGTGAATCGGCAGGCGCTTCTTGGCGTTGACCGGGCCGCGTTCGTCGACCGGCTCGCCGATCACGTTGAGGATCCGCCCCAGGGTCTCCGGGCCGACCGGCATGGTGATCGGGCCGCCGGTATCGACCACCTCGTGGCCGCGCACCAGGCCTTCGGTACTGTCCATGGCGATGGTGCGGACCGTGTTCTCACCCAGATGCTGGGCGACCTCGAGCACCAGGCGGTTGCCCTGGTTGTCGGTCTCGAGCGCGTTCAGGATCGCCGGCAGATCGCCCTCGAAATGGACGTCGATCACGGCGCTCATGATCTGGGTGATCTTGCCGACAAGTTTCTTGGCCATCGGTGTTGCTCCCTCGTCCTTGAATTTCGTTCCAGCCGCGGGGGTACTAAAGGGCTTCCGCGCCGGAGATGATCTCGATCAGTTCACTGGTGATGGCCGCCTGGCGCGTGCGGTTGTAGGTCAGCGTCAGATTGTCGATCATATCGCCCGCGTTGCGGGTCGCATTGTCCATGGCGGTCATGCGCGCGCCGTGCTCGCTGGCGTTGTTCTCCAGCAGCGCCCGGAACAACTGCACCGCCAGGTTGCGCGGCAACAGCGCGGCCAGGATCTCCTCCTCGGTCGGCTCGTACTCGTAGACCGCAAGCGAGTCCCCGCCCGATGCCGCGCCGGATGCCGCGGCCTCGGCGCCATCGCCATCCGTGGGCCGATCGACGGGCGCGAAGGGAATCAGCTGCTGGGCGGTCACGATCTGGCTGATCGCCGACCGGAAGCGGGCGTAGTAGATGGTGCAGACGTCGAACTCGCCGGCCTCAAACATCTGGGCGATGCGCTTTGCGATCGACTCGGCGGCCTCGAAGCGGAGCCGCGGCCGGGCCACGTCCTCGACGGTGTCGATGATGGCGGCACCGTACTCGCGGCGCAGCTGGTCGCGGCCCTTGCGCCCGACGCAGAGCAGCTTGACCGTCTTGCCGTCGCCGCGCAGCGCGGTGATGCGGCGCCGGACCTCGCGCACGATGCTGGAATTGAAGCCGCCACAGAGGCCGCGGTCGGCGGTGCCGACGACCAACAGGTGCACCTGGTCCCGTCCCTTGCCGGCGAGCAACTCGGGTGCGCCCTCCCTGCCGGCGCTGGCGGCGGCCAGCGAGCTCAGCATGCGCTCCATGCGCTCGGCATAGGGGCGCGCGGCCTCGGCCTGCTCCTGAGCGCGCCGCAGCTTGGCGGCCGCGACCATCTTCATGGCGGAGGTGATCTTCTGCGTCGACTTGACGCTGGCGATCCGTACCCGCAGATCTTTGAGATTCGGCATGGCCGTCTATCCGTGCATCCCCATTCCCCTGGGCGCCATTCCCCTGGGCCCCATACCCCTGCCCTAGACGAAGGTTTTGATGAAGTTCTCCATGAAGGCCTTGAGTTTTTCCTCGGTGGCCGCGGAGATTTCCTTCTCGGTGCGAATCGCGGTCAGAATCTCCTGGCCGGTGGCCTTGACTTCGTCGCGCAGCTTCTGCTCGAAGCTGGTCACCTTCTCGAGCGGAATGCCGTCGAGGAAACCGCGCACGCCGGCGAAGATCACCACGACCTGCTCCTCGACCGGCATCGGCGTGTACTGGCCCTGCTTGAGCAGCTCGGTCAGGCGCGCGCCGCGTGCCAGCAGGCGCTGGGTCGCGGCGTCGAGGTCGGAGGCGAACTGGGCGAAGGCCTCCATTTCGCGGTACTGGGCGAGCTCCAGCTTGATCGAACCAGCGACCTGTTTCATGGCCTTGATCTGGGCCGCGGAACCGACCCGCGAGACCGAGAGGCCGACGTTCACCGCCGGGCGGATGCCGCGATAGAACAGGTCGGTCTCGAGGAAGATCTGGCCGTCGGTGATCGAGATCACGTTGGTCGGAATGTAGGCGGAGACGTCGCCCGCCTGGGTCTCGATCACCGGCAAGGCGGTGAGCGAACCGCTGCCGTGGTCGTCGTTCATCTTGGCCGCGCGCTCGAGCAGGCGCGAATGCAGATAGAACACGTCGCCCGGATAGGCCTCGCGGCCCGGCGGCCGGCGCAGCAGCAGCGACATCTGGCGGTAGGCGACGGCCTGTTTGGACAGATCGTCGTAGAAGATCACCGCGTGCATGCCGTTGTCGCGGAAGAACTCACCCATGGTGCAGCCGGTGTAGGGCGCCAGGAACTGCAGTGGCGCCGGCTCCGAGGCGGTGGCCGCGACGATGATCGAGTACTCGAGCGCGCCGCGGTCCTCGAGCGCCTTGACGAACTGCGCCACGCTGGAGCGCTTCTGCCCGATCGCGACGTAGATGCAATAGAGCTTCTTGGACTCGTCGTCGCCCGCGTTGATCTCTTTTTGATTGAGGATGGTGTCGAGCGCGATCGCGGTCTTGCCGGTCTGGCGGTCTCCGATGATCAGCTCGCGCTGGCCGCGGCCGACCGGGATCAGGCAGTCGATCGCCTTGAGGCCGGTCTGCATCGGCTCGTGCACCGAGCGGCGCGGGATGATGCCCGGCGCCTTGACCTCGACCCGGGTGCGCTCGACGCCCTCGATCGGGCCCTTGCCGTCGATCGGATTGCCGAGCGCGTCGACGACCCGGCCCAGAAGGCCCTTGCCGATCGGCACATCGACGATGGCGCCGGTGCGCTTGACGACGTCGCCTTCCTTGATGCCGCGGTCCTCGCCGAACAGCACGACGCCGACGTTGTCGGCCTCGAGGTTGAGCGCCATGCCCATGAGCCCGCCGGGGAACTCCACCAGCTCGCCCGCCTGGACGTTGTCGAGGCCGTAGACCCGGGCCACGTTGTCGCCGACCGACAGCACTTGGCCGACCTCGGCGACATCGGCCTCGGCGCCGAAGTTCTCGATCTGTTCCTTGAGGATCGCGGAGATTTCCGCGGCGCGGATGTCCATCACCCAACCCCCTTCATGGCCAGTTGTAGTCTCTGCAGCTTGTTGCGTATGGAATCGTCGATCATGCGGCTGCCGACCCGGACGATCAGGCCGCCGATCAGGCCCGGGTCGACGTCGATCTCGACCTGGACCTTGGCGCCGACTTCTTTGCGCAGGGTCTCGACCAGCGCGCGCTGCTGTTCGTCGTCGAGCGCGGTCGCGCTGGTCACCCGGGCGGTGATCTCGCCGCGCCGGCGCGCGAGTTCGGCCAGATAGGCCGCGATCATGCGATCGAGCGCAAACAGGCGCCGGTTGCGCGCGACCAGCAGCACGAAGCGCCGGGTCAACTCGCCGGCGCCCGCCCGGTCCAGAATCGCGGCCATGGCCTGGCTCTGCTGGGCGCGGGTGAACAGCGGGCTGCGGATCAACCGGCGCAGGTCTTCGCTCATCGCGATCGCGGCCTGGAGGCCACGCAAGTCGTCGGCCACCGGGTCGAGCTGTTTGTGCTCGTCCGCCAGCTCCAATAGCGCCAAGGCATAGCGCCCGGGCAAGCCGCTCAAACCGATGTCCTCAGCCGCCAAGCTTTTCGCCCCCCTGGGATCGTGGAAGCCGGTTCCGTCGGTGCCGGACCGGCAATCGAAAGCGACAATAGCCTCACCGCCGCGGCGGGCAGCCCCGCCGTGGGCGCGCGTTTGGTATCATAGTCCCCAAGGGCAGGCAAGGTGAGTCGGCAGGGGGGTTTGGACCGATATTCCTGGCTCAATGGCAGCTCGCGAAAGGCCCGAATGTTGGCCACTGTCGACTAGAGGTCCTCGCCTCAAGATACCAAGTGACGGCCGGCCCAAGTCGCAATAAAATTGTATCAAAGAATAACCCATACTCTCAAAGGTGGTTCGAATAGAATGCACAGGAGAATCCCGCTGTACCTGGTCGTTCTCGGGTCCGCGCTATTCCTGGGCAGCCTTCAGCTGGCTGGGCAGGAAACGCCGACGGTTGATGTGGGTGGGACGCGCGTGGCCTTGCCCGTACCCGAAGGCCATTGCGATTGGATTCTGCCCGTCACCCGGATGGGGCGCTGGTCGCCATAATCGAAGAAGGAAATCGCGGGGTGAATAAGCTGCTTCTGTTCTCCGCAGACTGCGGACAGCTAGACCCCTGGCGAAAACAACCGACAAATTACTTGAGCAATATTTCCCAAATCCTCGCACCCGAAGATTACGTAAACAAATCCATCCCCATCGCACGTCCAGCCTACATCGGGATGTTAGCCGAAGCCATGGGACAGCCCGAAATTGAGGACCAAGCATGAGCGAGGGGAAGCGTCGGCGCGAAGAAACGTATCCCAAGATCCAAGTGAATGAGATAAAGAGCCTTGGCGTTCTTGAGGCGACAGATAGTGCGGTTTTCGTGGGTCTTTTTCAACGGATGCTGGCTGATGACGGGGTCACCGAACGAACGATCACAAGCGTGATAGCCATGACCCTCGTGAAAGGGAAGGCCATCAACGTAGACCTCTACGCGGCCTTTGAGGGGAGCAGTACGTTCGAAAATCTTTTGGCCGAGCAAAAGACGATCATCGTCAACTTGATCGCGGCAAACTGAGCCGTGCGTCGGGTTCGGGTATTCGGCTAGAGAAAGCTATAGGGATCGATGTCGATCTGGAGGCGCAGCTTGCCGGGCAGCTTGACCTGAGCGACCCAGTCCCGGACCAGCTTCTGGACCGCCACCTCGCGGCGCGCCTTGAGCAGGAAGCGGCGCCGATGGCGGCCGCGCAGCACCGCGAGCGGGGCCGGCGCCGGACCCAGCACCTGGACGCCGTCGTAGTGGGGTGCGGCGCGGGCCAGCGCCCGGGCCGCACGCTCCAAGGCCGCCGGGTCCGGGCTCGAGAGGATCAGCGCCACCAGGCGCCCGAAGGGCGGCATCCCGGCACCCTCGCGCGCCTCGGTCTCGACCTCGATGAAGCGGTCGCGCGCGCCCGAGGCCAGCGCCTGCATGACCGGGTGCTCGGGCTCGGCGGTCTGGATCAAGACCCGGCCCGGGCGCGCGGCGCGGCCGGCGCGGCCGGCGACCTGGTGCAGGAGCTGGTAGGTGCGCTCCGCCGCGCGCAAATCGCCGCCGTAGAGCCCGAGGTCGGCGTCGATCACGCCGACCAGGGTCAGGTGCGGAAAGTGGTGGCCCTTGGCGACCACCTGGGTGCCGATCAAGAGGTCGAGCTCGCGCGCCGCGACCGCGCGCAACAACGCCGCCGCCGCGCTCGGGCCGCCCAGCGTGTCGCTGGCCATGACCGCGGTGCGCGCCTGGGGGTAGAGCGCCGCGACCTCCTCGGCCAGGCGCTCGACCCCGGGGCCGCAAGCGGCCAGCGCGCCCTCGGCCTGGCAGGCCGGGCAGCGCGCCGGCAGGCGGGTCTCGAAGCCGCAGTGATGGCACTGCAGGCGCCCGGCCAGGCGGTGCTCGACCAGCCAGGCGGTGCAGTGCGGGCACGCCAGGCGGTGGCCGCAGGCTTGGCACAGGGTCAGCGGCGCATAGCCCCGGCGATTGAGGAACAGCAGCACCTGCTCGCCGGCCGCCAGGGTCTCGGCGATCGCCCGGCGCAGGCTCGGCGACAGCCAGCTCCGGCCCAGGCCTTCGATGCGCGCCGGCTTGTCGTTGCGCAAATCGACCAGCGTGATCGCGGGCAGTTTCGCGCCGCCGTGGCGGTCGGGCAGGTGCAGGCGCCGGTAGCGGCCGGCCTTCACGTTGGTCACGGTCTCGAGCGACGGCGTGGCCGAGACCAGCACGATGGGGATGGCACCGAGGCGCGCGCGCACCACCGCCATGTCGCGGGCGTGGTAGATCACGCCGTCCTCCTGCTTGAAGGCGGCGTCGTGCTCCTCGTCGACCACGATCAGGCCGAGCTCCTGGAACGGCAGGAACAGCGCCGAGCGTGCACCGACCACCACCCGCGCCACGCCGAACGCCACTGCCCGCCAGGTCGCGCGGCGCTGGGCCGCGGTCAGCTCCGAATGCCAGACCGCCGGCGCGGCCCCGAAGCGCCCGGTGAAGCGCTCCAGCCATTGCGCCGAGAGCGCGATCTCCGGCAGCAGCACCAACACCTGGCGCCCGCCCTCCAGCGCGGCGGCGACCGCCTCCAGGTAGACCTCGGTCTTGCCCGAACCGGTGACGCCGTCGAGCACGGCGACCTCGAAGCACGGTGCCTTTAGCGTCGCGCGCAGCGTCGCCGCGGCCGCGTCCTGATCGGGCGAGAGCGTCGGGCCGGCGCGTTCGGGCCTCGGCGCCTCGAAGGCGGCCGGGGGCGCCAGCTCGACGGTTTCCAGGACGCCGGCCTTGACCAGGCCCTTGACCACCGAGACGCCGACGCCGGCGGCGCGCGCGAGCTCGGCGAGCGGCCGGGCCGGGCCGTCCGCGAGCACCGCGACGACCTTGCCGCGCGCCGGTGTCGGCTTGATCCCGGCGCGCGCTTCCTCGGCGCCTTCGGCGAGGCGGTAGCCGGTCACCGGGCGCGGCGGCTCGAGCGCCTTGGGCACGGAGAGCGCCATGCGCAGCACCGCGCCCGGGGCTGCCAGCGTGTAGCCCGCCACCCAGTCGATGAAGCGGCGCTGGACCTCGGAGAGCGGCGGCGTATCGCAGCGTCCCTGGACCCATTTCAGGCGCTCGACCGGGACCGCTTCGGGTTCGGCTCCGGCGTCGCTTCCCGGGCCCGATTCCCGGTCCCAGACCACGCCCAGGACCGCGCGCCCGCCGAGCGGCACCCGGACCACCTCCCCGGGCCTCAGCGGCGGGTCGTCGGGGCCCAGATAATCGTAGGCGCCCGCCAGCGGCAGGGGCATGAGCACGGAAACCCGCGGCCCCGGCGGCGCCAATCCGGGCAGCGCCTCGGGATCGGCGGATGCTGCCCGGGTCCGGGCGGCGCTGGCATGGCGTTCGGGCATCGGCTACACTCTAGTCGAGGCGCGGCCC
>SMUY01201049.1_pt1 | contig 10927 bp, 8 predicted proteins | sample 2456441 | NCBI WGS metagenome assembly SMUY01 (sample SAMN11095931, study PRJNA526329) | marine sediment metagenome | biome: Marine sediment; feature: Surficial sediment; material: Deep marine sediment; isolation source: Hadal surficial sediment | place: Pacific Ocean | collected 2014-11 | depth 0-1...
CCGCCGGTCACAATCCCGAAAGCGGCGATAATCGCCCGGTCCAAGACGAAGGAGAACAGGACCTGCGCCCGGGAAAATCCCAACGCCCGGGCGACAGTCAAGTCTACTCTACCGTTGAACACCGACACCACCGCGTGGGTTCCCAGGGTCACCACCACTGCCAGCGTGAGGGCGCTGATGCCCAAGATGGTTAAACCGTTCCAGCCCCCGCCCGCCAGGGGATTGCGACGGGCGGTATCCGCCGCCAGGGCCCGATCTTGAATCCTGGCAGCCGGCGGCAGCGCATCTCGCAAAGCCGCAATGACTTGGCTGCGGTCAACTTCGTCGTCAAGGTCGACCCAGTATTCCGCGATCCCGCTGGCATTGCCCCCAACTCGTCGCAAGTAGTCATTATAGTCAGCCAGGGACACCACCACGAACCGGCGGGAACTTGACGTCATGGTGGGAAAGTAGTCAGTCACGCCTCGTATCACCACCGGCACCAGCCGCCGGCCAGCGCTAATTCGCACCGTCTGTCCGGTTTGAAATCCAGGCCCGCCAATAGCCGGCAGCGGAAAAGGCCCGGGCGGTACCAACGCGCCCCTGGGTTCGTTGCGCAAGCTAGCGGTCCAGCCAAATTCCAGGCCGGCCCGGCCGCTCTGAGCCGCTGGGCCGGTTATTGTGACGTGGTCTGGGGTGTCTTCCCGGTGGGGCAGAGCTACCCAACGGGCCGGTTCCTCGAACGGTTCAATCACGCCATCATCGGCTATCGCTGAGTCGCCGGGTGAAACAGTCAGGTCGTCAAAGTAGATACTGCCTGGAGGCATGCTCAACACTGAGGGCGCGCTGAAATATATTGAGACTAAACTCATTGGCGGTTCAAAAGAGATTCCGGTTGGGATATCCGCTTCCAGGAAATACCACTCGACCGGCGCGCTTGGGCCAACCGAAAGTTTGCCCAATTCCAGGTTGCGGTAGGTCCCCTTTGAATCCAGCAAACGCAACCAAACCGTGGGCGCTTGGGTCAGGAAACCGCTTTCCAGATTTTCCGTGTTAACCCACAGGCCAATACGTTCCGCGGTCTCTGGGATGGGGATGCCCGAAGCCAAATAACCACTCAAGTTGGGCAGGTTGGAACCGCCGCTGCGCAGAGGCACCAGCAACTCTGATAGATCATTCGCCGTGGCCGAGAAGTCCTCTCTGAACCAACTGGCATCGGGCAGCGTGAGCGACTCCACCGCCAGAAGAGTAGTAGACCCACCGACCACGCCGTCCAGGGGCCGTACCAATTCCCGGAGAATTGGACTGACGGACTCTACCCCTGGAATTGCCCGGAGTTCTCTCAACCGCTTTTCGCGACGCGATTCGGAATTGGATAGACCAGTCACTACCAGGTCACCGCCCACTCGATAGAGGGCTTGCTCTTGCTGGCTGCGCGACAAAGTAGTCTGGAACGCCGACCCGAACACCCCCAGGGCCGCGGCCAGCATCACAATAACGGCCAGGGAGCCGTGGGAAAGCGGATCGCGGGCCATGCGGGTCAGGGTGAAGGTTGCCCAGGGAGCGGCGAAAAAGATGGACAGCCAGGCCAGCAACCTGGCAACCGGCGGTAGGATTCGCAGCATCAGGAAAGCCACCACCAGCAAGACCAGGGCCGGCCCCAACAAAAGCGTGACATCCAACTCCAACTCGGTGCCGGAAACTGCGCGGCCAATGAAGCCCCCTCTCCCCTGGATTTGCCAGAGGAACAGTCCCAATACGGCCAGCAGGAGCACATCGACATAGTACCGGTGCAGGAAGGAAATCGTCGCTGGCCTGGACCGGGCTCTCAGGAATTCCAGAATGCCCAGGCGGGCCAGACCGAAGCTGGACATAAGCAGCACCAACATGCTCAACAGCCCGCCAATCGCGCCTAAAATGAACATGTCCGGCGCCAGGCCCACCGATAATGGATTCCCGCCGCCCGCTGGGTTCCCTATCGGATTGACCACCGGATCGATCGTACTTAGAATGAATTGCTGGGCTAAAACCAGAGCCAGAAACGGTCCCAGGATGGTGGCTACCAGCACGACGATCGCTTCGCCCGAGACCAGCAGTCCGGTTACCTGGAGCAGGTTCGCTCCCCGGCTCCGCAGTAAACTGGCTTGATCGCTTCTGGTCTTGGCCAACAACCCCACCACCACCGCCAGGAAATACAGCGTTACGATCACCACCAGCGAGAGGAACAGGAACACCGGAACCCGGGCCAACGTCAGGTTTCGCTGGTAGGTGGCCAGGAGTCCGCTTCCCCGGCTGTTCTCCAGCAGGGTCAATACCGTCGAGCGAGGGAACCGTTTGTTGATGTCGGTTTCCAGGCCCTTCAGTGCATCTCTGGTGGGTTGCACCAGGTCTGGGGTCAACACGCTGGTGTCGGTGTAGATGAACCATTCGTAGTCACCCACCAGGGAGGGGTAGCGACTCCCCAGGCCGTCAAAAAAGACGCTCTCCGGAACGTAGAAAGACACCGCCAGATTATCGCCATAATCCTGTACGTTAAAGAACGAGGATGGTGTTCCCAACCAGTACTCCTCGTTGGGATCGATGGGTTCCACCAGACCAACTACGCTGATGTTGATCCGCTCTGACGGGTCGTCCCGGAATGGGGCCAAGAACACCTGAGAGCCAGATTCGATGACAAACAGCCTGGCTGCATCGCGGCCCACCACCGCTTCAAAGTCCACGCCCTTTTCGTGAAGCGTGACCGTGTTATTGGGCCAGCGGCCGGCCACCAACTGGGCATGGTCTTCAAAATCGGTGAGGAAGAAGGGTCGGCCCACCGTCCCTCCTAAAACGGGAACCCTGGCGTTCACATCTATCACCAGGGGCAAAGTACCCCGTGCCCGACCGTGTCGCTGGGTGCCGCGAAGCATGAATGACAGGCGATCATTAATTATCTGTTCCGCGGCAATGCGTAGGTTTGTGTAGTCGGCTGGCCCCAGGGGACGGTTCTGGATGGTCAGCCGAATATTAAGGATGTGGGGTGTGGCAGTGGCAATGGCGTGCTGCAGGCCGCCTTGGGCCAGCGCCCGGGAGTAGAGGGCCCCAGTTGCCATCACCGTAACCGCTGCCAACACGCCGACAAAGACAATGGCCAGCAAGACCCATGACGAGCGAAGGTGACGGGGCAGCAACCAGAACAGCAGGCTGGTTCTGGATATCAGGCCCACTTTAGTGACTCTTTGGCGGGGCTATGATTAGGGTGGTCTAACCTGGGATTTCCCAAATCGAATTGTTGGCCCTTATTATCGTTTCTAGCTTCTGAATACCGGCGTGGCCGACCCGCCGCTCGGCTGCTGGCGGCCTGATATTTAACCACCAGCACCCGGGAACACCGGCGGCCGCAGTGCTGGTCAGGAACGCGCGATTTCCTCGAAGGGAGGCTCGGGCATACCCTCCACCCAGGTTGGGTCGCGTAGTTCCAGGCGGTTCCCGCTGGGATCGAAGAAATAGAGCTCCCGGCCGGTGAAAAATCCTTGGGCGCGATAAACCAGCCCATCAACAGGTATCTTCTTCTCGTCGAAAATCCGGCAGGCCTCCTGAAAGGTCTCCGCGGTCACCGTGAAGGAGTGGTGGACGTTGTGCTCTTCCTTGATCTTTTTGCTCTCCGGGTCCTTACGCTCGCACAGCAAGATGTTGTGGTCGCCGACGTTGAAGCAGGACATGCCCGAATTACCGAGACGTCCCATTGCGGTGAGACCGAGCAGGTCGCCGTAGAACTGTTCCGACTCTTCCAAGTTGTTTACCCCGATAGACCAGTGGGTGACGCCTTCAATTTTGAGTAGTCCCATGGTAGCCTCCTTGCTAAGGTCTCGTTCTGTAGGTAGTCTCCCAGATCAATTGTCCAGGATACCGCGCGCGGCGACTATCTGATCCCGTTGTCGTGTTATTATGGGCTATTCTAAACGCGATTAAACATTTTGGGAACCAGGCCCTTCAAATAGAGGACTTACTTAAGGAGAAAACTCATGGTTTCAGACGTCAGTACCGCCGCCGGGGCAATGACCGGCTCCCGCTACATTGAGAGTCTCAAAGACGGACGAGAGGTCTGGCTGGACGGCGCAAAGGTCAAGGATGTTACCACCCACCCGGCTTTTACCGGCATGGTGCACGAACTGGCCCGGATCTATGACCTGCAGCACACCGATGAGTACCGAGACCAAATGACCTTCGTTTCCCCGGAGACCGGAAACCGATGCAGCCTCTCCTGGCTGCTCCCCCGGTCGGCGGAAGACCTGAAGTTGCAGCGACGCAACAGCGAAGTGTGGAACGAGCAGTCCTGGGGACAGTTGGGGCGAAGCCCCGATATTTTAGCCCCGCACATCATGGGCCTGTACGCGATTAGGGAGGCGCTGGGGCAGATCAAGAATCCCCACTGCGACTTCGGTGAGAATATCGTCAACTACCATCGCTACTGCATGGAGAACGACCTCTTTCTAACCCACGGTTTGGGTGACCCTCAGGTGGACCGGAGCCAGCAACCCCAAAATGAGAATCGGTCCGAGATCGAGGAAGAGATCGCACTGCACGTGGTCGAGGAGACCGCTGCAGGCGTTATCGTTCACGGGGCCAAGCAACTGGCCACCGCAGCTCCCATCAGCAACGAGACCTACATCTCCCTATCGGCGACCTTCGTACGCCGATCAGACCCCCGCTTTGTGCTGGCGTTCTCCATCCCCACCGACAGTCCGGGGATGAAAATATTGTGTCGGGAGCCGGTGTCCCAGTGGGTGGGCAGCTACGGACATCCGCTGGGAGCGTTGTACGACGAGCAAGACTCCATGCTTTTCTTTGAGCACGTCCTGGTGCCCTGGGACCGGATTTTCATGCTGTACGAGGCTGCTCCGCTGCTGCAGCGGTTGGGCGAACAGGTTAACTTCCGCGGGTGGGGCAACCTCTGCCGCATCCACCAGCGTATGCGCTTGATGACCGCCGTCGCCACCCTGATCGCCGAAGCAATCGGAGTTATCGAATACCGGGAGGTTGCCTCCAAGCTGGGGGAAATGGCCACCTACACCGAGATGTGGCGTCACGCCATGAATGGCCTGGAACATGAGGCCTACGCGACGGAAGATGGTCTGATGTCCCTGGGCCCAATATCAGGCATGAACATTTACTTCACCCAGACGTCGGCCCGCATGGTGGAGCTGCTGCGGGAGATTTCCGGGTCGGGTATGATCATGCAGCCCAGCGAGAACGACCTGGCCAATCCAGAGTTCCGGTCATATTTGGACCGGTACATGCGGGGCAAGGGCGTGGGCGTCGAGTACAAATCGCGGCTGTTCCGGCTGGCCCATGACCTGGCGGCGTCTTCCTTCGGGATGCGCCAGGAGATTTACGAGTACTGGCACGGCGGCGACCCCAGCCGCAATCGGATAAATTTGCTAAGCACCTACGACCAGAGCGAAATCATCGACCGGATCAAGGACCTGATCTCCCGGCCGTTGGCCGGCGGGCTAGGGGAATAATCTCTATCGCGGTTGTGGAATAGATGGCAGGCCGCCTCTGCCGGGTTGGCGGCGACGCTAACCAGCCTGGTACATCTGTCCGAATTTCTCTCGGTGCACCATTTCCGAGATGCCTTTCCTGGGTGTGCCAACCCGTTGGCTACCGGTGACCCGGTAACCGTAGGGCATTAGCGTGATCAGCTCCAACTCGGCCGGGATGCCCAGCAAATCTTTGACGGCGCGCTGCTGCTCTTCTTGTCGCACCCCCACAAAGCAGGTGCCCAAGCCCTCGGACCAGGCGACAAGTTCCATCTGCTGAATGGCCCGGCCGGCGTCCAACTGCGGGCGCGGGGCATTCTCCATAACGATGGCGATCACCACCGGCGCGTTGGCGATGAAGGCGCCCTGAGTCGCAATTTCTCCCAGGCGCTGCAACGTGGCCGGCTCTTGAACCACCACGAAGTGCCAGGGCTGCGAATTGCTGGAACTGGGCGCCCATCGCCCGGCCTGCAGAATTTTGTGTAGCACTTCCTCCGGTACCGGGTCGGGCTTGAATTCTCTCACGGTCCGGCGATTCCTGATGCAGTCAAATACTTCCATTTGCAACCTCCCGGCGCTACCTCCCAGGGGATTCATTTTGTGAGGTCAGATGCCACTAAAGAAAGGTGATCCTGCCATGGACTTCAGATCCAGTTAGAGTGAGGAAACCTATGGATGGGATAACCTTGAACCGACGTTTCCCGGCCGAACCAGGGTTGAAAAAGAGTATATCTTGCCAACGCTGTTGGTAGGCGATATGACTGTGGCCGTAGATTATAACCTGTATACCAGCGTCGCGATACCGAACCAAGCTGAGGTCGGACTCTCTTTTAGGAGGCTTTAACTGGTGGGTGAGGTATATGCGATGCCCGGCTAGATTAAGAGTTTCTTCGATGGGTAATAGGGCAGTGGGCCCATCACGGTCGATATTGCCCCGTACCGACGTCACAGGAGCAATGCTTTGTAGTTCTTGGATTATCTCAATGCTTCCAATGTCTCCTCCGTGAAGTATGTGCTCCACTCCCTTTAATAGGGAAAGGGCCCTCGGGTCCATATAGCTGTGAGTGTCAGATATAACACCTACCAACATTGAGATAGTCTCCTCCGAATCCCTTACCCCCTTTATACTACCCTTTAGGCTGTTGGACAACATCCCAGGAGAGTCTGCTCCTGGTTAGCCGATCACCTAGTTCCACCGGTTATTTGCTATCAGAAATTCAGCATTCTGGTAGGCAACTTTGTCCTGAATCGCCGGGTCCAGCCTGCCGATAAAGGCGCGGCCAAACTCGGCAAGTAATTGACCTACTTCTGAAATGTGCCGCCCAACTCTAAATCCAAATGGTCAAAGGCTGGGAAGAATCTATTTGCTCCCGGAGATTTCGGGTGTATCATGCGGGAAAGAGCTTGGGGGTTCACCAACTGGTCTAGATGTGTGGTGGGCTGCGGCATTCGTCAAGCCCGCCAGTTTGCATTAATCCAGTTGTAATGGCCGTTAGCGCCGGATTCCTGAACATTCCGAATCGAATTCGTCGGTAAGGAGGACCACTATGACACAGAAACAAGATGGTGGAGAAGCTATTCTCCAGGCGTTTCGCAATCTGGATATCGATTACATCATATCGTCCCCGGGGTCGGAATGGGCGCCGGTCTGGGAAGCGTTGGCCCGCCAGCAGATCAACGAGACCGCCGGCCCCCGCTACATAAACTGCTGGCACGAGACTCTGGCAGTCAACATGGCCATTGGATACACCAGAATCACCGGAAAACTACAGGCGGTGCTGCTCCACGCCGGTGTGGGGCTGTTGCAGGGCAGCATTGGCATTCACAGCGCAACCTTGGGGGAAGTGCCGGTCTTGATCTGTTCTGGGGAGGCCAACAGCTACGGCGAAAACCCCGACCTGGACCCTCAGGGCCAGTGGTACCGGAACTTGAGCGTAGTGGGCGGCCCCAACCGATTTGCCGATCCCTTCACCAAGTGGAGCGGACAGGCTACCAGTCCCTACACGTTATACGAGCAGTTGGTGCGGGCCGGGGAATTGGCCCAACGGGTTCCCAAGGGGCCGACCTTCCTGGACATTCCAATCGAGACTATGATTCACGATTGGACTCCTCCAGCCAAGATGCGGAAGGTCCCGTCGGCGCCCAAGACTGCGCCGTCAGCCGACTCGATTCAGCAATTTGCCGAGTTGCTCTCGCGCAGCAAGTCTCCCCTTATTATCACCGAATCGGCGGGTAAAGACGCCCAGGGTTTCGCCAACTTGATAAAGCTGGCCGAGCTACTAGCCATTCCGGTGATCGAAAGCGCGCCCGCGTATGCCAACTTTCCCAAGAGCCATCCGCTGCACCTGGGCTTCGCGTCAGAACCCTATATGGAACAGGCAGATTTGGTCATGGTCATCAGCAGCCGAGCGCCCTGGTATCCACCCAACGCTGGCCCCAAGCACGCCACCGTAGTCGTCATGGGAGAGAATCCAATCAAGGGAGAAATGGTCTATCAGAACCTGATGGCGGACCTATACGTTGAAGGAGACCTGACTCTGGCCCTGGGTCTATTGATCGAAGCGTTGCAGCCTCACGCCACTGAGTCTCAGGCGGAAATCCAGGAGAGAAGGAAGCACTGGGAAACCGAACACAACAAACTCCAGGATGGCTATCGTGCGGCGGCAGCGGCGGCCAAAGCCAAGTCGACCATCGACCCGGTCTGGCTGTGCGCGGCCATCAGCGAAGTCATGCCGGAGGATACGGTTTACGCCGAGGAAACCACCTCGCATCGAGGGGCCATCCTGAGGCATGTCCAATGGCAGCAACCCCAAAGCTACCTGCACCCCACGGGAGGTCTGGGCCAGGGTCTGGGGCTGGCCTTGGGGGCTAAACTGGCCAAGCCAGATCAGCCGGTGGTCGCCCTGATGGGAGATGGGGGCTTCCTGTACAACCCGGTGACCCAGAGCTTTGGTGTGGCCCTGGAAGCCAGCCTTCCCTTCTTGACCATTATATTCAACAATGGGAATTATGAGGCCATGCGCACCAACCATCTGCATTACTACCCTGATGGCGCCGCCGCCACCTCCGGGATATTTCACGGAGTGTATATACCCGGCCCGGACTACGCCCAACTGGTTGCTCCCTTTGGCGGATACGGGGAGCGGGTGGAAGACCCGACCAAGTTGAAATCGGCACTGCAAAACGGTCTGGACGCCCTGAAGCGCGGCCAGATTGCCCTGATTGACGTGGTGCTGGACAAGTGACCGCTCTTTGATTCTCCCCAGCTAACCTGAAAACGCCGGCGCCATGGCCGAGCCGGCGTTCTCGCTCCCTTCACCAACTAGAAATATTCGTGAGGCAAGCCATGCGAATTTGCTCCTTCCAGCCTGGGGCCACCGAGATAATCTATGAGCTGGGACTGCAAGACCAACTCTACGGTGTTTCCGCCCGCTGCGATTACCCGGTGGAAGCCCGCAGCAAGCCGGTCATCGTACGCAGCGTCTTTGATGGGACCAACCCTTCCAGCGGTGAAATCAGCGAGATTATCGCCGAAAAACTCCGACAAGGGTTGGGTCTTTACGTCACCGATGAAGCGGCGTTGCAGGCCGCCGACCCTGATATCCTGCTGACCCAGGCGATTTGCGATGTTTGAGCCCTGTCGGCTCGGCAGGTGGCCGAGCTTGGCTTGAAACTTAATAAGAATCCCCAGGTTGTCTCACTGGACCCTCAGTCGCTGGGAGATGTTCTGGAGGACGTCCGGCGGGTGGGCCGAGCTACTGAGAAGGAGCAAGCCGCCGATTCGTTGACCGCCCGGTTGCAAGCCCGCATCGATGCGGTCACTCAGCGCGCGGCCCAAGCTGCCAGCAGACCAACCGTGCTGCAGCTGGAGTGGGTTGATCCCCTGATGTGCGGCGGCCACTGGGTGGTGGAAATGGTGGAAAGGGCTTGCGGCGCGGCCTGTTTCGGCAGTAAAGAAACGGGATCACAACGTCTGGACTGGGAGCAGGTGTTAGCCAGTCAGCCCGAGATAATAATGCTGATGCCTTGCGGGTTCGACCTGAAGCGCGCCATTGTTGACCTGCCGTTGTTGCTGGACCTGGAGGGATGGGATTCTCTGTCGGCGGTACGGAACGACCGGGTTTACATTATCGATGCCGATGCTTACACCAGCCGGTTGGGACCCCGGCTGGTCACCGGGCTGGAGATAATGGCCGAAATCATCCACCCAGAGCTGTTTTCGGGACTGATTCCGGAAGCCGCCGCGGTCAGGCTTGGTGAACTGGCCAAGACCTGAACGCTGCTGCACCGTACCTGAAATCCAGCGTCTCTGGCCGGTATGGAGCACGAACCCTCAGAGCGATTCGGCTAGCGCCGGGCCGCCTGGATGTCCATTTCGCAGGCGAACCGGCTAAACTCTCGGGGATTGCCTACCTGGATGATCCAGTTGGCAAACTCTGCCATGTGCTTGCCAACCAGCGTCTGAGTTTCCTGGTCGGTAAGATTACCGTCCTCATCAAACTTCATCGGAGAAAAGGCGAATACCAAGACTCCTGGCTTGACCATGACAATGGCGCCGGTTTCGGCCAAGGTCTCCCGCAGTTGCATTTGGGCGCGCGCAGTGCCGGCGCGTCCACCGGCGCCGATGATGGTGGCGGGCTTGCCCATTAGAGAGTCCGGCTCACGGTCCCTGGACATCCAGTCTACCGCGTTTTTCAATACCCCGGAGGTCCCGTAATTGTACTCCGGCGTGGCAAATATCACCGCGTCGGCCTGGCGCACGGCCGCTTTCAGCGCCGTCACTGACGCCGGATCACCCTCGGCTTCGACATCGCCATCATAGAAGGGAATGTCTCTCAGGTCGAAGATTGTTACGTCCATCAGGTCGGGCGCCAGTTCCTTGCTGGCCCGCAGCAGACCAGAATTAAAAGAGGCTCGCCGCAGACTGCCGGACACTCCCAACACGTGGAGGCGTTGATCATTGGTTCCTGATTCGCTACTCATTGCTGCTCCTTACCCAAGACCAGATACCATGACCAATGGTTCTGACTCATCCTGCTCACCATAATTCTACCAGCACCCTCCCAACATTGTGTAGATAAGCCCTCCGCACAGACTTAAGACCCCTCAATGGCAAGATGGCAATAACCCTGGGTCGACACTCAGTTGCGAGTTTGGCTAAGGCGCTGAGGACTGAGCCCCGATACCCATAGCTGTGGCGTCGACCGGGGTGGAAGCGTAACATATTTGGATAGCAGTAGACGCGGCTATCAGGTACTCCCTAGCTGTCCGCTGGGGACGATGCTGGCTGTGAGGTGGGTCCACGTTCTGGTTGGTCTTCACCGCTGGTGCCGAGCTTAATTCGGTGATTGGTTTCACGGTGGGAGAGTTGAGTGAGGCTTGGAAGGTGGGATTTGAAGCTAAATCGGAGGGTTCTCCGGGACACC
>SMUY01267449.1_pt1 | contig 10927 bp, 7 predicted proteins | sample 2456441 | NCBI WGS metagenome assembly SMUY01 (sample SAMN11095931, study PRJNA526329) | marine sediment metagenome | biome: Marine sediment; feature: Surficial sediment; material: Deep marine sediment; isolation source: Hadal surficial sediment | place: Pacific Ocean | collected 2014-11 | depth 0-1...
GGCGCGGCATCTGCGACCGGCCGCCCCAATGTTGCCGGCGCACCCTCACCCAGGCGCAACAAACTCGGCAAATAGACCAGTGTAAATACCGCGCTTACCGACATGCCGCCCACAATGACGGCGGCGAGCCCGCGATAGACCTCGGATCCGGGTCCGGGAATGAGCAATAATGGCATCATACCGAACAGGCTGGTGAGCGTACTCATTAATATAGGACGCAGTCTGCGGCGAATTGCCTGCTCAACGGCCCCTCGCCTGTCAACACCCTCACGCTCGGCAGATCGTGTCTGATGCACCAGCAGGATCGCATTGTTGACCACCAGGCCCAGCAAGGTGATAAATCCGATCATGGTCAGCAGATCCATCGGCAGGTTCATTATTCGCAGCAGCGCGACGCCGCCAATTGTGGCGAGTGGAATGGCCGAAATCACGAGCAGGCTGTCAACGAAGGAACGAAAAAGGCCGCTCATCAACAGGTACAGCACGAGTATTGCGAGAACGAAACTGCGCGACATGTTGGCCAGGGCGATCCTGAGATCATCCGCAGCGCCGTAGTATGTGATCTCACCATCTTCAGGGAGTAGCTCCCGCAAACCCGGCTCCACCTCTTCGCGGAGAATATTGATGGCCTCTTCGAGTGACACGCCCGGTGGCGGCGTCACGTTGAGTGTGATCGCCCTGCGCCTGTCGACCCTGCGAATCTGGCTGGGTCCGGCCGTTCGCTCCATGCGCACCAGTTGATCGACTGACTGAATTCCGCCAAGCGGTGTCGCCACCGGGGTCGCGGCCAACTCCTCGGGACTGTGCCATTCGGGCGCTCTCAGCACGATATCCAGACGGCGATCACCGTCGAAATACTCACCCACAAACACGCCATCACCCAACGCCCTCATGACCGTCGACATTTGTTGCCGTGTCCAGCCGGATTCCGTGATGCGACGATCGTTGGGGATGAAGCGTAATTCGGGTTCAGCAATATCGACGCCCGGCACAGGGCGGGCCTGCGCGCCTGGCAGACTCCGGGCAATAGCACGCATGCCCTGGCGTGCGGCCGCGAGCATGGCGTCCATATCCCTGCTTTGAATATTCAAGTCAATGCCGGAACCCCCGGTCAGGCGTTGGAAGATGCCATAGGAATCTGCAAACGCCATTGTGTCCGGGAAGCCTGCAAGAATTTCACCATTGAGTTTTTGAATGAACGGAGCAACGTCATTGCGATCCTCAAGAAACGCACCGAGAAATCCGAACGTACCGAACATTCCATTGAAATACGACCTGACTTTGTATTCAGATCCTTCTTCAAGATATGGCGCCATCCGCTCCGCAACCACATCTGCAAACTCCTCCCGAGCCGCCGTAACACTTTGTCCGGGTGGTGGAATGATAATGGCGAAAACCCAACTTTGATTTCCCTTTGGAAGATAGTTGGCCGGGGGCAGCAACACCCAGGTCATTAGCGAGGCACCTACAAAAAGTCCGGCGATCAAAGCGCGTCGCATTTTTGCTGAATCGGTCAGCTTCATTATTCTGCGAGTGATCGCCTGCCACCAGTCTTTATGCGCATCTTCAAGACGCACGTCTTTGAGCCATTTTGCTGCGGCTGTCGGGATGATCGTCAGTGCGATGATGAATGACGCCATGACAGCAACTGCCATCACGATCGCGAGATCCGCAAACAATTGTCCGGATACGTCTTTAAGGAAAACGATCGGCATAAATATAACGACCGTCGTAGCCGTCGAGGCAAGCAGGGCGCCGGATACCTGTGCCGCCCCGAGTGTCGCCGCTTCGTCTGCATCATGACCTTTTTCTCGCAGGCGCACGATGTTTTCGAGTACGACGATGGCGCCATCCAACACCATGCCCATGGCAAATGCCAGGCCGGCGAGCGAGATAATGTTCAGTGTTCGACCTGCAATCTGCATAAACATGAATGCAGTGAACAGCGATACCGGGATTGCCAGTGCCACCATGAATGTGGCGCGAAATTTGCGCAGGAACCACCACAGAATGCTTATCGCCAGCATGATGCCAAGCAGCAAATTGGTTCTGAGCATGGCAATCGATTCTTTGATGTACTGAGTTTCATCGTACACCTGTTCAATGTTCAGGTTTGCGCGAGCCACCGGCCCCGTCCGCAGCTCTTCGATCGCCGCATTCAGTTCTTCCATGACCTCGAGTACGTTGACGCCTTTCTCAACCTGCGCGTTAAAGGCGATAGATTCCATTCCGTTTTGCAGCATGAGTCCGCTGGCGTCGCGCATGACGAGATCGATCGTTGCAATATCCCGCAAACGTACCGGGTTGCCGCCGCGCCAGTCGAGCACCATTTCGCCAAATTCCTGCAATTCGTATTTGCCGGCGAAACGCAGGGTGTACTGGCGACGTCCTATATCGTTGAATCCGCCCGAGGTATCGTTGTTATTGCCAGTCAGTCCGGCAAGCGTCGGGATATCGATGCCCAGTGCTGCCGCTTCATAGGGGTCGAAAGTAATTCGCACCTCGTTGTCGCGCCCGCCGTAGGCATTCGAATTCGAAATGCCGGAAACTCGTTCAATTCGAGCCTGCACAACATCCCTGACGAAGTCGCTATAGCTCGCCATTACGCGATCATTTCCGGGCTGTGGCGTAAGTGCATACCAGGCGATTGCCGAACCAAACTGATCCTGGCCGGCAAATATTTGCGGCTCGGTGACATCTCTGGGATAACGCGGCACCTGGTTCAGCCGATTCATGACCTCAACCAGTGCCCGCTGCAGGTCCGATTCAACTGAGAATGACAGGTTGATACTTGCCCGCCCACGAGCCGCACTCGACTCCATTTTGACCAGACCCGGCAACCCGCGAAGCACATCTTCTTGCGGCTCGATGATCTCCGACTCAACTTCTTCAGGCGCTGCGGCACGCCAGCCGGTAGTGATCTGGATAAACGGCCGTTGCACATCCGGAATCATCTGGATTGGCAACGACGCAAGTCCAACAGCCCCCATAAGGAGCACCAGCAGGATCGCGGCAATAACCGCGACCGGGTTGGAAATCGCCTGGCGCGTCAGGTTCACTCAGGGCTCCGGATCGGCAGAGGACTGGTCTCTGCTATGACAGTCGCTGAGAAGCGGGGTTCGACAGGATCCCCCAATCTTCAAGAAGACCACAAAAAACAGGGGTTTATTACACTAATCGTTATTGCCACACTTATGCTACACCTGCGACCCGACGGGGTCTAACTCTTTGATAAGTAGATTTTTTTGAGCACCTGGTGTGTTCTACAGAAATGTCGAGTCCCACTTGCTTCCAGACATAGTGATATCTCACTACATAGTGGTGTCGCCCCGCCCGCCAGGGCAATGTGCGCGGTTTGATTTACGGGAAATCAAGCAGCCGGCGGACGGGGCAACGTTGTGCCACGGGGGCACCTCGTGTCAGGGGCCACCTCCCGGCGTGAACAACTCAAGCTCGACCCGTTCTCCCGTAGCGGGGTTGGTCTCGACGATCAGGCCGATCCCCGGCACGTAATATTTGTGTTCCTCGACATCAGGCTCGAGCGGCGTGAAGTCCGCGGTCATCAGGCAATTGCCGGCACAGGCCCCGCCTGGCGCCGCCTCGTCTGCGGTAATGCTCAAAATCTCGACGGCATCTTCAGCTTCGCCGTACGCCACTTCCTGCCGGAACACATCACCGACCTGGGGATCGAACGGTAACAGGATGCCGGGCTCGGATCCGTCGCGGCCCGCCTTCCACGAGCCGTCGATATCGACGAGTTCGGGCGTTGCAGGATCATCGCCCGCGAATATTTCGAAGTTCCTGGCGATCTCGCCGCAATACCAGACGTTGCCGACCAGGTCCTGCGCATACCAGTCCTGCGTAATTTCGACCACCTCGCCATCTTCGCTGGCGACGTCAATGACAACGACGCAGCTAACGCCATCGATCAGCTTGGTCTCGCCGGTTACCGTTACCTCTATCGACTCGCCATCACCGAGGTAAAGCCAGTGATTTCCTGTTACCAGCGGAAACCATGGATTTACAGGGACCGTGTTACCGATCTCAAGCGGGTCAACGAAGTTTTCCGCGAACGCCTCGCCATACATTGGCTCGTGCGCGGCATCGCCGAGAGCCTCACAAAGCGCGAGACGAGCGTCGAAGACGTCATCACATTCTTCTTCCGTATCTATTGCATCCAATTCCACGTCGACCAGGCAGTCCGCCCGGTCAGCGTCATCAAGAATATCGGTGCAGATCGCCGTGCCCTCGAACAGGTCGTCCATTACATCGACCGCGCAGGCACGCATCATGGACACGGCTGCAGATGAACAGGGACCGGCAGCGAACATCGAAATATCGTCGTCACTTCCGGCCGATGCGATGTCGCTCACTGCAGCAGCCAGCGCCTCCATCTCGGGAGTTGGTGCAAGACTGACCGGGATCACACCATCGAACACGCCGTCCGCAGCATCTGCGGCGAGCGCCGCCACAATCTCGTCAAACGAAGTGTCCGCGACAATAGCGACCGAGCGCAACAGGAATCCGAGTGCGGACGACGCCGTGTGCACTTCATCATCGTCATCGTGAGTCACGGGATCGAAGCCCATGGGATAAAGACTACGACCAAGGGCGTCTGTCGCGAACGCACTGAGGACGTTTGCGGTGGCGTCGTCGATCGCAGTCTGAATCGCTGCATTATCGATAATCGTGCCATCTCCATCGGGATCCAGCGCCGCGCGTACCTGCTGGGCGATCACGGTCGTATGCATCGAAATATTGACGCGCTGCACTGATCCCGCGGCACCCAGCATGACGACAGATTCGAGGTTAGCTGGCGTGTCCTTGAAGGCATCGTCTTCCGCATCGGTGTTATCGAAAACGAAAAAAACCGGCGTATTCGCAAATTCAGCCGGAACGATGAACAAGTACTGATCCTCATCTGCAGGATCTCTGGTGACGGCCCCGATCGCAGACGCTGCATTCAGTGCGGCCAGGCGATCACCATCGGGATCGACACTGTCGAGTGCTACCTGGACATCTGCCGCAGCAAAAACAAAGAGCGTGCCGCCGAAAACGGGCCCGTCCGTGACAACTCCGGTGATTGTCAACGGTGCCGGGGGTGGTGGCGGAGCCGGCGGTGAAACCGGAGGTGGATTGTTACTGCTGCTGCAAGCGGCCAAGCCTATCGCTGCGCCGCTAATGATCAGCAACATACGAAAGCGGCGATAAATCTGCGCGTTCTTGATATTAGTCATTGTCCCACTCCCGTAAATGAAGCCAGTTCGACGCGGTCGCCTGATTCCAGGTCGACCTCCACGATCAAACCCGTGCCCGGCAAGTAGAACTTGTTTTCCTCAGCCCCGGGCTCAAGCGGTGTGAAATCCCTGGTCATCAGGCAATTTCCGGCACAGGCTCCGCCGGGCGCGGTTTCAGTCGCATCGACCGCAAGAATTTCAATAGCGTCTTCAGCATCCGTCTGTGCAAATTCCTGTCGAAAAACATCGCCAACCTGTGGATCGAACGGCAGCAACATACCGGCCTCCGAACCGTCGCGTCCTGCTTTCCAGGACCCATCGATATCGACCAGCTCGGGATCGGTGGTTTCGTCACCGTCAAACTCTTCGAAGTTTTCCGAGATCTCACCGCAATACCAGACGTTGCCGTCAACATCCTGGGCATACCAGTCATTAGTCGTCTCGACAACAACACCATCTTCCGACGCTGTGTCGATGACCACGATGCAGGTAATGCCATCGATCAGCTTCGTGTCACCGGTAACCTCCACTTCAATTGTTTCCCCGTCGCCCTCGTATACCCAGAGATTGCCCGGTACCAGTGCAAACCAGGGGTTGGGCGCAATCGTCACGCCAATTTGCAGTGGGTCTACGAAATTCGCAACGAAATCGGGACCGAACTCCGGATCATGTGTTGCATCCTCCAGCGATTCGCAAAGATCCAGCCTGGCTTCAAGAACGTCGCCGCATTCCTCCAGGCCGTCGTCAAAATCAGCCTCCGCATCGCTGAAACAGACCGGGTCCTGATTCGCAACATCGAAACACTGTGCCGATGAAGTAAAAAAGTCATCCCGCAGATCGAACTCGCATGCGAGGCGCTGGATGCGGGCACTGTTGGCGCAACCCGGATCAGCGAGGGCATCGTCGCTTACCAGCGACCACACGCCCCCGGCGCAAACACACGCAGCCAAAAAGTAGTTCTTGATTTTCATATTGATCTCCCTTGCATGGCGCAATCGCCTGCGTACTCAGGGAAATAGACGGTCATTACATTTGAAATCTGTCGAATTTGCCGAAGAAAACGGTGCAAAGCGGTTGCGGTTGCGGTATTCGCCGCTCAGCGACCGGTTTGTGGCTCGCGCGACGTCTTACATGATAGAAGTGAAAGCGTTGTGAGTGTGACTACGCGCCGATCGGCGCTATGCTTGATAATCATCCGACAAGACAGGGGCAGCTCATGCGCGGACGATTGATCGGCTTTCGGTCGGTGATTTCATTCCTTTCAATCCTGTTGTTGTCGTCCTGCGGCGGCGGATCGACGGTTTCCAGTTCACCGCCGCCTCCTCCGCCACCGCCACCAGCTGGCCTGTTTCCGGTAATTACCGTGACGACGAACCGGGTTTTCAGCCAGGTATCCCTGCAGGCGCCGGTTGCGATGATGCAGGCGCCCGGCGATACGAGCCGCTGGTTTGTCATTGAACAACAGGGCATCGTCCGTGTATTTCCAAACATGGCGAACGTTACAAATAGCGATGTCAGCGTATTTGTTGACATATCTGCACGAGTAGTCAGCGGCGGTGAACGTGGCTTACTCGGCATGGCGTTTCATCCAAATTTCGGCAATGGCAATTTTGAAGTTTTCTTTTCTTACACGCGCAACAACGGCGGCCTTGAATCCGCAGTCGCCCTCTTTCGCAGCAACGACAACGGGCTGAGTCTCGACGCTACGATGGAAGACATCATCCTGACGATTCCGCAGAACTTTGACAATCACAATGGCGGGCAAATCGCGTTCGGGCCCGATGGGTTTCTTTATGCCGGCTGGGGCGACGGCGGCAGTGGCGGCGATCCCAATGGTCGAGCGCAGGACACGAGCAATTTGCTGGGCACCATGACGCGCATCGATGTCGATGGCGGCGCGCCATACGCAATTCCCGCCGGCAATCCGTTCGCGGCCAATTCAGCAAACCCCTGCCCACAGGGCTTCGGTGGCGGCGACTGTCCGGAGATCTATGCGTTCGGCTTTCGCAATCCCTGGCGCTGGAGCTTCGACCGGCTGAATGATGATCTGTGGGTCGGGGATGTCGGGCAGAACCAGTGGGAAGAAGTCGACCGGGTTGTAGTAGGCGCCAACTATGGCTGGCGATGCCGCGAGGGGGCACACGATTTTAATACCATCGGGTGCAGTGGCGGACTCATCGATCCCATCACCGAGTATGACCATTCCCAGGGGCAATCCATCACCGGCGGCTATGTCTACCGCGGCGCCGATATTCCGGAACTTCAGGGCTTTTATATTTTTGGAGACTTTGTTTCAGGCCGGATCTGGGTGATACCGGCAACGAGTCCGACGGGTGCGTTACCTCTGGAAATTCTTGATACAGCGTTCGGTATATCCTCGTTTGCCGAGGACAATGACGGAGAACTCTACGTCATCGACTATGCCGGCGGCGTACATCGAATAGTCGATGTTCCTTAATTGAGGTGCCAAAAGGTGCCGGTGTCGGGCCCACCCGTAAAACCGGCCAAATCGGGCACAGCCTGCCACCCGGGCCTCATATTCAGCCACCGTTCAGCCAGCGTTCAGCCATACCCAGGTAACGTCCAGCCAAACAACAAGCTGTTCGGTGCATACGGAGACTGCCACCTGTCGCCGACCTGCCTTATTCCAAACCTTTTGACGGAGATGGCACTATGAATGTCTTCCGGACTCGGCGCCCTGCCCGTAACCTGCCTGCTGCCCGCGCACTCACCAGCAATCGCATAATCGAACTTTCAGTCATCCTTGCACTGCTTGTTTCAGTGCAGGCAATGGCCGGCACCCAGGCCCCGACGATCAGGCTTTTCCCCACGACCGTCGTGGAAGACCTGCGCCAGACCAGTGCCGTCGCAAAGGAAATGGAAAGTGGGCTGCAGGAAGTCATAGGCCGGCTCGATCAGCAGCAACAGCTTTACCAGGAAAGCAAGTGTGACGGTGCGCAAGACGACCCGGGTTGTCAGCGCCTTGCCAAGCAACTGGGCGCAACCTATCTCGACATGCTGGGAATCATGGAAGAGCGGCTGCCGGACATGGAACATACGGTCAACAACACCCGACTCAGTCTCGAAAAGCGGCTGCGCAGTGAGCTCGGCAACAAGATGACGCCATGGACGCTGCAGGAAACTCTACTCGGCGATAATCCCCGGGAGACTTCATCACCGTCGCCGATGATGCGCGGCCGCTCGGGTATGCGGCTGAGCGAGCGATTCAAGCAGTATTACGAGCTCGTCGCATCGTCCAGCAGCCAGACCAACCAGTCACTGGCGGTACTGGCATCCGACATTTACCTCGACATGGAGGAGACGAGTGAACTCATTGCCCGCACGCGTGAGGAGATCACCCGTGCCACGCTCATCGAACAACTGAATCAGTCATTTGGAACGATTACGCCGGAGATGATGGAAATCGTCGGTGGTGTGAAATCCATTTTGTTTGGCGACGAAACCAGCCAGATACAGATCGCAGGGCCGCCTCCGGGCAGCATCGAGCATGCGTATCGCAGCCCGCTCGAAAACTAATGCACGCATTTAAGGAGTTTGAGTAATGAGAAAACTGAAGGTACTTGCCCCGTTCAAGGCAGCATTACTGATAGCAGCGTGCAGCGCGATGCTTGTGTCCTGTGCTGCGACGCCACCACCGTGCTTAAGCCCACAGACCAAGAACCTGAATCACGCCGTTGAAGACGTCAAAAGCAACCTCCGCGGCGGCGGCTGCGCTGCCCACTTCGATCGCTACTACGATGATTTGCTGACACTCGGTGAGGGCGATCCAAAAACAGAAAACAAACGGATCTTCAGCGATTTCCTGGTGTGGGCCAGCGACGAAGGTCTGCTGAGTCAACGACAGGCCCGTGATTACTACAATCGATATTTCAATGTGAAATTTACGTCGATGCAGGGCGACTACAACAATTGCTCTCACACTTGTCCGCGCCGCGCGCGGGTCATGCTCGATATGCAACGCGAGCTCGGTGATAAAGAGCGTGGTCTCCTGAAAGTCAGCCTCGACAGCGCCGGATACTACCGTGCAGACGAGCTGTACCAGGAAATCGAACTGGTCCTCGAGGCGACCTGCACAGCCTGCAACGCCGGTCGGTAACAGGGAGTGCACATGCGCACAGGGAATGGGCAGAGTTTCGTTGAAGGCCTCACCGCCGGCGTGTTCGGCTCAGTTGCCGGCGCGGGCGCACTGCTGTATGTGCTGAGCCGGAATGAACTGGTCAGCTTCGCCCCGGAGCGGCTTCCCGACCTGGGTGACTGGCTTAGGTGGACTTACACAAACCTGGGTCTGTCGATTCCTGTGTTTGCAATTCTGCTCCTAGTGTTTTTCGCAAGCCTCAGGCGCCTGCGTTCACATCTCGAAAACGACCGGCCAATCGACGAGATCGTGCAATTGGATCACCTGACGGATATGTGGACAACGCTTTTTTTCGGCACCGGCGTGATCTGGACCGCGATCGGCATGCGTAGCGCACTTATTTTTGCACTGGGCGACCCGGATTCCACGATTCAGCAAGGTGCGTTCGCGGTACTCGAGCGTATGGTCGACGGCGGTATCCTGCTCGCGTTGTCCACAACGATTTTCGGCGGTGTCGGTGGCTACCTGATGCGAATATTCAAATCGATCTCGCTCGGCGCCTCATTGCAGCATTACTACGATCAAGCAGCAAGGGTCGACACATCAGTCATGCGCGAATCGCTGCAGCGTATCGAAAAGCATTTGGTGGACCAGGACAGCACCGAAGCACCCGACGAAGCGCAATGATGAGGTCACCGCTTTTCTATCCACTGAACCGTGGGATGGATGCGGAGGGCGGTAGCATTGCCGATTTGCAAACGGACGTCATGCGATTTATGGCCATTCTTTCCCTATGCCTGGTCGCAATATTCGCGCTGGTTCAGAGCATTCCACTTGCGCCGGGTTCAGAGGAACTGGCGCCGGTTGCGGACCCGACGGAGACTAAAATTGTAGAGATTCCAGTCGAGCAACCAACATCTTCAAAACCCGTATTTACTGCAGCACGAGAAATCAAGTTGACTCGACCGCAACCGCAGAAGCCACCGCCGCCGCCTGCACAGGCGATTGCGTCAGTTGAGGCCGCTCCAGTCGAAGCGGATCCGCCGCAGGAAGGATTCACGCTACGCTTCGAAGACGACAACGCACTAACCCGCCTGGTCGCCCGCAACGAGGTCGGCCTTTATGCGATATTCCCGGAAAAGTCATTTCGCATGAACATCAATCGCGGTCAGATGAGTTTCTGGCCTGCATCCGTGCCCAGGCAGTTTCATGAAATGGACGCATCTACGGTTCCAAATCCCGTCATCGAAGCGTTTAAACGCAGCAACGGGTCTCGCGTAGTGGATCTGCAATGGGGTGTCACAATTCCATCCGGGACTGCCCGTCAACTGGATCAGTATTTGCGCGAAACCAGCGGCGGTGCGCTGATTATCGATGCAGATGGCGATCTGCGCCTGGAGCAATGACATAAGATCTCTGCAGCAAAGCTTGCTTGTAGCGGCGCTGCTGATGGCCGGCTTGCCGCTTGGCGCCGCATCCCGTCACGTGGATCTCGATGCCTGGCTTGCAAATGACCTGGAGCCATTCGTCAGGGAACAGCTTACGGCCCACCCGCGATTCAAGGGGGAATCTCTGCGATTCGTGGTCCTGAAAA
>SMUY01305848.1_pt1 | contig 10925 bp, 10 predicted proteins | sample 2456441 | NCBI WGS metagenome assembly SMUY01 (sample SAMN11095931, study PRJNA526329) | marine sediment metagenome | biome: Marine sediment; feature: Surficial sediment; material: Deep marine sediment; isolation source: Hadal surficial sediment | place: Pacific Ocean | collected 2014-11 | depth...
AGAATCCGCGGTGATGACCTTGCCATTCAGAATAACAGTCTCTGCATAGGGAGATGTCCCTGCTCTAGCACCGCAGCCCAGGACAACTGCAATTATAATTATCAGTGCTCGGTCTACTGGCCAAGACGTGTGCACGTTGTAATCGATCGTCATCACATTACCCCTGTATCATCAGGTCACTGGAACTTAAAAAGCACAAAACCATTTTTTTGTTCGAACGTGGCAACCTCGGCGTCCGCCGGCAACAACGGGCCTAGATCAATGCCCAGCAGATGCCCCCGATAGATTTCCCGTTGGACATCTGGATCATTGGGATCAATCGGCATGCCATCAAGAAATATTGCCTCGATGCGATATTGTACGCCTACGGGCCCGGTTCGCTCGAGTTGGCCAATTGTGAGAAGTTCGTAGTTGTCACGTGCCGATTTCATCCGGGCGGAAAAGTTGATGTGATCAGCCCTTAAGTAGAATCGCGCATCTTCGATGAATGGGAAACTGTCTCCACCCACCAGGACGTTCAGGATTTCTTCGTCAAGACGCCAGGACGCTCCAGTAGCATCATCTTTCTGCAGCACCTGGTCCAGTCCCTGCTCCATGATTTGGTGCACCACCCAATGGAAATACAGGACGAACGTGCTGCCGCGCATCGTTTCCCAGTCCTCGGCAATGCGGTATGCGATATAAGGTTCTGCAAATGGGGACACGAGGCCCTGATCTACGTTGGACAATCGTCGTTCTCTCGCCTCCGCCGCCCGCTTGAACGGAACCAGTAATTCTGCGTATCGATGCAGTGAGCGCTCCTGTCCCCGAAGTTGCTGGTACGAGTCCGCGAGTTGCGCTAATGCGTCCAGATCTTCGGCCAGGTTCCTCTGTAATAGCTCCGTGCTGGCCAGAACATCGATCGGGTCCTGCGCACCAGCCCACAATGCACCGAGAGCACTGCCGGCGTAGACATCGTAGAACCGGATCCGCCGCACGGCCGCCTCCGCCTGCAGGTCATATTCGGCACGCGCCCGTTGCACTTCGGGTTCCAAAGCGGCAATGCGTTTCGCCACACTATCGAGCTGCTGTTGCAGCATTCGTGTACTGGCGGTCGGCTCGTTGATGTCTTTAACGAAGTAAGCGAATACGCCAGACAGGTGAGCGAATGCAGGTCGAACCTCGAGCTGGAAACCAAGCAAAATCGCCAGCAGGACCGGTAGCCAGCGCCTCATCGATCACCCGTCCCAATCGCCCTGTGACTGGCAATGCCGCCTCCCACGAGGGCAAGCACGGGCCCGGTAAGCAGCACAATGCTGATCACAAGTACCGGTGCGCTTAATTGTTCGGACATGAACGGCACGAGCGAGGCTATGGCCCGTTGAATGACCTCACCAAGATACAGAAACACCGCTCCCGCCAGTAAGGATGAAAACAGTCCAAGAAGAAATGCCTCGATCAGAAACTGGGCTCTTATGCCCCACGGTCCGACGCCGACCCAACGTTGAATCTGCATCTCTACCTCGCGGTTGAGAACCGCAAGGTGCATTGTCGTCAGGCTCATCAGGAAGGCCGCAGTCAAAAACCCGGCGATCAATATGGCGCCGCCCCGCCGAAGACCATTTGAGATCTGATACAGCACGCGCGCGAATCCCTGGCCCCAGATTACGTCGCCGACCCCGTCCAACAATCGGATCCGTTCGACCACCGGCCCGGCTTCATCTGGATCGGCCAGCTCGACGGACAAACTATCGGCGAAGGCGTCGGCAGGCAGTGCACCCATCAAGGTTTTCAGGCCGAAAACAGGCACCAATTGGCGATATACCAATTCCCCGTCGAGCAGTTCAACGCCTGCGACACCAGGCAAGGCTTCGAGATTTGTCACTAGTGACTCTGCTGCCGTGCCGTCGGCTGGAAAGACACGCACATGAACCTGGCGCTCCAGGACAGTCGCAATTTGTGTGAGATTGGCGTTCAGCCACAAGAATCCGCCGAGCATCAACAGGGTCAGGGTTAGAATGACCACGGTTGCAAGACTAGCCCAAGTATTTCGCGCAATGCCTTGGCGAGCCTCTCGCAGCCGATACAACACAGGCCAAGGATTCACGGTGTACCAGCCTCTTCGTGCGCCCAGTACCCGCCGGTCGCGTCACTCACAACGCGACCATCTTGTAAGCGAATCACTCGTCTGTTCAGGCGATTCACCACCTCCACGGCGTGAGTAGCGAACAATACCGTAGCATTGCGCTCTCGATGAACGCGATCAAGAATCTCGATCACGCGATCGGTGTTTTCCGGATCGAGATCTCCAGTCGGTTCATCCGCCACGATCAGCCTGGGCTGATTGATCAGTGCGCGTCCGACTGCCACCCGCTGCTGTTCACCACCCGACAGCTCGCTCGGAAGCCTGTGAGCTTTGTCGCGCAACCCGATAAGCTCAAGTATCTCCTCGGTCCTTCGCCGAACCTCGGCTGGCGGTATGCCAAGGACTTCGGCGCCGTAGGCAATATTCTCAAACGCCACTTTCTTCTCCAGCAGCCGATAGGTTTGAAAGATTATCCCCATCGAGCGCCGTAGCTTGCTTCCCGGAACGGTGGCGACGTCTTTACCGTCGATGATGACCCGCCCCTTGTCCGCGAGTTCTTCTTTGTAAAGAAGTTTCAGCAGGGTTGTCTTTCCCATTCCGGACGCCCCGACCAGGAATACCCACTCTCCGGAGGCCACAGTCAGTGAGATATTCTCAAGGGCGGCGAGGCCCGCTAACTGGTACTCCTTGCAGACTTTGTCGAGTACGACCTCGATGATTCAACCTCCGTCACGGCAGCCGCCGACTTATGGACTCCATCTCCCTCGGAAAAACAAGATAAGCCCCAAACCCGAAGCAGCTGCGACCAGCCCGTAAAGCAAGCGTCGACTTGTCGATGCCTGCCGCATGGCCTGGTCGTCAATTTCTACCGAGGCGCCACTGTCCCCGGGCGTCGCTATCGGCTCTGCCTCCAGATAGGTCCAAAAAGCGAGATCCCCTTGTTCGCGTATGAACGACCGCCTCACTGTGCGACCGTCCCACTGGACCAGGTCGGTCGGGCCGTTCGCGACGCGCCCATGCGCATACATTGGAAGTGACGTGTCACCGATAGTGATCATATACGTGTTTCCCCCGTCGGGGTTGCGATTCAATTTGACCCGGGCAACGTATCCAGCCGGGCCCGTGCGCACTCCGCGCCTGGCGAGCAGCGCCTCCCCGGCGGACGAGGTCAGATGCGTTGCAATATAGCTCGCGGCCTCCCCCTTGATGAGGGTCGCCGCCGGCCGATCCGGGTCCAGCTTCCCGCGAAAAAAAATCTTGTTGATATCTTCGTATGTCGCCTGTCCGTCGATCGACGCGATAAGTCCTTGCTCAAGCGCCGCAGTTGCGAGTGCGTCGGTGTCAGGCGTTTCGCCGCCCACGCCGAGTTCTTCGGCGAGCGCCGTCCAGGTCGCTAAATCAACGCGCGTAAAGAGTGCATCGGGTTCGAAGACTGGCGTCTCCGGGATGATCCCGGCGCCGACTAAGAGCACGATGTCGAATCTTGCATCGGAAAATTCGATATCTGGAAACTGGCTCGCCTCGTTTTTGATATGCGCAACGGCGTTGTCGACAATGAACGACGCCACGATCGCGGCAAGAACAAGTATCAAGCGGTAATTGATTTTCATTTTAGTTATTCTTTAATTGTCTGACAGACAGTTTAATGACAGCTTCTTCAGCCGCTGCCCTGACCCGTGCGTCTTCGTCTTCCTGCAGATTGCGCAGACCCGGTAATGCATGGCTTGCGCCAATCCCGATTTCTCCCAGAGCGTTCGCGGCCGCCATTCTGACCGGGGCATCATCGTCACTGAGTCCATTGATTAATGCTGTCACTGTTTCTCCCGGCGCCTCGTTGCCAAACTGGCCGAGGGCAAGCGCTGCAACACCCCTGACCTGCCATTCCTCATCCTGAAGCGCCACGGTCAGCGCCGCTACGGCCTCATTACTTTCGGCACCGACCACGCCAAGCGCCCGCACCGCCGCCCAGCGCACGGTCCAGCCAGTGTCGAGCAGTATTTCCTGTGCCGCGGGCCCGACATCGATGACTTTACAGGCGCCAGATCCGGTACCACCAAGACCGGTTGCTGCTTCACTGAGCGCGGGCAATGCTTCTCGTGCAAGCATGCCAATATCTTCCAAAGCAAAGGCCGCGGCTTCGCATACTCTCGAATCTTCGTCGGTAAGCGCATTCGCGAGAGCTGACACGGTCGCATCGCCAGGGGGATCGTCGCCGCCGGCAATTGCTCCAAGAGCCCGGGCCACCGACCAACGTACTATCCATTGTTCATCGCTCAGGCCGGCATTGAGTGCCGCAGTGGCCTGGTGAGCACCCGGCCCAATGGCCCACAGCGCGTTAGCAGCGGCCCAGCGCACCATGACCTGATCATCATTTAGTGCGGTCGCAAGCGCCTGCGCCGCATCGGCTGCATCTTCACCTATCGCGCCGAGGGCGCGAGCAGAGCCCCAACGCACCGGCAGCGCAGGATCTTGCAGGCCATCGATCAAAACGGGTATCGCGGGTGCGCCAATCCTCGACAGCGACTCAACAACGGGCTCGGCGACGCGCCAGTCCTTATTCCGGAGTGACACTGCGAGCTGCGGCACTCCTTCGCGCCCGTCCTCCCCGAGTTGACCGATGGCCCGGGCGGCTGCGGCCTGTGTCTGCCAGTCCGCATCACTTAAGGCCTCGATCAGTTCCGGCAGAGCGTCTCTGCTGGCAGGTGCCAGGCTGGCAAGCGCCTCGGCGGCGGCCTTTCTGGTCGCCGGCGAATCGCTTGAAAGGGCATCGCGCAAAGCCGGCAGCACCGTCGTTGCTGTCGTCCGCAGCATCTGGAGAGAGCGTACAGCCTCCCGCCGCACGACCCAGTCCTCGTCACGAAGTGCCCCCACCAGAGCCTGGACGGCTTGCTCCGAGCCTGCGCCGACTGCACCGAGCGCCCGGGCGGATGCCCGGCGTACTACAGGCTCGACATCAGCCAATGATTCGACCAACCGGGGAATAGCGTCGCGTCCAGCAGGCCCCGTATCCGCCAAGCGCTCAGCCGCGTCTCGTCGAGCAGTCCAAAGCGGATGGTCCAGTCCCGCTATCAGCTTGTCCAGATCCCCCGCAGCAAGCAGCGGCGCTGCCAAAAAAAGCAACACTATTGGCAATTGCCTGCGCATCTTGCGAAACAGTATCAAGATCATTGGCCCCGGGCATCGAGTTGCGCAGCCAGGCGCGGATAGACGCGCCTCGCATTACCTTCGAAAACTTTGTGTCGGTCTTCGTCGGTGAGCGCGAGCGCATCGATATATCGTTTTGTATCGTCAAAATAATGCCCGGTTTCCGAATCGATGCCTTTCACTGCACCGAACATCTCCGACGCAAACAGAATATTGTCGATCTCGATTACGCGAAACAAGAGATCGATACCGGGCTGGTGGTAGACACAGGTGTCAAAGAACACATTGCGCATGATGTGCGTGCTGAGTGCCGGCCGCTTCAGCATGTCGGCCAAACCGCGATAGCGACCCCAATGATAGGGAACCGCCCCACCCCCATGCGGGATAATCAGTCGCAGATCGGGGAAATCATGAAACAGGTCGCCTTGTAAAAACTGCATGAAAGCAGTGGTATCGGCATTGATGTAGTGCGCACCGGTCGCATGGAAATTCGGATTGCAGGACCCGGATACGTGGATCATCGCGGGTACGTCCAGATCCACTAATTTTTCGAAAAACGGGTACCAGGCTTTGTCCGTCAATGGCGGGCCGGTCCAGTTACCGCCTGAAGGATCCGGGTTCAGGTTGCAGCCTACAAAGCCGAGTTCGTCCACACAGCGCGTGAGCTCCTCGATCGAATTGCGAATGGGTACGCCGACCGATTGAGGTAACTGGCAGACACCGACAAATTCTCCCGGAAATAGCTGAGTCACCCGATAGATGAGATCGTTGCTGATCCGCGTCCAGATTTTCGACACCGCCTCGTCGCCAATGTGATGCGCCATTGCTGAGGCTTTTGGCGAAAAAATCGTCATGTCGGCACCGCGTTCCTTCAGTGCCCTGAGCTGGTTTGGCTCGATGCTCTCGCGAATCTCATCATCGGTAACAACCGCAAGCTCCGCAACGGGTCGCGTCGGATCTTTGAAATGCGCGATCTGCGCTTCGCGATAGGATTGCAGTTGTGCAGGGGCGGTCGTGTAATGGCCGTGACAGTCAATAATCATCTTGATGTTCTCCGTCCCGCAATCAGTCTCCGTCATCGATATTCAGATATTTAAGGCCTTTTTCTTCCAGCGTGGTGCGCATGTTGTACATATCGAGGCTTAGCTCTCCCGCCGCATAGCGTGGACGATTTTCAGCCTCTTTATCTTCTCGTTGTTTGGAGCTCGCGAGCACGTCGGCGGCTTCCAGTCGTTCGACCACGACCACGCCGTCGTCATCGGCCACGATCACATCCCCGGGAATGACCTCCTGGCCGGCGCAGTTAATTGGAGTATTCACGCTCCCTAATGTTTCCTTGACTGTGCCTTGTGCAGAAACACATTTTGACCAGACCGGGAAACCCATTTTCTTCAGGTCCCTGATATCACGGCAGCCCGCGTCGATTACCAGTCCCCGCACGCCGCGTGACATCAGCGAGGTCGCAAGCAGGTCGCCGAAGTAGCCCGCGGTGGAAGGTTCCGTGGGCGCAACCACCAGAATGTCCCCATCGCGGCAATGCTCTACAGCGACATGAATCATCCAGTTGTCACCCGGGGCCACTGAAACCGTAACGGCCGACCCCGCAATATGCGCGCCCGAGTAAATCGGCCGCATGTGCGGTGCCAATAATCCTTTGCGGCCTTGTGCTTCATGCACCGTCGCGACCCCGTAGTTCGAGAACTCGTCTACGGTTTTCTTGTCGGCGCGGGAGATTTTCTTATTGACTACACCCATCATTGCCAGGGAAGGAGCGAAACGTGGATTACGCCCTCCGCCTCCGTTCCACCGACCGACTTGATCGCCAGATCGGTGTCCTTAAGGCCGAGGCGGTGAGTCGTGATCAAGTCCAGTGGAAATCTGTCGGACGCCAGTTGTTTCAGCGCCAGCTCACAAGAGAGAAAATTATGGCCGCGTGCGCACTTGATAGTGATGTATTTATTCGTAATTTGCGCCAATGGGAAATCAGGAAACTTCGCGACCTCGCCCTGCACCAACAATGTGCCACCCTTGCGCTTCAGCGCCTCTATGCCAAGCAGGACGGGCACAGTTCCCGCGCCGGCGGTGCAGTCCAGAGCGACGTCTACGCCCTCACCATTGGTAATTTCCCTGATTCGTTCCAGCGCATCTTCTTCTTCGACATTGATCGCGTAGTCTGCGCCAAGCTTTAGTGCGACCTCGAGGCGCGCCTTGTCTTTCGACGTGCCCGTTACGATTATCAGCGAGGCACCGGCCTGCTTGCACGCGACAGTCTGGGACAGGCCCTGTTGACCCGGTCCTTGAATAAGGACCCGCGAATCATAGCCAACCTCGCAATCGAACAATGCCCACTGGATGCCGTTTGCCATCGGCGTCACCACGCTGGCAAGCTCCGGCGATATGCCGTCCGGCACCTTGTGGACGACTGCATTCCAGGGCAGGTACATGTACTGTGCGAACCCGCCCCACAAATGTGGTGGCCGCTCGGCTGACGTATAGCCATAGCGAATGGCATCCGGGTTCTTGCGCCAGTCCGTAGCTGCGCACAGGCGGTAGTCACCCTGATGACACCATTCGCAGCTGAAGCAGGGCACATAGTGTTCGACGAAGACGAGATCGCCTTCCTTGACGCCTTTGCGCTCGACGAACTGGCGCCCGGCTTCGGCGATAGTGCCGATGTTCTCGTGACCCATTATTACGTCCTCTTCGATCGGCGGCTTTGCATAAAACTTGACGTCTGTACCACAGATGCCCGCAGCCTCCATTTTCAGGAGCGCGCTGTCGTCGGACCCCTGCGGCATCGGGTATTCGCGAAACTCCGTCTGGTGAACACCGGTGCGCACGGCTGCAAGCACTTGTTTAGCCACGGCTTATCTCCATTTTTATGGTCATGATTTGTATGGAAGTGGTCCTATTATGCTATCAAGCGGCGTTGACAGCTATGGCAGCGCGGAGGAATATCGAATTGCAAAGAAACCCAGAAAGATCCAGTAAATATAAGAGAAAGCTATATGGCTAATCAGGAACCGGCCAACAGGCCACGGGTTGCGATCATGAACGCAGTGCACGACCTTCCCGTGCTGGTTGCTCGCGATGAAGGATTCTTCAAGGACGAAGGACTGGACATCGAGTTCGTGACTACACCGGGGATGGCCCAGGTCACATCCACGCACAGCGTCAAGTGGGATTCGGTCTTCGACCGGCCACTCGACTCGATATACAACGATGGCGGCATCGATCAGTATCGCATGTGCGAATGGGGAATTATGAAACGCGCCGTGGAAGCTGAAAGCGAAGGACTCCGCAAACGAAAAATAGTGGCGCTCGGTGCTTCCATGTCGTCATTCGCTGTCGCCGTTGCGCCCGACTCCGACTTTTACGAACCCGAGCAACTGAAGGACAAAGCAATCGCGGTGACGCCGAACAACGGCTCGAATTTCACCACATTGAAAATGCTGGACGGTTTCCTGACGCCCGAACATATCGTTACCACTAACGCAGGCTCGATGCCGAAGCGGCTCGAGGCTTTGCGGGACGGCAAGGTCGACGCAGTCAGCCTGATGGAGCCCTGGATCAGCGTGGCGGAGAAGCAGGGAATGCGCATTCTGATCGAGTCCCACTCGACCCGCAGTGAGGCAGCTGGCGATGAAGTCGACGGCCCGACGCTGGCAGCGATGTTCCGGGCTCAGGCAAGGGCGGTCAAGGTTCTCGAAAAAGATCCGACGCCTTATATACACTACTTTGTAGCAGAGACCGGAGGGCTGCTCGAACCGCACGAGCTGCGTGCCTCGCGCCTGCTGCACGCCCCACCGCAACCCTATACTCGCGAACGATTCGACGACACCTACGGCTGGACCGAAAAATGGGACATGGTCGTGCCGGGTGCCACGTATGAGAACACCGTCGATAATCGCGCCTGGGAGTAGCGGCGGACTTTCGGTCAATCCTTACCGGTGATGAAATAACCGCCCTTGATCGCATCATCCCATTGCTGAAAAACGGCTGGCCCAATTCCAAGGTTGACGCCCTCGACCACCTCACCGGACATATAACCATGCGTTCCGGCACCGAATTGGGTTAGCGATAATTTCGGTGCCGGTTGCATTTGTTTGAACAACGGGATGACGACTTCTTCGTAGACTTCCTTGCTGTGGTCTCGACTGTGGGCGGATATCTGAAACATTATTGGCGGGACCGGTTTGACGCCTTCTCCGCTTAACTCCCGTGTCAAGCCAATATAGCGTGCAATAAGTGCCCTGGTGTCGCTCTTGTTCAGCTTCATCCGCTCTGCCGTTACAGTGGCCGCGGCACGCAACGAGTCTTCTATCCCGTGCGTGACGATGTATTCCGCCTTGAATCCGGCGCGAGACTGCACGTCGCCCCAGGAAGCCAGAATGTCTTCCATGATCGCCGGCAACCGGTACAGCGCTTCAGGCCCCTCACTTCCCAGGAGCTCCGGCCCGGCGTAACGGGCCCTGTCGCGCCAGCTGCGTATATAGAGTTCGTCGAACGGATCGGAGCGCGACGGCAATTGCTTGTCTTCGACCACTCGATCGAAGCCTTCTATTGCCCCGAGCTGGCCGCCCCACGCCGCCTGGGCCCGATAGATGTAGCCGAATGAAGAATTTTCGATCGCCAAAATTCCTGCAATGTTGGGAACGCGTTGCGACAACATCATAGTGAAGGGGCCGCCCGTGGAATGACCGTGCAGGTAGATGGAGAATTCGCCTTCGGGAAAATGCCGCCGCATCGCCGCAACACCTGCCTGTTCGAAGGCCATCGGCCAGCCTGCCATTCGGTAGTAGAAAGTTGTTCCAGGTTTCGCCTTGGCGAGGGTCCTTGTTCCGTAGCGGGCGCGCTGGCCAGTGTCTTTGATCACGTCATATTGATCGCGGCTGATGTACTCGCCCCTGAGCCACAGCGGAGTGCGAACTTCCAGCGTGTAGTCGTGGTAATCGTGTGCCGTGACATTGCTGCCCGGCCAGTCCCTGCTCTCGGTGTGAAATGCGTGACGACCCGGGTAGCTCATGCTGACGACTTTGTAGCCGAGCTTGCGCGCCATCAGGTTCGCGCGCTTGTGCATGGACTTGAAGTCGCCACTTCCCCCATGCAACAGGAATATGCCGATTTTCTTGCCGTCAGCGCCCACGGCTATATCTCCGGGATCCGCCGGCTCGTGAACGGACATGCCGATGTCCCAGTCCAAGTCAACCGCGTTGATGCGGACGATATCCTCGACGTAGCCTGTCTCGCCACCCGCCAGCGGAATATCGGGCCGGCGCATGAATTCCTCGATCGTCGACACGATCGTATCCAGGGAAACGTGCGCGGGCGGTTCGTAGACTTCTGCCGACGCGACGGTACCCCAGCACACCGCTGCTGCGAGCGCTAGCATTTTAATTGCTGCAGACATTTCAGGAGTCAAGCCATCGGGGCACGAATCGTGCCCCGATGGACGACCTAAGCTTTACCGCATTCTGTATGTGAATTTCACGCCATAGGTCGTGAACGAAGACGGGCCAATACCTCCCGTCGACGCCAAACCATTCGGAAACTTGTCGAATTCGGCATTGTAAGACGGCCTCGCCTCCAACAGATTGCGGCCAAAGACCGACACCACCCACCTGCCGTCAAGATCGCCGAAGCCTATTATCAGGTTCAGGTCTTCGTGCTGATTGTATTTAACGACTTTGGTGAAGCTTTCCACATCGAGTATATA
>SMUY01209293.1_pt1 | contig 10924 bp, 10 predicted proteins | sample 2456441 | NCBI WGS metagenome assembly SMUY01 (sample SAMN11095931, study PRJNA526329) | marine sediment metagenome | biome: Marine sediment; feature: Surficial sediment; material: Deep marine sediment; isolation source: Hadal surficial sediment | place: Pacific Ocean | collected 2014-11 | depth...
CCGGGTCCACACAGCTTCGCGGCTGTGACAGTCAGGTGGAGCAGGGTGAGCAGAACATCTTTCATACGCGAGACAGAGTAGGTCAGACATCAGGCGCCATGCAATACTGCTCCAGTGCCTGATTCATCGAGAGAATTGGGAACTCGAGACGCACACGCGGCTACGCCGCGCCCGTCTAGCGTCCAGCCGGGCGTGTGAGGCCAAGAGCGTCGCGGACGTCGGCGGAGCCTTGCTCGAGCCGGTCGCCGAGCTCGATGCCCGTGGCGTCGGCGATGCGCACCATGCGCTCGAAGTTCGAGGCGACGCCGGCCGCGTCGACCATCGCCTCGGGGCCGAGGGCCTCGACCACCGCGGCGCGCGACCGCGCGAGGGTCTGGGCGCCTGTCACGATCGCCTCGGCGAACGCCATGAGCTCGGGGCCGTGCGGCACCCCGCTCTCGATGTCGGTGTCGGCAAGCGCCTCGACGGCCGCACGCTCGCCGGTCAGCTCGCTGCTCGCCCCGAGCAGCCAGGCATGGGCACTGGTTCAATAGAAACAGTCGTTGAGAACCGAGACCCGTCCCGCGATGAGCTCCATCTGGGGGCGGCTCAGGCTGCCCTGGGATGCGCTCGGGTCGCGGACGCGCGTGTTCGGCAGGTAGTGAACCGCACTCAGGTCGCTCAGGGTCCGGACCTCGTCGGGTACGAGGCTCATTGCGCGGATCACGTTTCCGGTCCTGCCGGCCGGCCAGAGGTCGGCCTCGGGAGTGCCCGCGTTGTCGGCCGGTACCATCGGGACCCATGCTTCGTCTGTCCCGGCGCTCGCCGGGCGGTAGTGGCTCGGCTCCCCGGGGAGCGGCGCGGGGAGCGGGTGCTCCCTCACCCCGAGACCGCGGCAGAACTGGTCGATGCTGACCAGGGCCACGACCGTGCCGATGATCTCAACATACTGCCCGTCGCTCAAGCCGTCGACCAGGCGGGCTGCGTACCACTTCCGGGTGAGTCGCCCGGCGTCGGTCATCACCGCGTGGATCACTTCGACCGCGACCGGGGGCAGGTCGGTCGCGGCGGCGTGGTTGCCCCTGACGGGATGGGGCGAGAGAGCCGTCTTGCGGTCCCGGCAATAGGAACAGGCGCGGGACGCCCGCGCCTCGCGCGCCATGGCGACGCGCTCGGCGCCCGTCCACCATGTGCCAGGTGTGGCCAACCGGTCCCAGAATCGTTGATGGCTCTCGGCAAACGCTGTTCGGACCGGCGCCGGCAGTCGTGCGTAGCTAATCATGGCGCGTAGAACCCCCTGGGACACTCGCAAGCTGCTGAACAACCACGCGTCAGGCGCGCGACAATGCGCGCCCCGCGGGCGCGGAGTGGGGATCGTGGGGCCCCACGAGTGCCCGCGGGGGGTTCGGGGCACAGCCCCGTCTGAGTACTAAACCACCTCGGTGATGTATTTTTCGCGTAGCAGCCGCCAGAACACGACCAGGAATGCGGTCAGCGGGATGGCCAGGATCATCCCCAGCAGACCCTGAATCGCGGTGCCCCAGAAGAAGACCGCCACGATGATCACCATCGGGTGGAGCCCCGTCCTGCTCCCCATGATGCGCGGTGTCAGCACATAGCTTTCGATGGACTGCACCACGACGAAGGCGACGAAGACGAGCACGAGGGTCGTCGCACCGCCGCCGGGCTGGAAGTAGGCGAGCGGCAGTCCGATGCCCAGCCCGATCATGCTGCCGAGATACGGAATGATGTTGAGGAACCCGAGCAGCAATCCGAGCACGAACCCGTACTGCAGCCCGACCAGGCTGAACGCAATCGCGTACAGCAGCCCTTGCAGGAAGGCGATGATCAGCTGCCCCCGGAAGAATGCGACGATGATGTTGACGAACTCCGTCAGCAGAAAGACGACGTCACGTCGCGTCTCGGGTTTGAAAAACGGGAAGTAGTGCTCGAGATCGGCTGACACGGAGCGGCCCGCCGCCAGAAAGAACGCGAAGTAGACGGGGAACATGATCCAGGAGAGAAAGCCCCCGACCGCCCCCAGCACGCCGCGTCCCGCCGACATCGCACGCACGCCGACCTGCTGAAGACCCGCGACGATCGCGCCACCCTGGCTCTCCGCAGCCTCGCGTACCCGCAGGGCCCAGGGGTTGGTCTCGAGAAACTCGCGCACCTCGGGCCACTGTTGCCTCGCCTGGGACACAAGGCGCTCCCACCACGCCGGGAACTGCGTGACCATCTCCGAGATCTGGTCGGCCAGCAGCGCGCCGAAGAACCAGCCAAAGGCGCCAAGCGGTACGAGCACCGACAGGAAGACGGCGAGCACGGCCAGCGGCATCGGCAGCCGCAGCTTCTCGTGCAGCAGCTGGTAATAGGGCCTGAAGACCATCGCGACCACCCCGCCGACCGCCAGTGGGAGGAAGACGCTGGAGAAGTAGCCCAAGAAGGCCGTCACGACCCAGGTGAGCAGGCCGACCGCGCCGAGAATCACGATGACGCCCAGGATTGTCAGCGCCGTCGCGACGGTCGTCCGCTGGCGCGGGGTCAGGTCGAGACCGCCGGAGCGCTGCGCGTCAGAATTCATCGGATCTCGCTTGTGGCCTGTCTCCGAGGTTCGGTGCATACATCCCGGGCGCGGCGCCCGGCTCGCGTCACGGCACAGCCAGCGCGATCAACTCGGGCACGTCGCCACCTACCGTGAGGGCGATGTACTGCGTGCCGGCGTGCATGTAGGTCATCGGCGTGCCGATGGCGCCGGCCGGGAGGTCCACCGACCCGACAATCTCGCCGGTCGCCTTGTCGCGGGCGACGAGGCGCGGGCCGCCATCGGTGCCGCCCGCGGTGAGCGCGCTGATGAGCAGCGTCCTGGTGAGCACCGGGCCGCCGATCCCCTCGCCCCCGAGCGGCGGCAGATTCAGGTCGCGCAGCATCGGGTGGTTCCGGTAGCGGTCGCCGTCGCCGTTCGGCTGCATCCAGGCGTGCTCACCGGCATTGAGATCGATCGCCGTGATCCGCGAGTAGGGCGGTTTGAACAACGGGAGCCCCCGGGGCATGAGCGGCGTGGTGTTGAACCCGCCCTGGGTGAACCGCAGGTTGCCGCCCTCCGCCGGGTCCGGCGTGATGTATTTCATCACCGAGAACGCGTTGACCGACGGCACGTAGAGCAGACCGGTCTCGGGGTCGACCGCCGAGCCCGGCCAGTTCGCGCCGCCCCCGATCGCCGGCCGCTGGATGGTGCCCTGTCGCCCGCCGTCCGCCGACAGCATCGGTGGTGTGAACAGCCCTCCAAGCCGGTGGTGCCGCACCGCTTCGACCGCCATCGCGCGGATCTCGGGGGTGAAGTCGACCAGCTGGTCGATCGACGTACCCTGGTCCTCGAATGGCGGCGGCTTCGTCGGAAACGGCTGGGTCGGCGACAGCACATCGTCGACCAGATCGGTGTCGGTCTCGACGGGGCGCTCCTCGATCGGCCAGACCGGGTCGCCGGTCGCCCGGTCGAAGACGTAGGTGAACCCCTGCTTGCTGACCTGCGCAATCGCCTTGATCTCGCGTCCGTCGACCGTGATGTCGATCAGGTTGGGATGGGTCGGGAAGTCGTAGTCCCAGACGCCGTGGTGCACGGCCTGGAAATGCCAGATGCGCTGGCCCGTTTCGATGTCGAGCGCGACCAGACTCTCGGCGAACAGGTTGTCGCCGAGACGGTGCCCGCCGTAGTAGTCGTTTGTCGGGGTGCCGGTCGGCAGATAGATGTAGCCGAGCTCGTCATCCACGCTGAAGGTCGACCAGACGTTGGTGTTGCCTGAATAGCGCCACGACTCGTTCTGCCAGCTGTCGGCGCCGAAATCGTCCGCCTGCGGGACTGTGCGGAAGGTCCACTTCGTGTCGCCGGTTCGCACGTCGATGCCCTTGACCCACCCGGGCGGCGCCTCCTTCGTGACCGGGAGATCGGAGATCACGGTCGGCGTGACGACGACGTCGTGCGCGACGATCGGCGCTGACGCGACGCCGAGCCAGCTGTAGCCGAGCCGGTCGGTCGTGCCGCGTGTGGCGCGCGGAATGCCCTCGGTCAGGTCGACCCGACCGTTGTCGCCGAAGCTGCGCACCGGCTGACCGGTCCGGGCGTCGACCGCCAGCAGATACCCGTCGTTCGTGCCGTAGAAGATGCGCGCGTCGCCGCTGTCGCTGTCGGACCAGTAGGCGAGTCCGCGCGTGTTATAGCTGAGGACACTGGCATGCGGATACGGGTCGGATAGATAGGCCTGTGGATCGTAGACCCAGAGCACCTCGCCGGTGCCGGCATCGAGGGCGGCCGACAAGGCAAGCGGGGTCGACACATAGACCACGCCGTCGATCATCAGGGGGGTGGTCTTGAAATTGCGGATGCCGATCTCGCGGTGTCGCTCGCGGAGGGCGTCCAGGTCGAGGGCGCCGTCCGCCGACTCCCACCGCCAGGCGATCTCGAGCAACCCAAAATTGGATGCGTCGATCTGGTCCAGCGCCGAGTACTTCGTACCGCCGAGGTCGCCGGCGTAGGTGGGCCACTCGCCGTTGGTCGCCCCGTACTGGGCGCGGGCCGCGCCGGGCCACAGGATGACAGCCACCGCCAGGAGGCCCAAGAGGGGGCGTGTCGGCCGACGCGTCATATGTACCGCCATAACGAGCATCACTGCCTCCTTCGGTGTCGTGGATACTGCCGAGTTGATCGTCAGTGGGAAGCGTGCCGATTATACCGGCTGGAGGCTACGCGTCCCGGCTGGTGTTGATACGATTCGGCAGGTCGCGGTCGTGTTCCTGCGATGCTGACCCCACCTGGCAGACCTGCTACGAGTCGAGGGAGCCGATGGTGTTCCCCGCCGGCTCGAAGCTCGTGACGGTCGGGTACGACGACAACTCGATGGAAAATCGCTACAACCCGGCGCCCGCCCCCTTTTCTTGTGTCTGGCGTCTGGCGCCTTGCGGCGCGGACAGCTTGCGGCCCCCGGGGTGTCACCGTCATGACGAACTGGACCACCAGCAGTCCGTGGTGAAAGTCCCGCGTTGCACCGAGGGTGGCGATGCGCCGGCCTGGCAAGGCGAGACGAGGGAGCATACCGGCAGTATTCGACCGAGGAGCAACGCAGCCGGGCCGGATGCAGCGCCAGCCGAATGCAGCGGGACTTTCACCACGGGCTGCCAGGTAAACGCGTGAGCGTCGAGGGCTGTCCTTATTGCTGGCGCGGAATGGGATCAGGTGCGCCCCGGCCGAGGCAGAGCATCAAGACATGTCGACGGTGCACGGATGGCTCGTGGCGGTGGCCCCGGGTTGTGGTGGACGCGTGCGTGACAGGTGGTCTGTGGCGATGGTCTGTCTGGTGCTCGCGGCCGGCGCTGGATCGGCGGCGGCGCAGCCGACCTCGTCCGGGCGTGGCCGCACGGCCGACGGCACCGAGCCCCGGACCGCGGGGCTGTTCAGCGGTGACATCGTGGTCGGCGACAGCAACGACCTGTCGCGTCTCGGGCTCCTGCCGGGACGACCGACCGTGCGGCCATCCAGAACCGACACCCCGCCCGACATCGACGGCCGGCTCGACGACGTGGTCTGGCGGAGCGCCGCCAGGATCACCGAGTTCACCCAGGAGTCGCCGGTCGAAGGGGCGCCGGCGACCGAGGACACCGAGGTCTACATCGCCTACGACGACGACAACCTCTACTTCGGGTTCTATCTGCACTACACGGACCCGAGCATCATGCGGGCCAACCGGGTGGACCGCGACCGGGCGTTTCAGGACGACCTGATCACGATCTACATCGACACCTTTCTCGACCAGCAGCGGGCGTTCGAGTTCGACCTGAACGCCTACAACGTGCAGGGCGACGGCATCGTCAACGCCGGCCGGGGCGGGTTTGGGAGTGGCCGGATTCCGCCGGCGGATCGGTCGTGGGACGTCCTGTTCTTCAGCGCCGCCGAGATCGTCGACGACGGGTACATCGCCGAGATGGCGATCCCGTTCAAGAGCATCCGCTATCCGAGCCGGGAGCGCGGCGCGCCCCACCAGTGGGGGTTTCAGATCGTGCGAGAGATCAAGAGCAAGAACCAGGAGAACGCCGTCTGGGCACCGATGTCGCGTGACGTATCCGGGTTCATGCGTCAGATGGGCGTGATGGAGGGGATGACGGACTTTTCGACCAGCCGCAATCTCGAGTTCCTCCCGACGTTCACCGCCATCCAGTTCGGGTCGCTCGACGACTCGACCGGCGGTTTCGTGAACCAGGACACCGACCCCCAGGCGGGTCTGAACCTCAAATACGGCGTCACCTCGAACCTGACCGTCGACTTCACCCTCAACCCCGACTTCTCGCAGATCGAGTCGGACCGGCCGCAGATCGAAGTGAACCAGCGCTTTCCGCTCTTCTTCAGCGAACTCCGGCCGTTCTTCGTCGAGGGCGCCGAGATCTTCGACCTCCCGGGCCCGGTGACCTTCGTACACACCCGGACCATCGTCGACCCGGTGTGGGGCACGAAGCTGACCGGGAAGACCGGCCGCTTCGCGCTCGGCGTGCTCGCCGCCAACGACGCGGCGCCCGGGAACGTCGACGACGTGACCGACCGCCGGTTCGGCGAGACAGCCCAGACTTTCATCGGCCGCGTCAAGTACGAGCTCTACTCCGAGTCGCACCTCGGCGCCATCTTCACCGACCGAGAGTTTCTCGACAGCAGCAGCATGCTGGGGGGCGTCGACGGCGCCTTCCGGCTATCGCGGTCGCGGTCGACCAACTTCCGGGTGATCGCCACGCGGCACCGGGATCTGGACGGTGTCGAGCGCGAGGGTCACGTCTACGACGCCAGCATCAGCGATAATGGTCGCAATCTCAGCTGGTTCGCCGCTGCGTACGAGATCTCGCCCGATTTCGACACCGAGGTCGGCTTCGTCCGTCGAGTCGACCAGCGCCGAGTGCTCGGCAACATCTCGTATCGCTGGTGGCCGGAAAGCTGGATCATCAACTGGGGGCCACGATTTGCCTACGGGCGCACTTGGAACTTCGACGACGTGCTCGAGGACGAGAGCACGAGCCTCGGGGTCAACGTCGGCTTCGCGAAGAACATCCGCTTCAGGACCAACCTCAGTCGGGACATGGAGCGGTTCGGGGGTATCGACTTCCTCAAGACGGAGTACTCGTTCGGCGGTGGGGTCAGCACCAGCCGGGCGCTCTCGATCAACGCCAACTACAGCCAGGGTGACCAGATCTTCTTCGACGTCGACAACCCGTTTCTCGGGACCGGCACCCGCACCAGGTTCAGCGTCACCGTGCGGCCGTTCGCCAGGCTCAGCTCAGACATTGGCGTCAGCACCAGCCGGCTGACCGATACACGGATCGACGGGAGCGAGGTGTTCAACGTCGAGATCTACCGGGCGCAGAGCGTGCTCACGTTTACCGACCGGCTGCTCATGCGGAACATCACCGAGTACAACACCTTCAACAAGGAGCTCGACGTCAACGTGCTCTTCACCTATCGCATCAACGCCGGAACCGTGTTCTATTTCGGCTACGACGACCACTACCGACAGGCGGACCAGCTCGAAGGGGACCGGGACGGAGACGGTATCGACGAGCAGCTGTTTTTCACCAATGAGCTGCGCCGCACCAACCGGGCGATCTTCACGAAGCTACGATATCTCTTTCGGTACTAGCCGGTTGCTGAAGAATGCGCTCCAGTGTCTCCCTCTCCCGCTGGCAGAGGGCCGGGGTGAGGGCGGGCTGCTCGACAGCTCTCTGAAGGCGGGCCGGCTTCCTATCATGACCAACGCCGCACGAGCTATTTGCACACTTCTCGTCGCTGTATCGCTACTCGCGGCGGCCCCGGCTGCCGGCCAGGTGCTCGAGCGGGAGGTCGTCATCGTCACTCCGGACGCCGGCGATGAGCGGGTCACGCAGACACACGATGCCGTTGCGTTCTGGAACGAGACGCTGTCGGATCTGGACCTCGGTGTCCGGCTTCGGGAAACGGACCTCGTCGTTGCGTCGGAGAACCGTGCTCTGGAAAACTATGCCAGGCTGATATCGCAGCGGGGCGGTCGGCTCCCGCGGGGTGCGGCCGGACCACAGCCACCCAGGGAGCTGATTGATCTCGGGGCGGACGTCGTGGTCCTGCTGTCGCGCCAGCCGTTGATGCCGTTTGCCTGGCCGCTGCCCGGCTCGACCAACTACTTCGTCGCGATCCGTGCCGTCGAGCCACGGCGACCGGGCGACGACAAGGTCTTGAGGAACGTGATTGCCCACGAGCTGGGGCACACGCTCGGGCTCACCCACAACCGCGCCACGGCCACGCTCATGTGCGGCCCCTGCTCGTCGGCGGCTGCCGAAGACAACCCACTGGAGTGGCTTCCCCTGACGGCGGATGACAGGGCGCGCCTGCGCGCGCTGCACGGGGCGCAATAGATCGGTCTCGACGCTCGCTCAGTGTCCCCTCCGGGGATGGTCGAACCCCCTCGCCTTGCAGGCGAAGAACGCGCTGTCGATGTCCCCGCAGAATCCCCCGGCTCGCAGCCGGGGATCGTTCAATGAGTCACTCTTGGGGAGTGCGCGCCACCGGGGCTGCCACACCCACCCCGTGCTGGTAGACGAGCCGCGCGCCGAGCTCGGCGGTGTTCGTCAGCAGCACCAGTCCGGCGAGACCGGCCACCGCGAGCGCCACCGTGCTGATGCGGCGTGGCGCGCCGGCCGCGAGCCAGAGTCCTACACGACCGGCCGTCAGGAGCCCGAAATACCAGACACACCGGAGCGCCCAGTCCCAGTGCCGGGCTACGATTGCCTGGGCCAGCCCCGGGGTGTAGACCTCAGGCGCCGCGCTGCGTCCGGTGAGAAAGGCGGCGACGAGTGTTGCCGTGCCCACGAGGTACAGGCCGGTCGACACGGTGACGACGGTGGCGGGATCGCGTCGCACCATTGCGACCAGATCGGCCACGACCGCCGTCACCAGCAGGCCGATCGGCAGATGCACGATGAGCGCGTGTGGGTTGGGAGCCCAGCCGGCGAGCTCTGTCATCCGGTCTTCCTAAGTGGCCGTGTCATGAACACGGCCGTGCTCATGACACGGACCACTCTGTCAGGACGTGAGTGGCTTCAGGTCCGCCAGCATCGTCGGAATCAGCTCCGAGACGGTCGGGTGGATGTGCACCGCCCGCTGGATCACCGTATAGGGCGCCTTGGCGTACATGACATCGAGGATCGAGTGCACGACCTCGTCACCCCCGACGCCGAGAATGGCCGCGCCGAGGATCTGATTGGTGTGCGCGTCAACCAAGACCTTCATGAACCCCTGCGTCTCACCCTTCTCGACCGCGCGGCTCACACGCGTCATCGGTCGCGTCGCGATGAGGGCCGGTCGGCCGGACTCGCGGACCTGGCGTTCGGTCATCCCGACGCGCCCGAGCGGCGGGTCGATGTAGAGCGCATAGCAGTCGATGCGGTCCGTCACCCGCCGTCGCTCGCCGCGCAACAGGTTCGCGGCCACGATCTCATAGTCGTTATACGTGGTGTGAGTGAACGCCCCGCGACCGTTGCATTCCCCGAGTGCCCAAACCCCGGGCACGTTGGTTCGAAGTGTGTCGTCTACACCGATGTGGCCTCGGGTGCCGACGTCGATGCCCGCAGCGTCAAGCCCGAGGTCGTCGGTGTTGGGACGCCGACCAACGGCAAGCAGCAGGTGCGACCCCGACACCTCGGGGGCGCCCTGCTCGCAGCTGACGGTGGCAACGACGCTGTTCCCGCGCTGGTCCAGGCGGAGGCACTCGGCATGCAGCCGAATCTCGATATCCTCGGCTTCGAGAATCTCTCTGACCGCATCAGAGATGTCATCTGCTTCCCGTCGAATCAGCCGGTCGCCCATCTCGATGAGGGTGACCCGGCTGCCGAAGCGACGGTACATCTGTGCAAACTCCAGACCGATGTAGCCTCCGCCGATGACGACCAGGTGTTCCGGCAGGACATCGAGGTCCATCATGCCGGAGTTCGTCAGGTAGTCGACGCGGTCGAGCCCAGGCAGCGGCGGCACATAGGCGCGCGCGCCGACGTTGATGAAGATCTGCTCCGCCTCGAGCTCGAGCTCGCCGACACGAATCCGGTGCGGGCCCTCGAAGCGCGCGTGACCCTCGTAGACGGTGCAGTGATCGAGACCCTTGAGCCAACGCTCGACCCCCTGGTTGGATTTGCGCACAATCGCGTCTTTCCGGGTTTTCACGCGCCGCATGTCGACCTTGATCCCGCCGTCGATCACGACGCCAAAGTCTCCGGCTCGGTGAACGACATGGGCGGCGCGCGCGCTCGCCACCAGCGCCTTGGTCGGAGTACAGCCGACGTTCACGCAGGTGCCGCCGAAGCGGTGGCGCTCGACGACCGCCACCTGTTGACCCGCGCCAGCCAGCTCGGCCGCCAGACTGGGCCCGGCCTGGCCTGTGCCGATCACGATTGCGTCATACGAGCTCGCCACGGTCACCTCGCAGGTAGCGGACGACATCAACGATGTCGATGCCAAGGGATAGGGTATTCAGGACCATGAGGACGCGCAGCATGTGTCCCTCCGCATCGTTCAGCTCCTTGCAGCGGGTCCATAGTACCGGAAACGGCTGGTCGGCTCACCAGTGCGGTTTCACCGGGCGCGTGGTTGCGGGGTAAGCTGCTAGCCTGTTGGTCCAGCGCGACAGCGCAGTGTCGGCCGCCATCATCGGAGGGACAATTGGGATCTGCTCGAGGCACCGTTCTATCGGTGAACGTTGGTGGCATCCGCCAGGTCGAGTTCCACGGCCGCGAGGCCGTCAGTGCGATTCGGGTCGTCGGGCCACCTGACCATGGTCTGACCGTCGGCGACGTCTTTCGTATCTACACGCGTGACCGAGACGAGGTGGCGCGGCTGCTCTCGGTCCCTCAGATGTCGTCGAGCTGGACACAGTGGGCCGAAGTCCGGACA
>SMUY01404568.1_pt1 | contig 10922 bp, 8 predicted proteins | sample 2456441 | NCBI WGS metagenome assembly SMUY01 (sample SAMN11095931, study PRJNA526329) | marine sediment metagenome | biome: Marine sediment; feature: Surficial sediment; material: Deep marine sediment; isolation source: Hadal surficial sediment | place: Pacific Ocean | collected 2014-11 | depth 0-1...
GCATTCGCAAGACGCGATACACATTGACCTGCGGATTGGTCGCCGATTTAGCGGGAATTGTGGCGGCGATTTTTATTGCTTATCTTTTCTTTAGGTAGTCTAACCTTCCAGGTTTTCCTTTTATTTTGGGAATACCTCTGCTGAGACTCAACCTCTTATCGAGTATAAGAAAATTGACTGGTAAATCGAAACCGGCAGGTTTTGGAATCTAAGTTGCCCCAAGAACCCGCTCAGCTTCCTGAATCAACTCGGGAAGGTCCCACGGTTTAGGCAGGAATTTTTCCTTGTTGCTATCGATCAGCTCCTGAAAAGGCGCATTATGGATATAACCGCTGGTGAGAATAATTTTTGAATTCGGATTCAACTCTTTAATTTTCTTGTAAACTTTTGTGCCATCGCCGTCCGGTAAAATCATATCTAAAATAACGAGCTTGATTTCATCGGCATGATTTTCAAAAACTTCGATGGCAGTTTCACCTGACCCGGCAGTCACAACTTTAAACCCTCGTTTTTCAAGAATCCGCTTTGCCATTTCACAGAGATCCTCCTCATCGTCGACCACCATAATAAGCTCTCCATCAGCCTTGGTAAATGTATCCTGTCTTTCAGTAGCTGTAATCGGTTTTCCGGATGGTGGCACAACCGGTAAAAAAACACGAAGGACTGTTCCTTTACCAACTTCAGATTCGGCAACAATTTCCCCCTGATGATCTTTTACGATTGCTTTGGCGATTGCCAGACCCATTCCGCTGGCAAACCCCGATTCCTTCTTTGAGAAAAACGGTTCGAAAATATGCGGTAGATCATTTGAATTAATGCCAATACCGGTGTCAGATATTTCAAAGGTTACAAACTGACCTTTGAGTTTAGTGCGAATTGTGAGTTCGCCGCCCTCGGGCATGGCGTTTTTACAATTCCGGCAGATGTTGAGAAGTGTTTGATAGATCGCTGCTAGATCGACAGACAATCTTGCAGAGTCATGATTACATTGAGTGATAATTTTAATATTTTTATTAAAACCGCTCTCGAGAATCGATCTGATTTCAGTAACGATTTGTTTAGGATCCACGATTCTTTTTTGACCGGTTTGCTTTTGAGTAAAGAACTGCATCTGTGAGACCAACCTCGAAGCCCGCCTGGAGGCTTTCTCGATAACTTCGGCTTGTCGAAGCGCATCGCTGCCTTCCGGCAGGTGTTCTTTAAGCAATTGCGAGTAGCCAAGAATACCGCCCAGAATATTATTAAACGTGTGGCCTAATTCCCCCATCATTTCGCCAACGCTGGCGAGTCTGAGAATTTGCAAATATTTTTCGAGGTTCTCCGGATTGGACTCGAGTTCTTTCTTAATACATTCGAGGGTATCGAAAAGAGGTTGCTCAGTGTTGGATTTCATCTGGTACAAATACTCCTGTTTTTTGGGAGCAGCAATGTCTAAAGTTTTCATCGGAATCGCAAGCTTAAACTAAAATCTTACATTTGTTTTATATAAATATTACAAATATTTCAAATTGATTTTGAAATAGTCAAAAGTTGATTTGAAATTTTCATTCTTAAATAAAAAATGAATAGATGTTATCGTGTTTTGTGTCGTTTTTTTTACAAGAATGATTGATGGAGAATTTGAGAGCAGGGATTCTTGATTTGGTGTTTGTATCAGGCGCTATTAACGAGAATGTACGCCAATAAAGAAATAGAACCAGTGACTTCCTAATGAAAGTTTAAAAACTAAATAGCTTTTGTTGGTTCGGTAGACTGATCAGTCATTAAAGTCATTGGTTGGTCATTGGGTCATTAAGCAATGATAATAAATGACTTCATGACAATTAATGACGCTCAAAACCAAGCTTTGGTCATTCCTATCTGTTATTACTAGACGCATTGAATCAAAACCCACTGCCTGATTGATTTATACGCCGTATAAAAAGCTTGCGGTGAGAATACCCAGGAAGCCAACAAGGAAAGCGATTGGCACCCGATAATCCTGACTATTTTCATGAGCCATGGGAAGAAGATCGCTGGTGGAGATGTAGAGGAAAGTGCCGCCGGAAAGTCCTACCGCGAGGCTCAGGATCAGGTTCTCCTGAACAGGAATTAGGGTACCGGTTAAAGCGCCGACGATGGCAAGTGCAGCAATTGTGGTTAGAGTAATCCAGGCTTTGGTTTCGTTATATTTATTTGAAAGCATGATCACCGCCATTGAGATGCCTGTTGGCAATCTATGCAGCATGACTGCCACAATAACCAAAACACCGAGTGTTTTTTCGAACTCAAAACTGACCGCAATGGCAAAGCCATCTAAAAAGCTGTGAAAGCCCATTCCTACTAAAGCGGAGCCGCCAAAATGATGCACCTGGCAGTTCTGTTCCCGACATGCGTGCACCATGGCCATTTTTTCATAGCCATAGAGAACCACAAACCCGAGGCTAACCGAAAGCATGGCCCAGCGTCCGGACTCAGCAAAGCTTTGGGCAACCATATGGTTCAGGCCGGTAGAGAGCAGAACCCCTGCCGAAAAAGCAACAAGCAGAGACAACTGTTTATCGCTTAATTTTTTGTGGAGCAAAGGAATGCTGCCGCCAAGGATGGTTGCGCCGGCCGCAAGGAATGAGAAGAATAGAATGTTCATCTTTTATTAAAACATTTAAACCGCAAAGACGCAGAATAATGCATAAACCGCAAAGACACAGAGACGCAAAGTATTGAAAAAGTAGAAAATTTAATTCATTGTTATTCAGCCATTTCAGTAAAACTCTGTTTGAAAAACAAAACCGCTTATATCTTATATATTCTTAGCGCCTCTGCGGTTAAAAATTAATGAGTAATCCAGAATAGATATTCTTAAACAAAGATTAATGAATTAGAATATAAAAGTCAAAAACTTAAGTTCAATAGAATTGTATTCAGGTAGATTGCGCCTTAGTTGTCTCTGCGTTGGAAGTTTATTCTTCCGGATTTGTCCGTGCCAGCCGCATCGCATTGGCAGTGACGCCAAGCGAGGCGCCCATGTCGCCAATCAGAACTGCTATCACCAGAGAAACCAGCCCGGGGAAAACTCCGACGGCCAATGAAAGTTTGATTAAGATCGCCGCAAAAATATTTTGTCTAATGACGCCGCGTGCGCGTTTACTCAGATCAACCAAATAGGGTAGTTTCGTCAAATCATCTGCCATGAGCGCGATGTCGGCAGTTTCCAGAGCAGTGTCCGTGCCAGCGGCTCCCATGGCAATGCCAACAGAAGCGGCCGCCAAAGCAGGCGCGTCGTTAACACCGTCACCGACCATGGCAACTTTGCCGTACTTCTCCTGCAGGCGCTTGATTTCCTCAACCTTCTCTTCCGGCAAAAGCGCCGCGTGAAAATGGGAAATATTCAATTGATTGGCAATTGCCCGCGCGGTTTCTTCGTTGTCACCGGTGAGCATCACCACTTCTTTCCCGGCTTTTTTTAGCTTTGAAATTGTCTTAATTGCACCCTGCCGAACCTCATCAAGAAGACCGATGATACCAATAATTTCTGATTCCGTTCCGACCAGCATGGTGGTCTTGCCGTTCTTCTGCAGGGCTTTCATTTGCTTTATGGGAAGCTCATCAGTTAAATTCTTAAAAAGTTCAGGGCGGCCGACACGGTATTTTTTGCCACCTAAATTGCCGAGAACACCCTGCCCCGGTATGGATTCAAAATCCTGCACTTCATCCAATTTCGCGTCGCCAGCAGACTCGACAATAGCTTTCCCGATTGGGTGTTCGCTGCGAATTTCGAGCGAGGCGGCTAACCGTAGAAGTTCATCATTTGGCAAACCATTTAAAGGGACGACATCCGCGACTTTTAAACATCCTTTAGTTAAAGTGCCGGTTTTGTCTAAGGCGATCACCTTAACCCCGGCCATCTCTTCCAGGTAAACCCCCCCCTTAATCAGAATCCCGTTTCGGCTGGCATTTGTCAGCGCGGATACAACTGAAACCGGCGTCGAAATCACAAGTGCACACGGACAGGCAATCACCAAAAGCGTCAGCGCTTTAATAAACCAGGGGTTGAAAAGGGCGCCAAAAAACAGAGTGGGAACGACAGCGACTCCCACCGCCAAAACGATAATCGCAGGCGTGTAAATTTTTGCAAACCTGTCAACAAACCGTTCACTTGGTGCTTTTTGATTTTCAGCATCTTCCACCAGATGAATGATGCGTGCCAACATGGAGTTCTCGCTGCTTGCGGTGACCCGAGTTTCGAGATACCCTTCGACATTGATCGAACCGGCATAGACTTTATCGCCTACTTCTTTCTTGACCGGCACCGACTCCCCGGTTATGGGCGCCTGGTTTACACTCGAAGCGCCGGCAATGACTTCACCATCCAGAGCCACTTTTTCACCGGGCCGGGTCAGCAAAACATCACCGATTCGAACCTCGGCAACCGGCAGCGCCACCTCTTTGTTCTTTCTGCGGATACGCGCCTCCTCAGGAGAAAGCCGCATGAGTTCCCGCAAAGAATTTCTAGCGCGCTCAACGGCGTAATTTTCAAGGAGCTCGGCGAGCGAAAATAAAAATGCCAGGCTGGCCGCCTCAACATATTCTTCAATAATGATAGCGCCAATGATGGCAATAGACATCAGAAAATTCATATTGAAGCGCAGATTCTTGATCGAGGCCCAGCCCTGCCGGCTGAAGTAAAACGCGCCAAAGAACATTGAGGTGAGATAAAAAAAGACGGATACAGTCACGCTTCTACCGAAGAATTCAAACAGTGCTTGATTAGTGGTAAAAAACTGTACCCCTAAACCGAGACCCAAAAGCAGTCCGGAAATCAGAGTGAAATGAAATTCACGCGCCTGCCAAATCTGTTTCTTCTCAAGATTTTTATGGGTTTCCGTGCTGACCTTGTAGCCGATTTTCTCAACGCTACGGACCAAATCATCGTGACCCAGCTGCCCCGGATCATAATCAATTTTCACTTTTCCCGCAGTGAAATTTGCCTTTACGAATTCAACACCGCCGAGCTTGGCAACGGTTTGCTCAATGGTGACCGCGCAGTCCGCACAGTGGAGTCCTTCCAGCCGCAATTCTTCAGTTTTGATGGTTTCCTTACTCATAGTCTATCTTTCTTGATTTTTAAAATTTGTAATTTGTAATTTATAATTCTTAATTTATAACTAATGTTTCATGTGTTCCGTGGCGACTTGAATTAATTCACTGACGTGGGTGTCGTCGAGTGAATAGTAAACGATCTTGCCTTCGCGGCGGAGTTTTACCAGCCTGGTCGTCTTCAGCAAACGCAGTTGGTGTGAAACCGCCGAGCGGCTGACGCCCAATAAAACCGCCAGGTCGCAAACACACAGCTCTTCTTCTTTTAGAGCCAATAATATCTTTAATCGTGTCGGATCGCCCAAAAGTTTAAAAATTTCCGTCAGTTGGAAAATATGTGCATTGGCGGACAGCGTCTTTTCCACGGATTTGACTTTATCTTCATCGATTAAGAAGACTTCGCAGGTTGCGGTTTCGTTCACTTTCAACACTCCTTTTCAAGCTGAACCTTAAATAAAGAACAAACGATTGAGCAATCATTCAATCGAATTATATTGAAATAACAGATTAATGTCAAGTTTTATTTTGAGATTTCTCAATGGGTAATAACTGTTGTGAATTATATCTTTTTGTGTAATCTTTCAAGTATTGGAACAATAAAGATACCTTTGAGTCGATGTCGGCTTGTAACTATTTAACTGCCTGGTTTTGGTAATATAAAAATATGCAGAGGCTTGAGCCGTCTGCTGGAAGCTCAGCTAGCCCGGTTCTACCGCAAAACGAGAAAAAATGATCATTATAAAGGAGATATCGATGATGTTAACTTGGAAGTTGGTTATTGTATTGCTCTCGCTGGGGACCCTTCTTGGTTGCTCCGGGTCGCCCACTTCGCCTATCATACCGCCCGAAGTCTCAGACGAGGTGCTGCAATTATTCGAGTATGATGACAGTGCGCCTTTGGAGATTCAACTTGTCAGGGAATTTCCAGTTGAGAGCTTCATGGTACAGGACATTACCTACGCCAGCCCCATGGGCGGACGCGTGCCTGCATTTCTGTTTCTGCCCGAGGGCGAAGGCCCTTTCCCCGGTCTCATCATCATGCATGGGCTGCCCAGCAATCGCCATGACATCACCGGCCGTGCGGAGCGCTACACGAGAATGGGCGCCGTGGTTCTTATCATCACTGCTCCCTGGGCACGTGTCGAGGCAGGTCCGCGGGACTTTCCTATCCAGTTCACCCCGCAGGACAGTGTCGAGCAGGTACAGTTGATTGTAGATTTGCGCCGCGGCGTCGACTTGTTAAGGGCGCACGAATTAGTGGACAGCGCCCGCATCGGCTTTGTTGGCGGCAGCTATGGCGGCGCAATTGGCGGACTTTTGGCCGGGGTTGAGCGCCGCATTGTTGCGTACGCATTGGTCGTGGGAGACGGCGGGGTCGTGACACACTTCCGCACAGGCGGTGACCTCGATCGCTTGCCGTCTGATCAGCGCAAGCGCTGGTTGAGAGCTATGGAACCCATCGAGCCCATTCGCTTCGTCGGACGAGCGGCGCCGGCGCCACTGCTTTTTCAGAATGGTTTGGGGATGAATTTGTCAGTGTGCACGATGCAGAGAAATACCAAAACGCCGGCAGCGAACCGAAAACCATTCGGTGGTACGACTCTGGTCATGGGCTTCCTCCGGAAGCATCCGAATTTCAGGCAGAGTGGCTGGAAAAGTGGATCGGTATCGATGCAAGCTTGTGGAAGTGGTAAGTAAAGCGTTCAGGAATCTCTCTGCTTGAGATATTCCACGGCCCGGACGATTCCGAGGTATCAGAAATATTCTTTCTTTGAGGGAGATTAGCCCAGTAGAAAATTCCAACTGGACAGGCCTGCTCTACACAAAGCCCATCGACTCCATAGGGCAGGCGCTCGCGACTTTGCTGTTGCCTTTCGCTAATAATTGGAGTATCTTTAAAAAGCGAGGGGCACCTACACACCGCTCTGCTCATCGTCGATGTGCAGGAAAAAATAAACACGGTGATGATGCACGCGCGGGTCCCTTGACAAACTAAAACAGAAATCCGTGTGGCACGTGCCACACAAAAAAGCGCGTGGTTTCTAATCGAAGTATTGACATCGGCACCCGAGCGTTTTGCGTGCTTATATTAAAGTGAGACCCAGAATTAATTCCAAAATTAAAATTAATTAAGGAACACCCAAATTGGTGAAACCAAAAACATGGGCTCGATCATTGGCTCTGATAACATTTTTTTTCATGACAAGCATCTCCTCGTATGCGGAGGATCCGAATTTCGGGGAGCGGCAAGACCTGGGCTTAATTGCATACGACCCTATAAATGAAGCCTCAGGTATTGCCATGAGCCGAAAAAACCCAAATGTCCTTTGGACCCACAACGATTCGGGGGATCAAGCTCGGTTATTTGCCTTTAATTTACAGGGGAGTCATCTTGGTGTGTATAATATTGATGGAATTGTTAATCGTGACTGGGAAGATATTGCCGTCGGTCCCGGACCGGATGATAATGAAACCTATATTTATATCGGCGATATTGGGGATAACTCGGCGCAACATGATCTCAAGTTCATTTACCGTATTCCTGAGCCAATGGTAGATTCGAACCAGGCTCCGCTGGACACAGCAATTTCCCTTGCGGAAACCATCACTTTTCAATACCCTGATGGCAATCGAGATGCCGAGACCCTGATGGTTGATCCGCTTACAAAAGATATTTATATCATTTCAAAGAGAGAAAGCCAGGTGAGAGTATACCTTGCAGCTTATCCACAATCGACAACGCAAACCATCACACTCGAACAGGTGGCGACACTGAATTTAACGCTCACGGTTGGTGGAGACATCTCTCCCTCAGGACTTGAAATACTTATTAAGACATATACCACGATGAATTACTGGTGTCGTACGCCGGAACAAACATTGAGCCAGGCTTTCGAAAATGAGCCCGTCACCGTGCCGTATATTTCTGAGCTTCAAGGTGAGGCGGTAGGTTGGACATCCGACCAAATGGGATATTACACGATAAGTGAAGAGCCAGGAGGCATTCCAGCACACCTGTATTTCTACCCACGCCTGATTACATCCGTTGCTAATAATGAGGAAAATATTTCATCGTTCCAATTAGCCCAAAATTACCCAAACCCCTTTAATCCCGTAACGAAAATAAGATTTTTTCTCTCGAATACTTCCAACGTGACATTAAAGATTTACGATGTTCTTGGCCATCACATTGAAACACTTGTGGATAATAGAATTACCGCGGGCCAACATGAAGTTGAGTGGAATGCAACTGGAATTGCGAGCGGAGTTTATCTGTATCAATTGCAAACTGACAGATTTATCGAATCAAAAAAACTACTCGTCTTAAAATAAGATCCCGATCTCTCAAGAAAATAACCGCATGAAACGCCATCCCCAAATCCTCGACCGCAAACATACCGCCTTGCTCATCGTCGATGTGCAGGAAAAAATAAATGCCGTGATGATGCAGGGTAACCTTGTTGTCGACAGCATTCTCAAGCTCATCAAGGCTTGCCAAATTCTAAACGTGGCGATTTTTATCACTGAGCAGTACCCAAAAGGACTGGGCCCGACCGAGCCGAAAATCCTGCAGGCTTTGCAAGGTCAATCGCCTTTACAAAAAATGACTTTTAGCTGCTGTGGGTCGCAAGAGTTCCTTGAGAAAATCAATGGTCAAAACATTAAGCAAGTGATAGTGACCGGTATCGAGTCGCATGTTTGTGTTCAGCAAACCGCTTTGGATTTGCTGGTGCAGGAAATACAAGTTCACATCCCAAAAGATGCGGTGTCTTCACGCAAAGAGCTGGACTACCAGACCGCCCTTGAAAGAATGTCAAATGCCGGCGTGGTGCTGACATCCGTAGAAGCTCTCCTTTTCGAATTGTTGCAGGAAGCTGGAACGCCTGAATTTAAGGAAGTTGTAAAATTAATTAACTGAAGAATAATTCATGAACCACAAAGACACAGAGAATAAAAAAATTATAAGGAAAAACATTTTCAAGACATTTTGTGTCACTGCAGAAATGATTAGGGTGGCTTGCATTAAATACCCCACATCTCTGTGCCTCCGTATCTGTGTGGTTGATGAATTATTCGTGTTAAGTAAAACATATAGCATCTTTTTTCTTAATAAATGCTGACATTTTTAAACTCCGCAATTTTGTTTGGCCTCACCGCTGTCGCCATTCCTATCCTTATTCACCTATTCACTCGACAAAAAACCAAGACCATCCTTTTCAGTAGTCTTAAATTCTTAAAAGAACTTCAGAAGCAAAAAATCCGCCGGTTGAAAATCCGCCAAATTCTGCTTTTGATCCTGCGAACGCTTCTAATCTTAGTCCTCATTTTTGCTTTTGCACGCCCAACTTTGAGAAATTCCGGCTCCTCGTCTTTGCTTGCAGGCGCCCAACTCACCGCAGTGATAATATTTGACAATACCTTGAGTATGGGAAGAGAATTTGAGGGACAAAAACTTTTGGATGCGGCAAGAAAGCGAGCGTTAGAGGTGGCGGATTTATTAAGGGCCGGGGATGAAATGTATTTGCTTTACCCGCAGGATCCGCCAACTTTCGCGCATGATGGTCCAAGATATACCATTGAAAACATAAAAGATCTGATTGAGCAAACAGAGTTGTCCTATAAGAAGACTAACTACCAGGCAGCCCTTGTTCTTGCAAATCAAATTATGGCGGCTTCTTCGAACATTAATAAAGAAGTTTATTTTATCTGTGACATGCAGAAAACCGGTTTAACTATTTCGGAGGATATAAATGGGGCAGGTTTAATAGGTGATGATGTCAGCTTGTTTGTTTTGCCGACCGCCATTTCAAGCGAAGAAAACCTTGGTGTCACGGATGTCTCTTTTGAAAATCAAATTTTAGAGCAAGGGAAAGTTGTCGAGATCAAAGCCACGATTAAAAACTATGGCGAAAATGCTGTCAACAACAAACTCGTGCACCTCTTCATCAATGGTAAACGCGTTGGCCAAAATGTTGTCGATCTGGAAACAAGCTCCGCTGCAAATGTGGTTTTCCGTTTTGTACCCGAGCAACCCGGGTTCCAATCCGGGTTCGTACTTTTGGAGGAGGACGACTTAATCGAAGATAACCGTAGATTTTTTACATTTACAATTCCCGAAGAAATCACGGTTGTCCTCTTAGGAAATGAGGCGCAGGATACTTATTATCTAAACCTGGCGCTCCGGCCGCAAAAAGAAGTTTCCTCATACCTTAATATTGAGCTAATTTTAGCCAGGGATTTTGCTGAATACAATTTGGACAACACCGAAGTTGTACTCGTGTCAAATGTTTCAAAATTTGATAACGCAGAAACTTTAAAGCTACAAAAATTCGTCAGCGAGGGCGGCGGACTTATGATATTTTTGGGTGCCGATGTTGATCTCAGAAATTACAATGACGGATTACATAAAAGATTAAATCTGCCGCTTTTGACTCAATCGTCCGCTAAAGGGCGTGGCGAACAATTCCTTTCATTTGGGAAAATCGATTTCAGCCACCCGATTTTTAAAGGGGTGTTTGAAGATGAAAAGGCGGTGGAATCACCCCATGTTCGGTTTACTTTAAATGTCAGCTCGAAAGAACCTTTGGATAAGATAATCGAATACAATAACGGCGCGCCGTTTTTGTTCGAGTCGCAGCTGCAAAAGGGACGGATTATTTACATGACCACCGGCATTTCGCGAGATTGGTCGGACCTGATTTTCCGCGGGCTTTTTGTGCCGCTGGTAAACCGTTCGGTTAGTTATCTGGCCGGCGCTGCCTCCGTCGAAAGTGATCAAACTTTCGTTGGAAGTGAACTTGGTTTCACCTCTGAGAAATTAATTTTCGGGGCGCATTTAGCAATTA